>Ga0209490_10000085_pt1 | contig 99365 bp, 84 predicted proteins | sample MAT06_FD_187209 | JGI IMG/M metagenome (GOLD analysis project Ga0209490, IMG submission 187209) | Freshwater microbial communities from Lake Fryxell liftoff mats and glacier meltwater in Antarctica - MAT-06 (SPAdes) (version 2) | ecosystem: Environmental > Aquatic > Freshwater > Ice > Liftoff...
AAAAGGGCTACGGGAGGCTGCAATTCGCTCGAAAGTCCAGCTCCAGCAACGAAATTAGCCCTGATTCGGCCATTGCCGACGCCACCACTACTGGATGACCGAATTCGCAGGCTTGTTCAGCGTTGCCTTAAACGCGCATCAACATCAATCTTCTCGGTCAAAGCTTCCTCCCAATGTCGCGCTCTCTTCTTGGGACAGCCCATAGAGCTTGAGGGCCGCGCGGTTGCAGGCCGCAAGGTCCTGCGCCTCGGCAGCGCGTTTCAGTTCGTACCGCATCGCTGCGGTCACGTCCGTCCAATTTGGCACACGGATACGCCGCAGGTACTGCGCCTGGAAGCGGAGAAAGCCACCGCGCATGCGCGTTGAGTACGTTGCAACAAACAGCCGGGAAATTCTCGACAGGAGCACGGCCTGCAGCGCCCGCAGCTCCCACTCGTCTGCTGTGATGAAGTAGAGGTTGTGGCGCGGGTACAGCAGTCCCTCCTCAAAGACGATATGTGCCTCGCCTTTGATATCCGGGACGAGCAGCTTGGGGCGCTTCGTCAGGGACGGCGTAATGCGGTCGATCGTGCGATACCAATTTGCCGGGGTCTTCTTCGCGCAGTGCCGCCCCGCAATGTCGTCCTTGCGCGCTTCGAGGTATCGTTTAAGTCGCGGGTAGTCGGCAAGATCCACCAAACCACCGCCGTCAGCGAACGGATTGATGACACCGAACCCGCGCCACTTGACGGTGCCGTCCAGAATGTCCCGTGTCATCACAAGGGGCTGCTTGCGATCATCCTCGACATCAAGCGCATCGAACAGGCCGATAAATGCTTGATCCGCGCCAGTAGCGACGCCGATTCCAACCTTGCAACCAGCGTCTTCAATCGTTGGAAAATTCTGCTCGATCCGGCGTACCAGCGCCAACTGATCTGACGACTCCAGAATCCAAGGCTCCGAGCCCGCCGTCACACCGGCTAGCTCGCGCACGTCTCCGGCCTTATTGGGAAGTCGCTTTGCGATGAGTGCTGCGGCCAGAGGGCCCAGCACTGCACCATCAATCGCCGGGCGATGTGCAAGGCGCGTCGTCCCGGGCTTCTCGCGGGTGATGATGGTGATGGCGGGGTACGCGATCACATCAGATTGGAATGCCGGGGTGTCGGTCATGTCCACGTGAATCTTCAGATGAAACTCTCTGGCGACCATCGCGCGCAAAGGTCCGCCATAACGGTTCTTCATCCAGCGGTCGGCGCAGATGAACCCGAGCGCACCACCTTTGCTGAGCAGCGACAGCGAGCGCTCGATGAAGGCAATGTAGAGGTCGGCGCGGTCGTACATCGTGAAGTAGCGACTGCGGTACTCGGCGAGCAGCACGCCGGGGATCATTTCTTGTCGGACGTACGGCGGATTCCCGATGACCACATCGAACGCCTCGGGCAACGGTGTCAGCAAGAAATCACCGTGTAGCAGCCATCGGTCCGCGATGGACAACGCAGTTCTTGCGGCGATGCCTGCCCCCGTCAGTTTGGCAATCAAACCTGCGTGCGTGCGATTGAATGTGTCGCGGTGAAGTTCCACCGCGCGAATGCAGTTCCCCAGCGTTTCGAGGGGACGCGTGGACAGGCCGCTCACCGTCCATGCCTGCAGCAAACGATCGACCGCCGGGAAGAGGAAGTCGCCGTCGCCAAAGGAGGGCTCGAGTAGCTTGATCTCTTGCAGGGGTCGGTCGCTTGTGTAGCCGGTGAGATCAAGGATGAAGTCCACGACCTCGCGGCGCGTGAAGATCGCGCCGCGCATTTCCGCACTACCAGCGGCGGCCAGCTCCTCGATTGCCGCTGTAACAGGGCAAAGGTCAGCAAACGATGACTGCCGTAAAAGAAGGTTCAAGGCGATGGCTCTCTTGGAGATTTTGGTTGGTAGATGCTCTAGTTCTGCGTGTCTTTGGGGGGATTCGGATCGTTGCCGTAACTGTCTCTATCCCGGATCGTGCCGTCCTTGCGGTGAATGACGACTTCCACGTGTTCCCGCGTGGCTTGCCCGCGAGCGCGCTCGATCGCCGCTTTCTGCGTGTCAACAACGACGCCTGCGCGCATAGCGCCTTGGGTCTTCGTGGCCCAGCCATCCTTGTGAGGCACCACGTGAATATTTTTTTTGGTCATTTCTGAATTTCCTAACTTGAGCTCACAGCACGAAGCTGGGGCGGCAACTGCCACATCATGTATGCCTACAGCGACGTCACGACGCTGTACCTGGGCCCGCTGAGTCCAGCGCGAATGCAGGGGCCCCGAGCAGCTTGCAACCCACTCATCCACAGCCGATGCTCGTGTTCCCGGCAGCTGGAACTGGATATATTCCCAGTATAGACCTGGTATTAGTTCGAGGGAAACGTCTCGCAGTCCCCCTGCACCGGGTCCATTCGCGGAACGTCGCGAGCAGCGCTTGATCCGCCGCATCCCCGAACCTGATTAGAAAGCAACCTAAGCCTACCGCCGAAAGCGTCGAGTCCTGACCGAGCTCGACCATGGAGCAGCGCAAATTCTCGGCCGCGCAGTCGAAATTGGCGACCTTTCGCTCCGTTGGGATCCGAACTTGCGCATGTTCTCACCGTGGCTTAGGTTGCTTTCTAATCAGGTCCCCGAAACCAAGCAGGTCCACGTCGCGCGTCGCGCGGTGTGGTTCGTCGAACCAGACGGTCAGCAGCATCGCCCCCTTCAACACGAAGCGCTCGCGGTGTGGGGAGAGACTCAGCCGATACAGCAGGCGCTCCAGCGCATAGCGCGTCAGCAGCAGCTCCATCGGCTGGCCGCGCGCATGCGCCAGCTTCAACAGGCGCTGGCGCACGGAGGCGCCGACGTTGTTTTGACGTGGCCGCGGGCGATCAGGCATCGCTGGTCAGCGCTATGAGGTAGGGCTCCATCGTGGCCCATACGCCTGCGGCTTCAGCCTCGAGCGCGATCTTCGCAGGCGTGGCCTTGCGCCGCTGCAGCGCTTGGCGCTGGCCCTCGATGGCAAGCGCATCGCCGATTGTTCGGCGGTAGCGGAACAGGTCGGCCACCGTCTTGGCAATACCGAACACAGGCACGGACGTGCCGGCGATCTTGTTGTGTTCGACGCTGCGGCGCAGAAGCTCGTCGGAGAACCGGGCGATGCGGATCGGCGGATAGGTGAGCCGGGGGCGCCAGTCCTCGCGCCCGATGGCGATCCAGACCTTCGGCGGCATCTGGTCGGTGAGGCCGTGGAACGCGAGGGCAGAGGCCAGGCAGATAGCGCCTTTGGGCCACGTCGTTAACCCAGCTGAACACTGCGACGCGCGGTCACGCCGCAATGGGCAGAACAGAGCGCGGTCTGGCGCGTAAGCCATGGGCGCAGTGCTGCGAGATCACTGATGCGACGCCACGACAACGGTCGGGACCGGTTGCGGTGCTGCATGGTCATTCGCCTCAAGACTGGCACCAGACTGGCACCAGCGGGGCCCAGAAAACAAAAAAGTCAGCAGGCGCTAACCGGCTGACTCTTGCGTGTGTTGGCTCCTCGACCTGGGCTCGAACCAGGGACCTACGGATTAACAGTCCGGCGCTCTACCAACTGAGCTATCGAGGAATACAGCCCATGACTATAACCGGAGCTGCAGGCCGCTCAGAACGCCGTGGACAGCGATCCGCGCCAGGTGCGGGGCGCCAATGGGTACAAGTACACATGGCCGAATTGGTATGGGGACTCCTTCCACGCGCGGTGGTCTGCCAGGTTGTCGACGGCCAGGCGCCATGTCAGGGTCTGGCTGCCGAGCGTCTGCCGCCAGCGCAAGCCAGCATCTGCCCGCTGCCAGCCGGGGATGGCCACCGTCGGGTCGTAGGGCAGCACCTTGCGGTCGCTCTCTGCCGTCCACGCGGCCCACAGCGCCAGGCCTTGCACGGCGGGCACCCGGTACTCCGCGTTCAGCCGCAGCGTGCGGGCTGGTATGTTGACCGGGCGCTGACCGTTGATCGACGCATCGGCAGCGTCACGCCGCTCGGCGTCGAGCCACATCGCGCTGCCTTGCAGCGTCCACGGGCCCGTGGTCCACGCCGCGGCCGCTTCGACACCCCGGTGGCGCGCGCTGCCATCAATGACGCGCGTGCAGGTGTCGGCGGCACCGCACGCGCCGGCGTCGGCGGCCTGCGGCCGGTCGATGTCGAAGGCCGCGGCGGTGGCCGATAGTGCGTCGCTCTCGAACTTCGCGCCCAGCTCGAACTGCCGGCTCTTCAGCGCCGACAGCGGCTGGCCCCGGTTGGTGTAGCGGGCACGGTTGGGCGCAACGTCGGACTCCAGGCCCTGTCCCCAGCTGGCGTAGACGATGGCGCCTGCCCCCAGGTCGCGCGACAGCGCCAGCCACGGCAGCGTCGCGGCATGTTGATAGTCGATGGCGCGCAGGCCGTCGCTGGCTGCGCTGGTGCGTCGGCTCTGCCGCTCCAGCCGCGTGTGGCGTACACCCGCCCAGAGTTGCCAGCCAGGGCCGAACTGCATCGCGTCGCGGGCGAAGAACTCGTTGCTGCGTTCGTCGCGGTCGGTGTTGGCGTCGGTGAAGCCGGGTGCGGGCGGCGTAGCCAGCGTGCCGTCGATGCGGCCGGTGCCGGCGATGTCGAAGATCTGGTCGTTGAAGCGCGCACGGTAGCGCGATTGCATCGCACCGACCTCGATGGCGTGCGTGATGCCCGCTGTGCGCGCCTGCCCTGCCAGCGTGAACGATGCGGCCGTGGTGTTGCGCTGCTCGCCCAGGCTCTCGTATTGCCAATAGGTGAAGGTGCCGTCGGGCGCGAAACGGTCGCACCATTGCGGGCATTCGTAGTTCGCGTCGTAGACGCCATACGGAAACGCCGTGCGATCGTCGCTCTTCAGTCGCTGCGCCATCACCTGCAGCACCACGCGCCAGTTGTCGCCCAGGCGCTGCACGCCACGCAGCGACGCGGTGTCGCCGTTCATCTGCACCGGGCCACCCCAGGGCTGGTGGTTCAAGTTCAGCCGTGGGTCGATGGCCTTCGGATCGGGCACTGCGTTGCCGAGCAGGCTGAAGCCGGCGGCGCTGGGCTGGCGCTGGTGGCTCGATTCGATTTCGGCCTGCAGCAGCGTGTTGTCGTTGACTTGGGCATCGAGCGCCAGCGCCAGCAGCGAGCGTTCGCCACGCGCCGGCCGCGCGCTGCTTTCGAGCCTTTCGTAGGCCGCGTTGACGCGCACGCCGACGCGGCCATCGGGCCCGAAGCGCTCACCCAGATCGACGGCGCCGAGCACGGAGCCGGGCTCGCGAATCTCGATACGTGCCTGCCGCAGGCCGCCCGCGGGCCGCTTGACGACCAAGTTGATCAGACCACCCGGCGCGCTGCTGCCCGCCTGGATGCCGCTGGTGCCCTTCAACAGTTCCAGCCGCTCCTTGTTGTCGAGCGCGATGGCCGTCTCGGCGTTGATCGGCAGACCGTCGCGCCGGTAGTTGAAGCGGTTGTCGAGCGTGTAGCCGCGCGCGGACAGGATGGCCCAGTAGCCCTCGGCGTTGTAGGCGTCGCCGACGCTGGCGTCCAGCCGGGTCAGGCCACCGAGCGTGGTTACGCCGCTGTCGGCCCACTGATCGGCGCCGAAGCTCGCCGCCGACAGGGGTGCGCGCGACAAAGGCCCGTCGCCGAAGCCCGCGATGGCGGCCTTCTCGGCGCCGCGCCCGGTGATGACGATGCGTGCGCCGTCTTGCGCCGATGCCGTCAAGCCGCAGCCCAGCAGGCAGGCAGCCGCCAGCGCATGGCGGGTCGGAAGGAAATGAGCGGTGCGGTTCATCGGACGAGTCCAACATCGGCAAACGCAGATCGGCCGTGTCGGTGAAGCGGGCTGTGCGCAGGCGGGTCCATAACGCAGGCACCAGCGGCCCCGTGCGAGATGCAGGGCCGCAGCTTCTTCGATCAGCTTCCCTGCGCGAGGATTACCTCAATCAGGTTCAAAGGGACTCTCTCAGTCGGCACCGCCTTGCAGCGAAGCCAACACCCCTAGCGAAGTGCGCGGACTATACGGCGGCCTGCCCGGCCTTCAGTCGAAGCTGGGTGATTCCACGCCCAGCGCCTTGTGCAGCCGCGGGCTGGTCGTTGTGTACTGAAGCAGGATGCGCTTGTCCGGGAACACGTACGACGCCGCGCCAAAGGCGGCCAGCGCGGCTTCGTGGAAGCCGCACAGGATCAGCTTTTTCTTGCCCGGGTAGGTGTTGATGTCGCCGACCGCAAAGATGCCCGGCACGTTGGTCTCGAACTTCTCGGTGTCGACGACGACCTGCTTGCGCTCGATGTCCAGCCCCCAGTCGGCGATGGGCCCGAGCTTGGGGCTGAGGCCGAAGAAGACCAGCAGCCTGTCGGCCGGCACCACGCGCGTCACGCTGTCGCCACCGGTGACCTTCACTGCGCTCAGCTCGCCACCGCGCTCCTCGAAGCCCGTGACCTGACCGGCGATGAACTGCATCTGCAGCGAGTCGCACAGTTCACGCAGCCGGGCCACGCTGGCCGGCGCCGCGCGAAAGCCGTCGCGACGGTGCACGAGGACCACGCTCGCGGCCTTGTGCGGCCCGTCTTGCGCAAAGTTCAGCGCCCAGTCCAGGGCCGAGTCGCCACCGCCCACGACGACCAGGTGGCGGCCGGCGAACTCGGCAGGGTTGCGCACCCGGTAGAAGAGCTGCTTGTCGTCGAAGCGCTCGATGCCTTCGATCTTCAACCGCCGCGGCTGGAAGGCGCCAACGCCACCGGCCACGAAAATGGTCTTGGCAAGGAAGCGGGTGCCCTTGTGGGTCTCGACGTAGAAGCGTTGGTCGGCCTGCCGCTCGACACGCACGACCTCTTGCCCGAGGTGGAAGGTCGAACCGAAGGGCTCGATCTGCTTGAGCAGTCTGTCAGTCAGTTCCTTGCCGGTGCAAAACGGCACGGCCGGAATGTCGTAGATCGGCTTGTCAGGGTACAGCTCGATGCACTGGCCACCGGGGTACGGCAGCGAATCGACAACGTGGCACTTGATCTCGAGCAGGCCGAGCTCGAAGACCTGGAACAGCCCTACCGGCCCAGCACCGACGATGACGGCATCGGTCTCGATGACCGCCGGCAGCTCATTCACCATGCCACTACCGGCTGGGGCTCATGGACAAGCTGGCCGGCGCTAGCGGACAAGCTTGTCCAGCTTGGCCTTGACGTCTTTCCACTCGTCGGCGTCAACCGGCGGCGCCTTGCGCTTGGTGATGCTGGGCCAATTGCGCGACAGGTCGGCGTTGAGCTTGATGAACGCCAGCTGTTCGCTCGGCACGTCTTCTTCCGGCAGGATGGCGTTGACCGGGCATTCGGGGATACAGACGGCGCAATCGATGCACTCGTCGGGGTCGATGACCAGCATGTTCGGCCCCTCACGGAAGCAGTCGACGGGGCAGACGTCGACACAGTCGGTGTACTTGCACTTGATGCAGGATTCGAGGACGACGTGGGTCATGGAAGGCGGCGGTAGTGGATTCGAAGCGGGCCAGGCGGGAACCGTCCGGCGTCTGCTGGCGCGCGCGATGCCCTTGGGCGCAGCGCGCGATTTTAGAGGGCTGCGGCCGGGGCTTCGGCCTGCACCGGCTGCAAGGCCCTCACGGCGGATGCGGCGGGTGCGGCGGGTGCGGCCACGGCCACCTCACGCGCGGCTTCGCCCACCGTCACCACCGTCGGCCGGCCGCTGTGCAGCAACGCGGCCTCGGCCAGGCCGGCAAGCGGGTGGCTGCTGGCCAATGAATCCGGCCAGCCGGCGCGGGAGACCACGCACACCGGCGTGTCGGCCGCCCAGCCCGCGGCGCGCAACCGGCGGCCGAGCACGGCTAGTTGCCGGCCGGCCATGTAGTAGACCTCGCTGTCGGCCGGCTTTGGGTCGGCGTGCAGGCTGCCTTCTCGCGTCATCGCCGTCGTGAAAGCAACGCTGCGGCCCCGGCCGCGGCGCGTGAGGGGCCGGCGGGTGTCGGCGGCTGCCGCCAATGCTGCGGTCACGCCAGGCACGATCTCGCAGGTTGTGCCGGCTTCGGCCAATGCCAGCAACTCTTCTTCGAGGCGCCCGAACAGGCTGGGGTCGCCACCCTTGAGCCGCACCACTTGCGCGTGGCGGCTGGCCATCGCCACCAGCAGCGCGTTGATGCGAGCCTGCCCGGTGCTGTTGCACCCGTTACCGCCGAACCCGCGTTTGCCGACGTCGAGCCACCGGGCCTGCGGCGCCAGCTCGCGCAGCGCGGGGTCGGTCAAGGCATCGAACAGCACGACATCGGCCTGCGCCAGCGCGCGCGCGCCGCGCAGCGTGATCAGGTCTGCCGCGCCGGGGCCGGCGCCGACGAAAACCACGTGACCGAGGCTCATCGGTCCGCGCCACCGACGTCGCGCACCAGCAGGGCACCGCTGGTGCGGTGCGTGGCCGGGTCGACAACGATCAATGAGCCGGCTTCGGCATGCCCCGCGTAGGGTGCCAGCGGCAACGGCTGCTGCAGTTCGAAGCACACGTCGGCTATCTGGTTGACCTCGATGCGTTCGGCACTCTCGCGCGCCAGCGTCCCGATGTCGAGCCGGTGTTCGATCGAGACCAGCCGCGCCTGCACCCAGCGGTGGCCATGGCGAACTCGGTAGCGCCGGCCAGGCACGGCGGCTTCGGTATCGAGCCAGGCCAGCGTGGCGGTGAAGGTGCGGCTGCCGACCAGGCTGCCCGGCGCGCCGAGCCAGTCACCGCGCGAGATATCGAGCTGGCGGTCGAGCACCACCCCGGCCGAGCGGCCGGCAGCGACCGAAACGGTCTCGCCGTTGCTGTCTTCCAGCGCCACGACCGCGGCCTCTTCGCCGCTGGGAAACACGGCGAGCTTGTCGCCGATCCGGACGGCGCCGCTGGCCACGCGACCCCACAGCGTGCGCGGCTGCTCGCCCGTGCCCCCTGCGCCCCCTGCACCGTTGGCGCCGCGGCTCACGTACTGCACCGGCAGGCTGAAGGCAGCCGCCGTGTTGCCGTACGAGACCGGGAGCCGCTCCAGCACGTGCAGCAGCGACGGGCCGCTGTACCAGGCGGTGCGCCACGGCGTGACCAGGTTGTGGCCGTGCAGGGCCGACAGCGGTACGGTGGCGGCCGGTGTGACGCCCGCTTCGGCCGCGAAGGCAGAGAGCGCCTTCGATACCGCAACGAACGCCGCGCCAGGGTCGGCCACGGCATCAAGCTTGTTGACCGCGAAGACGATGCTGCGCACCCGCAGCAGTTGGGCCAGCAGCGTGTGGCGCCGGGTCTGCGGCAGCAGCACCAGCGGTGTGGCGGCCAGGTCGAGCTTCGTCACGTCAACCAGCACCAGCGCCGCATCGCTGCCCGCCGCCGCGGTGACCATGTTGCGCGTGTACTGCTCGTGGCCGGGTGCGTCGGCGATGACGAACTTGCGCTTCGGCGTGGCGAAGTAGCGCCACGCCACGTCGATCGTGATGCCCTGTTCGCGCTCGGCCTCCAGGCCATCGGTCAGCAGTGACAGGTCGAGCGGGCGGTCGTTGTCCGCCGTGCAGCCGATGCCACTCAACTGGTCGGCCAGTAACGCGCGGCTGTCGTAGAGCAGGCGGCCGATCAGCGTGCTCTTGCCGTCGTCGACGCTGCCGGCGGTCAGGAAGCGCAGCGCGGGCTTGGCGTCTTCGATGTCCGCAGTGGCCAGGGCAGGGTGGTTCATCAGAAGTAGCCCTCTTTCTTGCGCCGCTCCATCGCCGCGCCGTTGATGCGGTCGTCCATCCGCGTGGCGCCCCGTTCGCTGACCGTCACCGTCAGCGTCTCTTCGACGACATCGGCGGCGTCCAACGCGCCGCTCTCGACCGGGCAGGTGCAAGTCATGTCACCGACGGTGCGAAAGCGCACCGTTGCGGACTCGACGCGCTCACCCCCACGCGGCGGTGTCACGTCGGTCACCGGCACCAGCAGGCCCTGGCGCCGGATCACTTCGCGCTCGTGGCTGTAGTACAGGCTGGGCAGCGGGATCGACTCGCGGGCGATGTACTGCCACACGTCGAGCTCGGTCCAGTTGCTGATCGGGAAGGCGCGGAAGTGTTCGCCGGGGTGCAGCAGCGTGTTGAACAGCGTCCAAAGCTCGGGGCGCTGCTCCTTCGGCAACCACTGGCCGAAGCTGTCGCGGTGGCTGAAGATGCGCTCCTTGGCGCGGGCCTTTTCTTCGTCGCGCCGCGCGCCGCCGATCAACGCATCGAAGCGATGCGTTTCGATGGCTTCGAGCAGCGTCACCGACTGGTGGCCGTTGCGCGATTCGAGCGGGTGTGCCAGGCGGACCGTGCCGCGTGCCATCGAGTCTTTGAGCGAAGCGACGATCAGTAACGCGCCGGTCTGCGCAACGCAGGCATCGCGGAAGGCCATCACCTCGGGAAAGTTGTGCCCTGTGTCCACGTGCAGCAGCGGAAACGGCAGCCGCCCGCCGCGCAACGTGCGGAACGCCTTCTGTGCCAGCCGCAGCACGACACAGGAATCCTTGCCGCCCGAGAACAGCAAGGCAGGCCGCTCGAAAGAAGCGGCGACTTCGCGCAGCACGAAGATGGCCTCTTCTTCCAGGCCGCCAAGGTGGGCGTCGGTCACCGAAGCGGCGGCGGGGCGCAGCAACTCGGGCGCGATGGGGGCGTTCATGTCGTGGTCTCCGGGGCCCTGGTCTGGGCGGGTAGAGCGATCGGGTGCACGTGAAGCCCGCATTCCTTGGCGCCCGCCTGCTCCCACCACCAGCGGCCGGCTCGGAAGTCTTCGCCCAGCGCCACGGCGCGGGTGCACGGCGCGCAGCCGATGCTGGGGAAGAACGCGTCGTGCAGCGGGTTGTAGGGCACGTCGTTCAGAGCGACGCAGTGCCAGACGTCGGCCGAGGCCCAATCGGCCAGCGGCGACAGCTTTTCGCGGCCGTGGCTGTCGGTCTCGGAGAAGGGCACACCGCCGCGGTGATTGCTCTGCTCGCGGCGCATGCCGGTGATCCAGGCGCTGCGGCCGTCCAGCAGGCGTTGCAGTGGCTCGAGCTTGCGCAGCCCGCAGCAGGCCTTGCGCAGATCGATGCTCTGCCGCATTGCCAGCGGGCCGTGTTCGGCGACAAACGCGCTTACCGCCTCGGGCGTCGGCGAGAAGCGCTCGACCACGATGCCGTAGCGCGACGCGATGCGCGGGATCAACGCCAGCGTCTCGTCGTGCAGCGCGCCGGTGTCCAGCGTGGCGACCCTGATCGGCAGGTGGTGCCGCGCGATCAAGTCCGTGATCACCATGTCCTCGGCACCCAGGCTGCTGGCCTGCACGATGCGGCCGGCGTGTGCCTGCGCGGCGGCTTGAAGTCGCGCCAACGAGGCGGCGACGCGGCCATCGAAACCGGGCAGCGCGCGCGCATGGCGCGCGATGGCAGCGTAGTTGCCGCTCACGGCGCCGGCACCGGCGGCGCGTGCCGCTCGGACAAGCTGCGCTGGTAGCTGACGTCGAAGCCATTCAAGGCCATCAACGCGCTGTCCATTTCCTGGTCGGCACGCATCTGCGCCGCCGTGAAGCCGCAGCGGCGAAGCAGCGGCAGCATGTCGGCCAGCACCTCGCCGGTGGCGACGAGCCCGCCGCCGAACCGCAACCGGCCGCGCAGCAGCACGGCCTGCGAATAGCCGCGGCCATCGGTCCACTTCGGGAACTGCAAGGCCACCGCCTTCGCGTGCGCCAATGCGGGCAACCAGCGCGGGTCGAGCACGTCGTCGGTGTTGGCGAAGACCAGGGTGTCGCCGTCCAGCGGCTGTTCAGGCGGAATGAACTGCATCGTTGTGCTCCGTGTGTTGACGGGTTGTCCGGCGCGCCTGGTCGGCGGCCGCGCGGAAGGGCAAAGGGCCGAGCCGGCGCACGCTGTCGACGAAGCGCTCGCCGGGCTCACGGTTCGCCATGTAGGTGCCGATCACGGCCTCCACCGCATCGGCTACTTCGTCGGCCGCGAAGGACGGGCCGATGACCTTGCCCGCCACGGCCACGCCGCTGCGTGTGCGGCCGTCGCTGCCGCCGACGGTCAGTTGGTACCACTCGCTGCCGTCCTTGTCGACGCCGAGCACGCCGATGTGGCCGCTGTGGTGATGGCCGCAGCTGTTGATGCAGCCGCTGATGTGCAGTGCGATGTCGCCGATGTCGTGCTGCTCGTCGAGGTCTGCAAAACGCTCGGTCAGCGCAGCAGCGATCGGGATCGAACGCGCGTTGGCCAGCGCGCACAGGTCGCCGCCCGGGCACGCGATCATGTCGGTGATGAAGCCGATGTTCGACGTGGCGAAGCCGGCTTCCAGCGCCTCGACCCACAGGGCGTGCAGCTGGTGCGCCTCGACCCAAGGCAGCAGCAGGTTCTGCTCGTGCGTGACGCGCACTTCGCCGTGGCTGAAGCGGTCGGCCAGCTCGGCAGCATCGTCCATCTGCGCAGCCGTCAGGTCACCCGGCGCCTGGCCGGTGCGCTTGATCGACAGCGTGACGGCGTGGCGGCCCGTTTCGCGGTGGGCGTGCACGTTGCGGTCGAGCCAGCGGCGGTAGGCCAGCGGTTCTTCACCCGTGGCGTGCAGCGACGCTGCCGCCACACGCGGCGGCGGCGATGCAAAGTGCCGCGCGACGCGTTCGAACTCGGCATCGTCGATGAAGGCCGTGGTGGTGTCGGCACACAGCGCGTCGTACTCGCGCTGCACCGATTGAACGAAGCGTTCGCCTTCGGCACGCACCAGGATCTTCAGCCGCGCCTTGTACATGTTGTCGCGCCGGCCGTAGAGGTTGTAGACGCGGACCAGCGCCTCGATGAAAACGAAGATGCGGCGCCACGGCACGAAGGCCGCCACTTCCGTCGCGATGACCGGCGTGCGGCCCATGCCACCGCCGGCCAGCACGCGGAAGCCGATCTCGCCTGGTGCACCTTCAGGGTGACGCAAGAGCTGCAGCCCCAGGTCGTGCCACGCGATAGCGGCACGGTCTTCGCGCGCGCCGGTCACGGCAATCTTGAACTTGCGCGGCAGGAAGGCGAACTCGGGGTTGAGCGTGCTCCACTGGCGCAGCAGCTCGCAGTACGGCCGCGGGTCGATGTCTTCGTCGCGCGCGATGCCGGCGAAGGCGTCGCTGGTGATGTTGCGAATGCAGTTGCCGCTGGTCTGGATGCCGTGCATGTCGACGCTGGCCAGCAGTTCCATTACCTCGGCGCTGCGGGCCAGCGGGATCCAGTTGAACTGCATGTTCTGCCGCGTGGTCAGATGACCGAAGCCACCGCGCTCCGTCGGCAAGCCGGCGTCCTGCAGATCGAACTCGCGCGCGATGCGGGCCAGCACGCGCAACTGCCGGCTGGCCAGCTCACCATAAGGCACAGCCACGCGCAGCATCGGCGCGTGGCGCTGCACGTACCAGCCGTTCTGCAGGCGCAGCGGGCGGAACTCGTCGTCAGGCAGCTTGCCGGCCAGATGCCGTTCGAGCTGGTTGCGGTACTGCGCGGCGCGCTGCTGCACGAGGCGGCGATCGGTGTCGTCGTAGAGGTACATGTGAATATTTGAATCAGCGAATCGGCGATTCAGGCCAGGACCTTGAGGCCGGCGCCCATCAGCGACAGGCTCAGCGCGGCGCGCACCCAGGCTTCAGGCAGCGTGCGCACCAGTTGTGCACCGAGCCAGATGCCCGGCAGCGAGCCGATCAGCAAGGCGCCGAGCAACCCCCAGTCGACATGGCCCAGCGTGGCGTGGCCGATGCCGGCCACCAGCGTCAGCGGCACCGCGTGCGCAATGTCGGTGCCGACGATGCGCTGTGGCGCCCAGCGCGGGTTGAGCAGCAGCAGGATCGTGGCCCCCAATGCACCGGCGCCGATCGAGCTGAGCGAGACGAGCACGCCGAGCGCCATGCCAGCCAGTACCGTCAGCACGGCACGGCGCCGGGGCGGGAGCCACTTCTCAATGCGCAGACCCAGGCTTTGCCAGACCTCGCGGTAGGCCACTGCCACGGCCGTCAACAGCAGTCCCACGCCCAGCGCCAGCGTGATGGTGCGCGACCACGACGGCGTGAAGCCGAACAGGTGCATCGCGCCGATGGTGGCCAGTGTCGCAGGCAGGCTGCCGGCGAGCATCATCGCGGTGGTTCTGTAGTCCACATGGCCCATGCGGTGGTGGGCCACCGTGCCGCCAGCCTTGGTGATCGCCGCGAACCACAAGTCGGTGCCAATGGCTACGGCCGGGTTGAGCTTGAAGACGCCGATCAACAGCGGCGTCATCAACGAACCACCGCCCACGCCGGTCATGCCGACGATGGCGCCGACGGCGAAGCCAGCGGCAATGGGGGCAAATAACGCGAGAAAATCCATCGGGCGACTCTAGGAAGCCGCCTCGGATTCGAGAACAACAAAGAAGTAGGCTGTTTATGTGCAGGTCGAATTTGGTGTCGCGGCGGGCGGCGTTGATGGCAGCCGCCGCGGCGCTGACGGGCTGCGCGACGGCGCCGCCGCCGGTTGCTTCACCGGTGCCTGCGCCTTCAGCGCCGGCCCCGGCTCCACCCCCGCCACCGCCCTTGAGACCGCCTCGCATCGGCCTGGCGCTCGGCGGCGGCGCGGCGCGCGGCTTTGCCCACATCGGCGTGATCCAGGTGCTCGAAGAGGCCGGCATCCGCCCCGATCTGGTCGTCGGCACCTCGGCCGGCAGCCTGGTTGCGGCGCTCTACGCATCGGGCAAGAGCGGGCGAGAAATGGTGGCGATTGCCCAATCGATGGACGAAGGCGCGATCACCGACTGGTCGTTCCCCGGCCGCGGCCTCATCCGCGGCGAAGCCCTGGCGCGCTACGTTCGCGACCAGACCGGCAACCGCATGATCGAGCAGATGCGGCTGCCGCTGGGCATCGTCGCGACCGATCTGGACAGCGGCGAGCCGATCCTGTTCCAGCGCGGCGACACCGGTGTGGCGGTGCGCGCCAGCAGTGCGGTGCCGGCGGTTTTTCTGCCGGTAAAGATCGGCACCCGCGAGTATGTCGATGGCGGTCTGTCGTCGCCGGTGCCGGTGCGCTTCGCGCGGCAGATGGGGGCCGAACTGGTGGTGGCGGTGGATATCTCGTCGCCGCCCGATGGCGCCGCGACCGGCGACCTGATGAAGATGCTGCTCCAGACCTTCGCGATCATGGGCCGCAGCATCAACCGCTTCGAGCTGCGCGATGCCGACGTCGTGGTGCGGCCGGTGTTGACCGGTGTGGGCAGCGCCGACTTCACGTCGCGCGCCAAAGCCATCCAGGCCGGGCGCGACGCGGCCTTGAAGCAGTTGGGTGAGCTGAAGAGCCGCATCGCTGCGGCCGCGCACTGAGCGCCGACCGGCCATGAAAACGGGGCCCGATCTTTCGACCGGGCCCCGGGTGGTTGCGGCGAGCCGCGTGCCGTCAGCGTTTCGGCTGTTCAGGCTCAGGCGGCGCGCTTGCCCTTGGTGGCAGTCTGCGTCGCCTTGACAGCCGATGTCGTCATGGCCTGGAAGTTGGCTTCGGCGACTTCGGTGGCCTGCTTGGCAGCCTTGTGAACGCTGTCGTAGGCGTTGTTCGCGGCGGCCACAGCCGACTTGACCAGCGCCACGGCGTTTTCGCTGCCGGCGGGGGCGTTCTTGACGGCGCTGTCAACCAGGGCCAGAACCTTCTTCTGGCCGTCGGCCATCTGCGCTTCGGCAACCTTGGCGACTTCGGCGTTCGTGCCGGCCATGATGTCGTACAGGTGACGGCTGTAGGCGGCGGCCTTCTCGGCGGCCGGTTGCAGCAGGCTGGCTTGCAGCGACATGAATTCCTGTGCGTCCTTGACCGACAGGGCCGATTGCGCGGTCTCAGCGGCTTCGGTCAGCGTGGTCCTGGCGGCTTGCAGGTTCAGCTCGACCATCTTCTCGACGCCTTCGAAAGCCTTGTAGGTCAGGCCGAAAAGGGTGTCGAGTTGGGCCTTCTGGGCAGCGGCGAATTGTTCAGTCGTGAAGTTCATGGTGCATCTCCTGGATGGGTTGAGGAATGAGGGTTCTGGGAACCGGTTGCACCGTTCAGCTGACTTTGCTGCGCTGCAACATGAAACGAAGTATAGGCACCCCGGGCGGCATTGCAAGCACTTTTTGCTGCGCCGCACCAAAGTAGACCGTGCTTTCTAGAATCTGCGTCCGTGCTCGCTTTCCACTCCGCCCAGTTCGTGCTGCATCTGCCGCCCGGGCACAGCTTTCCGATGGACAAGTACCGGCTGCTGCACGACGCAGTGGCAGCCACGTTGCCGGCCGTGCGCAGGGTCGAGGCGGCACCGGCCAGCGAGGGCGAACTGGCCCTGGCCCACGAGCCGGGCTGGATCGAGGCCGTGTTCAACGGCACCACCAGCGCCGCGCAGCAGCGCGAGATCGGCTTCCCGTGGAGCCCGCGAATGGTCGAACGCGCACGGCGCTCGGTCGGCTCGACGGTTTCGGCGGCTCGCGCGGCCTTGTTCGCCGATGAAGGTGTCGCCGCCAACCTGGCCGGCGGCACCCACCACGCCTACGCACACAAGGGCTCGGGCTACTGCGTCTTCAACGACGTGGCCGTGGCCGCACGGCTGATGCAGACCGAGTGGCACCGGCGCCACGGCCCGCAGCGGCACGGCCTGCGCGTGTGGGTCATCGACCTGGACGTGCACCAGGGCAACGGCACCGCGCACATCTTTCGCGACGACGACAGCGTGTTCACTTTGTCGATGCACGGCGAGCGCAACTTCCCGTTGCGCAAGGAGGCGAGCGACCTCGACGTCGAACTGCCCGACGGCTGCACCGACGCGCCGTACCTGGCAGCGCTGGACCGCGTACTGGCCGAATCACTGGCCCGGCAGTCCGCCGCACCGCCGGGCCTGGCCTTCTACGTGGCCGGGGCCGATCCGCACGAAGGCGACCGACTCGGCCGCCTGAAGCTGACCCACGAAGGCCTGGCCGAGCGCGACCGCCGTGTCTTCGATGTCTTGCACCGGCTGGGCATCCCGGTGGCGGTGTCGATGGCCGGTGGTTATGGCCGCGACACCGCGGTCACGGTCGAAGTCCACCGGCGCACGCTGGCCATCGGGTTCGACTCCTGGCAGCGCTGGCAGCGCTGGCAGCGTCGGCAGGTGGCGACAGAATCGGCGGCATGAACCCACCTGCACCCGGCGCCGAAAGGCCCGCGCCGCCGGGCCGCAGCCACTACCCGCTGCAGCGGCCGATCACCACGCGCTGGATGGACAACGATGTCTACGGCCACGTCAACAACGTCGTCTATTACAGCTTCTTCGACACCGCCGTGAATGGCTACCTGATCGAAGCCGGTGCGTTGGACATCCACGGCGGCACGACGATCGGCCTGGTGGTCGAGACCCAATGCCACTACTTCGCGCCGTTGGCTTTTCCTCAAGACGTCACGGCCGGTTTGCGCGTTGCGCACACCGGCCGCAGCAGCGTGCGCTACGAGGTCGGCCTGTTCGCTGCGGGCGAAGACCTTGCCGCCGCTGCCGGCTACTTCGTGCATGTCTACGTCGACCGCCAGACGCGCCGGCCGACCGCGCTGCCGCCGGCGCTTCTTCAAGCCTTGCGCCGACTTCAGCAACCCGAATGAGCCCCACCCCGGAAACGACCACCGCCGCATCGACCGCTGCCGTCGATGCCGCCATCACCACCCGCCGCTCGGTGCGCGGCTTCTTGCCCACGCCAGTGCCACGCTCGGTGATCGAGGAGATCCTCGCCGTCGCGGCCCGCGCGCCATCGGGCACCAACACACAGCCCTGGCAGGTGCATGTGCTGACCGGTGAGCCGCTGGCGGCGCTGTCGCGCGACATCGTCGCGGCCTACGACGACCCGGCCGAACGCGCCACCCACACCGAGGAATACGCCTACTACCCGACCGAGTGGCAAAGCCCGTACATCGATCGCCGCCGCAAGGTCGGTTGGGACCTGTACGGCCTGCTCGGCATCGCCAAGACCGACAAGGCCGCGATGCACGCCCAGCACGGCCGCAACTACGCCTTCTTCGGCGCGCCGGTGGGGTTGATGTTCACCATCGACCGCGCCATGCAGCAGGGCAGTTGGCTCGACTACGGCATGTTCCTGCAGAGCGTGATGGTCGCGGCACGCGGGCGTGGGCTGGACACCTGTCCGCAGGCCGCGTTCATGCAGTTCCACCGCATCATCGAACGCCACCTGTCGCTGTCGCCGCAGCAGATGGTGGTGTGTGGGATGTCGCTCGGCCATGCCGACCTCACCGCTGTCGCCAACCGCCTCGTCACCGAGCGTGAGCCCGTGGCCGGCTTTGCCCGGTTCCTGACGTGAAGGCAGCTTACAAGCTGCTGCTCGCGGCCGGCCTGGCGCTGCCGGCGCTGGCCGGCGCGGCCGATTTCGACGGCGCGTCGCTGGGCGTGGCCTGGGGCCTGCCCTTTGCGGGGCTGCTGCTGTCGATCGCCTTCATGCCGTTGCTGGCAGGGCCGGTCTGGCACCACCACTTCGGCGGGATCACGGCGGGCTGGGCACTGGCCTTCCTGGTGCCGTTCGCGATCACCTTCGGCGCGTCGGTGATGGGTGCAAATTTCGTCCACGCGCTGATCGCCGAATACATCCCGTTCATCGTGCTGCTGACGGCGCTGTTCACGGCCGCGGGCGGTATCTACATGCGCGGCAACCTTCACGGCAGCCCGGCGCTGAAGACCGGCATCCTGGCCCTCGGCGCGGTGCTGGCCAGCCTGATGGGCACTACCGGCGCGTCAATGCTGCTGATCCGGCCGCTGATCCGCGCCAACGACAACCGCAAGAGCGTCGTGCACGTGGTGGTGTTCTTCATCTTCATTGTCAGCAACGCGGGCGGCTCGCTCACGCCGCTCGGCGACCCGCCGCTGTTCCTCGGGTTTCTGAAGGGCATCGAGTTCTTCTGGACCGCGAAGTGGATCTTCCCGGAGACCTTGTTCCTGGTGGGCAGCCTGCTGGCGATCTTTTGCATGCTGGACAGCCGGTACTACCGCCGCGAAGGCGTGACGCGGGCGGACCCGACGCCGGACGACCCGCGGGTCGGTCTTGACGGTGCGATCAACTTCGTGCCGCTCGGCCTGGTCGTCGCGCTGGTGCTGATGAGCGGGCTGTGGAAGCCCGGCATCAGCTTCGATGTGCTCGGCACCGAGGTCGGGCTGCCGCAGATCGTGCGCGACGTGTCGCTCGTCGGCGTCATCCTGCTGTCGCTGGCCATCACGCCGAAGGGCGTGCGCGAGGCAAACCAGTTCAGCTGGGCGCCGATGGCCGAGGTGGCCAAGCTCTTCGCCGGCATCTTCCTGACGATGATCCCGGTCCTGGCGATGCTGCGCGCGGGCGAAGCCGGGGCCTTCGCGGGCGTGGTGCGTGCCGTCACCAGCCCCGAGGCGCAGCCCGTCACCTGGGCCTACTTCTGGTTCAGCGGCGCGCTGAGCTCGTTCCTCGATAACGCGCCGACCTATCTGGTGTTCTTCAACTTGGCCGGCGGCGACCCGCAGGTGCTGATGACGACGTTTGCACCAACGCTGGCCGCCATCTCGGCCGGCTCGGTCTTCATGGGCGCCAACACCTACATCGGTAACGCACCGAACTTCATGGTCAAGGCGATCGCCGAGGACCGCGGCGTCAGGATGCCCAGCTTCTTCGGTTACATGGCCTGGTCCGGCGCGATCCTGCTGCCGCTGTTCGTGGTGATGACTTTCATCTGGTTCCGATGACCAACACAAAGAAGCCTTCGGTCCTGGTGGCGCGCGCCGTCTTTCCCGAAACCTTGGCGCGGCTGCGCGAACACTTCGAGGTCGATGTCAACCCGGCCGACGAGGCGTTCGCGCCGGCCGAGCTGTTGCTGCGGTTGCAAGGCAAGGCCGGCGTGTTCACCTCAGGCAGCGAACGCGTCGGTGGCGAGTTGCTCGCAGCCTGCCCGCAGCTGCGCGTGGTGTGCAACATGGCGGTCGGCTTCAACAACTTGGACATCGCCGCCTGCACCGCGGCCGGCGTGCTGGCCACCAACACGCCCGACGTGCTGACCGAGACCACGGCCGACTTCGGCTTCGCGCTGATGATGGCCACGGCACGGCGGATGGCCGAGAGCGAACACTTTCTGCGCCGCGGCGAATGGAAGCGTTGGTCGTACGACATGTTCACCGGCAGCGATGTGCACGGCGCCACGCTCGGCATCCTGGGCATGGGCCGCATCGGGCAGGGCATCGCAAGACGTGGCGCGCTTGGCTTTGGCATGACGGTGATCTATCACAACCGTTCCCGGCTGTCGGCAGAGCAGGAGGCACCGCTCGGCGCGCGCTGGGTCGACAAGGTCACCCTGCTGCGCGAGGCCGACCACCTGGTGCTGGTGCTGCCGTACTCGGCCGAGAGCCACCATGCCATCGGTGCGGCCGAACTGGCGCTGATGAAGCCAAGCGCCACCCTGACCAACATCGCACGCGGCGGCATCGTCGACGACGCCGCACTGGCTGACGCGCTGCGCGAGCAGCGCATCGCCGCTGCCGGGCTAGATGTGTTTGAAGGCGAGCCGGCTGTCCACCCTGCGCTGTTGACGGTGCCCAACATCGTGCTCACGCCACACATCGCCAGCGCGACGGTCGCCACGCGCCGCGCGATGGCCGAGCTGGCGGCCGACAACCTGATCGCCGCGCTGACGGGCGGCCGGCCACCGACGCCGATCAACGCGGAAGTGCTGACCGACGGCCGGCTGCCGGCACGAGGCGCCTGAGACAATCCACCCGTGCCCGAATGGATCGTCCCCGCGCTGATCGCGCTGTGCCTGTTGTTGCTGCTTTGGCTGGCGTTTCGCCCGCGCGAAACCGGCCCGGACAAACTGATCGAGCGCCTTGAACGCGAACTGCGCGACGAACTCGGCCGCCAGGGGCAGGGCACGCGCAGTGATCTCGGCAACTTTCAGCAGATGCTGCTGACGCAAAGCGGCGACGTCGCACGCACGCAGAACGAACAGATCGACAGCTTCCGCGGGCAGCTTGCCGTCATGCAGCAGCAACAGGACGACGCGCTGCGCCGCTTCGGCCAGACGTTGGCCGAGCAGCTGCGCCTGTTCAGCGAAAGCCAGGCCCGGCGGCAGGCCGAGGTGCAGCAGGCCATCGAGTCGCGACTGACGGCTCTGCAGCAAGGCAACGAAGCCAAGCTGGAACAGATGCGTGCCACGGTCGACGAAAAGCTGCACGCCACGCTTGAGCAGCGGCTGGGCGAAAGCTTCAAGCAGGTCGCCGAACGCCTGGAGCAAGTCCATCGCGGCCTGGGTGAGATGCAGACGCTGGCCCGCGACGTGGGTTCGCTGAACCGAGTGCTGACCAACGTGAAGACACGCGGCGTGTTCGGCGAGATGCAGCTCGCCGGGCTGCTCGAGCAGGTCTTCACGCCCGAGCAGTACGCCGCCAACGTGGCCACCGTGCCGGGCAGCAACGAGCGCGTCGAGTTCGCGATCCGCCTGCCGGGGCAGCGCGACGACGGCGTGCCGCTGTGGCTGCCGATCGATGCGAAGTTCCCGCGGGAAGACTACGAACGTCTGCTGGATGCGCAGGAGCGCGCCGACCCGCTCGCGGCCGAGCAAGCCGCCAAGGCCCTAGAGACGCGCCTGCGATTGGAAGCCCGCACCATCCGCGACAAGTACATCGCGCCGCCGCACACCACCGACTTTGCAATCCTCTTCGTGCCGACAGAGGGCCTGTATGCCGAGGCGCTGCGCCGGCCCGGTCTGTTCGAAGCGCTGCAGCGCGAGTGCAAGGTGATGCTCGCCGGCCCGACCACGCTGCTGGCCACGCTGTCGAGCCTGCAGATGGGTTTCCGCACGCTGGCGCTGGAGAAGCGCTCGGCCGAAGTGTGGGAGGTGCTGGGTGCGGTGAAGACCGAGTTCGGCAAGTTCGGTGAAGTCCTGGCCAAGGCCAAGAAGAAGCTCGCCGAAGCGGGCGACACGCTCGACGGCGCCGCGGTGCGCACGCGGGCGATGCAGCGCAAACTCAAGGCGGTCGAGGCCTTGCCCGATGCGCACGTGGCGCAACTGCTGCCCGGCCTGGCAGCCGAGGCGCCACAAGACGGGCCCGACGACGAAGCCGAGGGCGGCGAGGGTTGAGCGCCGATTCGAAGCTGCCGCCGCGCGTGCTGATCGCACTCGTGGTCGGGCAACTCGGGCTGCACTCGGCGATGGCCGGCCTGCGCATGGCGGCGTCCCTGCAAGCCCTGCGCGATGGCTACAGCCCCTGGGCCGTCGGCGTTCTGCTGGCGCTGTTTGCTGCCGCTCCGGTGTTGCTGGCGTTGCATTCGGGCCGGCTGGCAGACCGCTGGGGCTACCACCGGCCGGTGCGCTTGGCCGCGGCGCTGGTCGTTGCCGGCATGGCGCTGGCGGTGGGCTCCACGTTCATCACCGGCGCCTGGCACTTCGCTCTGCTGTGCCTGGCCGCATCGCTCACCGGCAGCGGCGCCAACATGGGCATGCTGACGATCCAGCGCACCGCCGGCATCGCCGCGCGCGATGCCACCGAGCGCGTCCGCATCTTCAGCTGGCTGGGCATCGCGCCATCGTTCGCCAACGTGGTGGGCCCCGTGTCGGCGGGCTTGATGATCGATGCCGCCGGCTTCTCGGCCGCCTACCTGCTGCTGCTGGCGATGCCGCTGGCCACCCTGGTGACGGCGCGCTACGTGCCGAAGACCGCGCCGCTGCCGTCAGCCATCGAAGGCGGCTCGCGCACGGCGTGGGACCTGCTGAAAGCCCCGGGCATGAAACGGCTGCTGGTCATCAACTGGCTGCTGTCGATGTGCTGGGACGTGCACGGTTTTGCGGTGCCGGTGTTGGGCCACGAGCGCGGGTTCTCGGCCAGCACGATTGGGTTGATCCTGGGGACGTTCACGCTGTCGGTCAGCGCGGTGCGCCTGGTCATTCCGATGCTCGCCCACCGCATGGACGAGGTGATCGTGCTGCGCGGCGCGATGCTTGGCACCGCCGCCGTCTTTGCCGCCTACCCGCTGGCCGCCACACCGTGGCTGATGGGCGGATGCGCGGTGTTGCTCGGGCTGACGCTGGGCCCGGTGCAGCCGATGATCATGAGCACGCTGCACCACCTGACGCCGGATGGACGCCACGGCGAATCGCTGGCGTTTCGCTCGATGGCCATCAACACCAGCAGCACGGTGATGCCGCTGGCGTTCGGTTTGGCCGGCACGGCGGTCGGTGCCGCGGCGCTGTTCTGGGCCGTGGCCGGCGCGGTCGGCGTGGGCTCGTGGCTCGCGCGGCGGCTGGCCCCCGTACGCGGCTAGAAGCGAACGCCGCCGGGCTGCACCGGCACGTCGTTCGCCGACGAGCCGGTGGGGGCGGCGGGCGGCAACGCACTGCGCCCGGCTGCGGGCGTGCTGCGCTCGACCAGCGATGTGACCGGTGGCGCAACCCAGTTGCGCGGAAGGCGGGACTCCCGCGGGTAGCCGGCGACGTCGAGGTACGCCACCCAGTCGGTCTCTGAAAAGCCGCGCAGCGGCTGGGCGCCGATGCTCAACGAAGGTACGCTGCGCCCGCCGACGATGCGCTCAAGCGCCAGCGCATCCTCTTCGGTCAGCACGCGCTTTTCGGCGTAGGGAATGCCGCGTTGGGCCAGCCATTGCCGGCTGCCTTCGCAGGCGCTGCATTCGACCGCGGTGTACAGCGTCACGGGCCAGCGCTGTGCCGCTTCACGCAGGCCGGCCGGCAGGGCGGCTTCGGGCGGGGCATTGGCCGCCGGGCGCCCGCTGCGGCTCATCGTCGTGATACGGCTGGTGTTGTCCACCGGTGGCCGGTCGGTGTAGGTGACGCTGCCGTCGGGGTTGACGACCTTGTAGAGCGCGGCCGCAGGCAGCGCGGTGGCGGCCAGCGCGGCGGCCACCGCGAGCGGGGCTACCAGGCGGGGCAGGCAGTGTCGTGTCGCTGACATGGTGTTCACCCTTTCGAACCGAGAAGCCAATTTAGCCCAGCCCCAGCATGCGCTCAAGCCGCCTCGGCCACCAGCCCCTGGTGGCGCAGCAGCGCATCGAGTTTGGGCTCACGGCCGCGGAAGGCTTTGAAGCTCTCCATCGCCGGGCGGCTGCCGCCGACTTCGAGAATCTGCTGGCGGTAACGCTCGCCGGTGGCCGGGTCGAACACGCCGGCTTCTTCGAAGGCCGAGAAGGCATCGGCCGACAGCACCTCGGCCCACGCGTAGCTGTAGTAACCAGCGGCGTAGCCGCCGTCGAACAGGTGCGTGAAGCTGTGCGGGTAGCGCAGGAAGGGCGGCGGCGCGACGATGCCGACTTCGGCCGAAACCTCGCGCGCCAGCGCCAGCACGCGCTGGCCGGCGTCGGGCAACAAGTGCGCCTGCATATCGAACAACCCCAGCTCACAGTGGCGCAGCATCTGCAAGCCGTTGCCGAAGTTTCGCGCCGCAATCATGCGGTCGAACAGCGCGCGCGGCAGCGGCTCGCCGGTGTCCACGTGCGCCGTCAGCTTCTGCACGACCTGCCAGTCCCAGCAGAAGTTCTCCATGAACTGGCTCGGCAACTCGACCGCGTCCCACTCGACGCCGGCTATGCCCGACACCGCCAGTTCGTCGACCTGCGTCAGCATGTGGTGCAGGCCGTGGCCGAACTCGTGGAAGAGCGTGATGACGTCGTCGTGCGTCAACAGCGCCGGCTTGTCGCCCACGGGCGCGGCGAAGTTGCAGACCAGGTGTGCCAGCGGGGTTTGCAACTGGCCTTCCGGGCGCTGCCAACGTTGGCGCGCGTCGTCCATCCACGCGCCGCTGCCTTTGCCGGTGCGGGCGTGCAGGTCGAGATAGAAACCCGCCACGGGCTGCGTCGATTCGCCGTGCTTGAAGACGCGGAAGAAGCGTGCGCTCGGGTGCCACAGCGGTGCCTCGCCAGGCTGGATGCTCACGCCGAACAGCGTTTCGATCAGCCTCAGCAGGCCGTCGAGCACGGTGGGCTCGGTGAAGTACTGCTTGACGTCGATGTTGCTGAAGGCGTAGCGCGATTGCTTGAGCCTTTCGCTCACGAAGGGCCGGTCCCACGCTTCGAGTGAGGCCAGGCCGAGCTCTTCCGCCGCGCAGCTGCGCAGTTCGGCCAACTCCGTCTCGGCGAAGGGCCGGGCGCGGCGCGCCAGGTCGCGGACGAAGGCCAGCACTTCCTCGGGCGAGCGCGCCATCTTCGGCACCAGCGAGACATGGGCGTAGCTGGCGTGGCCGAGCAGTGCCGCCTCTTCCTGCCGCAGCGCCAGGATCTCGGCGAGTGCCGCGCTGTTGTCGTGCTCGGGCTTGCCGAACTCGCTGGCGCGCGTGGAGAAGGCACGGAACATCTGCTCGCGCAGCGCACGGTTGGTGGCGTACTGGATCACGGGCACATAGCAGGGCGCTTGCAGCGTGAGCTTGAAGCCGGGCTTGCCGGCGGCTTCCGCGGCAGCGCGGGCTGCGGCACGCACGTCGGCGGGCACGCCGTCGAGCGCGGCTTCTTCGACGTAGAGATCGAAGGCATCGGTGGCGTCGAGCACGTGGTCACCGAAGCTCTGCGACAGCGCTCCCAGCCGCTCCTGGATGGCGGCGAAGCGCTCGCGTGCCGCACCTTCGAGTTCAGCGCCGCCGAGCACGAAGTCGCGCAGCGCGTCCTGTAGCGCCTTCTTGCGTGCCGGGTTGAGTGTGGCGGCCGACGGGCTTGCGGCCAGTGCCTTGTACTTGGCGAACAAGCGCGGGTCGGCCGAGAGGCGGGTGTAGAAATCGATCACCCGCGGCAGGTTCTCGGCATGCGCCGCGCGCATCTCGGGCGTGTCGGCCACCGATTGCAGGAACCCAACCTGGGACCACGCGGTGCGCAGCCGCTCGACTGAGACGTCCAACACGGCAGCGATGGCGTCGTAGTTCACGGGCACGTCGTCGCTGACGACCTTCTCGAGCGCGGCATCGGCCTGTGCCAGCAGCTCGGCTAACGCCGGCATGACGTGCCCGGGGCGGATCGCGTCGTAGCAGGGGAGCTCGGTCGTTGACAGCAGCGGGTTGGGTTCGGGCATCGGATTCATCGGGTGGCCTCCGCGGCTTGCAGCGTGTTGACGAGCAGCATGGTGATGGTCATCGGCCCGACCCCACCGGGCACCGGGCTGATCCAGCCAGCGACTTCACGCACGGCGTCGAAATCAACATCGCCGCAGAGCTTGCCGGCCGGTGTGCGGTTGATGCCGACGTCGATCACGACGGCACTGGGCTTGACCATACCGGCCGTCACCATGCCACGCCGCCCGGCGGCCGCGACAACGATGTCGGCCTGCCGCACATGGTGCGCCAGATCCGGGGTGGCACTGTGGCAAACGGTGACGGTGGCATTGGCCTGCAACAACAGCAGCGCCATCGGCTTGCCGACGGTATTGCTGCGGCCGATGACGACGGCGTGTTTGCCGGCGATCTGGACGCCGGTGCTCTCGATCAGCTTCATGCAGCCGAAGGGTGTTGCCGGGCGCAGGCCGGGCAGGCCTGCAACGAGGCAGCCGGCGGAATGCACCGAGAAGCCGTCGACGTCTTTGTAGGGTGCGATCGCTTCGATGACCCGTTGCGCGTCGATGTGCTTGGGCAGCGGCATCTGGACCAGGATGCCGTGGATCGACGGGTCGGCGTTCAGCGCCGCCACGCGTACCAGCAATTCGCCTTGCTCGAACGACGCCGGGTAGGTCTCCAGCACCGAGTGCAAGCCGTGCTCGGCGCAGGCCTTGACCTTGTTGCGAACGTAGACCGCACTGGCAGGGTCTTCGCCGACCAGGATCACGGCCAGTCCCGGCTTGCGGCCCGTTGCGGTCAGCGCAGCAGCGCGGCGCGCCACGTCGGCGCGCATCTCACGCGACAGCGCTACGCCATCGATCAGTTGCCCGGGCATCGAGCGGGCGGCGTCAAGTCCGCTGCTGAGCGCCGAGCGCGATCTTCAGCAGGTCGGCGACCGTGTTGGCGTTCAGCTTTTCCATGATGTTGGCGCGGTGCGCCTCGACCGTCTTGATGCTGATACCCAGGTCGTCGGCGATCTGTTTGTTCAGGCGGCCGGCGACGATGCGCTCCAGCACCTGCGCCTCACGCGTGGTCAGCCTCGCCAACAACGCGTCTCGGCTGGCCTGCTCCTGGTGCTGGCTGAAGGCGCTGCGCGCGTGGTCGAGCATGCGCTCGACCAGCGACAGCAACTCTTCTTCCTTGAAGGGTTTTTCGATGAAGTCCATCGCTCCCTTCTTCATCGTCGTCACCGCCATCGGCACGTCGCCGTGGCCGGTGATGAAAACGATTGGCAGCGGGCTCTTGCGCTCCATCAGCCGGTCTTGCAGCTCCAGACCGCTCATGCCGTCCATGCGGATGTCGGCGATCAGGCAGGCTACTTCGCGCGGGTCGAAGCGGGAGAGAAAGCTCTCGCTCGAATCGAAGCACTTGACGCGGTAGTCCTTGCCTTCCAGCAACCACTGCAAGCTGTCGCGCACGGCTTCGTCGTCATCGACTACGTAGACGGTGCCCTTCTTCGGGATCAGGCTCATTCGGAGTGCATTTCAGTGGGGGTGCCGGGGGCGTCCAGCGGGGCAAAGGCGGAGTCGGTCTTTGCGGGGATTTCGACGGGGATCGTGAACGAAAAGCGGCACCCGACGACAATCGCGCCATTGTAGAGATTCTGTGCCCGCATCCGGCCACGGTGGCTCTCGACGATAGTGCGGCAAAGGCTCAGGCCGATGCCCAGGCCCTCGGCCTTGGTCGAGAAGAAGGCTTCGTACAAGCGGTCGACGACTTCCAGGCCGATGCCCGGGCCCATGTCGGTGACGCTGAACTCGATCACCCCGCCTTCTTCGGCCGAGTGCCGTGGCACCACCCGCAGTTCGATGTGGCGTCGGGCCAGCAGCAACTGCGCGTTGTCGATCGCCTCGGCGGCGTTCTTGAGCAGGTTCATCACCACCTGCTCGATCAGGATCGGGTCGACCATGATCTCCGGCAGGCGCTGCGCCACGTAGGTGTGGATGGCGACGTTGCGGCGGCGCAGTTCGATGCCGGCCAGCTCGACCGCATCGTCGACGATCTGGCGCGGCTGCGAGGGCACACGCTGCGGCTCGCTGCGCTTCACGAAGGCGCGGATGCGCCGGATGATCTCGCCGGCCCGTTGCGCCTGCCGGGCGGTCTTTTCCAGCGCCGCAATCAGGTCAGCCTGCCCGATCGAGTCGGCCTTCACGCGCGAGACCATCCCGTTGCAGTAGTTGGTGATCGCCGTCAGGGGCTGGTTCAACTCGTGAGCCACCGACGAGGCCATCTCACCCATCGTCACCAGGCGACTGGTGACCTGCGCCTTGTCGGCTTGCGCGCGCTGCTGTTCTTCGGCGCGCAACCGGGTCGTGATGTCGGTGGCAATCAACATCTGCGCCAACCGGCCGTCGGTCCACTGCAGGTAGCGCGAGCGCACGTCGAACCACTTCTGCAGCGACTCGACGAATACCTCGCGCGGGCTGGCGCCGGACTCGGTCAGCTCCTGCGTCGGCAGGCCGGACAGCGGGTCGACTTCGTCGTCGCGGTCGAGCGGGCTGTACGGCCCGGCGATCACGCCGCCGGCCATCTGGGTGTGGCCCTTGGCGTCGGCGCCAAACCAGACCCGGTAGCTGCGGTTGACGAACAGCAACTCACCCTGCTGCACCGACAACACCGAGACCGACGCATCGAGCCCTTCGAGCACGGTGGTGAAGCGCTCGTGGCTGGCCGAGAGCTGATCGCGGATGCGCTTGGCCTCGGTGATGTTGGTCATGCTGGTCATCCAGCCGGTCTGCTGGCCCTTGGGGTCGATCAGCGGGCTGACATACATGCGGGCGTCGAAGCCGCTGCCGTCCTTGCGCTGGACCTTGACCTCGATGCCGCCGCTGGGGCTGCGGCCCTGCAGCTCTTGCTTGAGGAGGCGAGCGTTCTCTTCCAACCGGTCTTGTGGCCAGTGCGGATAGGGCGGCAGGCGGCCGACCAGTTCGTCGCTGGAGAAGCCCGTCATCTGACAGAAGGCGGCGTTGACGTAGCTGATGCGGCCTTCGAGATCCATCGCCCGCATGCCGGTGGGCATGCTGTTCTCCATTGCGCGCCGGAAGTTGGTTTCCTGTACGAGCTCGCTCTGAATCTGGCTCCGTCGGCGCATATGGCGCCAAGTGCCCAGAAGCATCCACACCGTCAACACCGACAGTGCGACGACCATCCAGAACAGCGTGTTGCTGATCAGGCCGATGCTGGTGCGGTAGCCGTGCGCGCGCAGCACCAGGCCGTTGAGCGCCGGCGTCAAGGGGGCGTCGCTGACGATCGGTGCGCGGGGGGCGCGCGGTTGCGCGCCCGGCATGGCCGTCACGGTGGCGGCCAGCACCGCTTGCTTCTCGTCGACCAGCGACAGCACATGACGGCGCGACACGTCATTGGGCACGAAGTTGCGCACCAGCGCCTCGGCCGAGTATTCGGCGATGAGCGTGCCCGCGAACAGCCCGCGCTCGATCAAAGGCACGTGCAGCTGGAAGACCGGCGCACCGGCCGCATCGATGAAAGCGCGTGAATAGACGGTGTTGCGGGTTTCACGCGCCGCCGTGAACGCGGCCTCGGGCTCGCTGCGCTGGCCCTGCACCGGCAGCGTTGCCTGCTGAGTCGGTTCTCCGGGGTGGACCGGGTAGATACGGCTTGAGTGGCTGGCGCGGGGTTCGCGGCGTGCATTGACCCATGTCAGGTGCGTGACCTCGGGCCGTTCGCGCGAAAAGGCAACCGCCTGCGCGTTGAACTCGTCGGCGCCCAGGTCGCGGGTAACGAGCTCGCGAGCCATGCGGATCAACGACTCCTGGTTCTGGACCAGCCGCAAACCCATGTGGTTCTGGGTGATCTCGACGTCGCGTTTGACCGATTCCGTCTCGCGCTCGATTTCCTCATTGCGCAGGTACCAGAAGGCCGAAATGATCGCTGCCAGGAACAACAGCACCGACAACAGCGGACCCAGCGTGGCGTAGCGGTCCTGGCGTGACGGCGACTGCCGGCGCCACCAACGGCCGAACAACCGCTGCAAGGCCGGCTGGGGCGCTGCAGTGCCGGGTTTCGGGGGGATCGTGGTGTCGGAGGACGGCGCCATTGGCGGGCGATTATCCGTGGCGGCCCGGAAACATGGCTGGCCCCGAACTCAGCGGCTTTCGTCGGCATGCATATTTTCCGCATTGTGAGATCTTAAAGCACTATTTGAAATCCCGAGAACCTGTGACAAACTCCGCGGACATGAGCCGCGGCGTTGGCTGCCGCGCAGCAACTACAACTTCATTGGAGACAAGCATGTCCGCTCTGCCTGCGTCGAGTGAGGGCGCCGCCGCACCTACCCCTGCTGCCGATACCGATGCGCAGGAGACGCGCGAGTGGCTCGACGCGCTCACTGCCGTCATCGGCGCCGAAGGCCCGGAAAGGGCGCATTACCTGCTCGAGCAGCTGCTCGAACATGCACGCCAGAGCAGCATCGACATGCCGTTCTCGGCCAACACCGGCTACGTCAACACGATCGAGCCCAGCCAGGAAGCGCACAGCCCCGGCAACCTCGAACTCGAAGGCCGCCTGCGCGCCTACATGCGCTGGAACGCGATGGCCATGGTCGTCAAGGCCAACCGCCTGCACCCGGCCGACGGTGGCGATCTCGGCGGCCACATCAGCAGCTTTGCGTCGTTGGCACATATGTTTGCCGCGGGCTTCAACCACTTCTGGCACGCCGATAGCGAAGGCCATGGCGGCGACCTGCTCTACATCCAGGGGCACAGCGCCCCCGGCATCTACGCCCGGGCATTCATGGAAGGGCGGCTGACCGAAGAGCAGTTGCTCAACTTCCGCCAGGAAGGCGCTGGCAAGGGGCTGTCGAGCTACCCGCATCCGAAGTTGATGCCCAACTTCTGGCAGTTCCCCACCGTCAGCATGGGCCTGGGGCCGTTGATGGCGATTTACCAGGCCCGCTTCCTGAAGTACCTGCACGCCCGTGGCATCGCCGACACCGCCAAGCGCAAGGTCTGGGTCTTCTGCGGCGACGGCGAGATGGACGAGCCCGAAAGCCTCGGCGCGATCGGCCTGGCCGCACGCGAGAAGCTCGACAACCTGGTCTTCGTCATCAACTGCAACCTGCAGCGCCTGGACGGCCCGGTACGCGGCAACGGCAAGATCATTCAAGAGCTCGAAGGCGAGTTCCGTGGCGCCGGTTGGAACGTCATCAAGCTGATCTGGGGCAAGGAGTGGGACGGCCTGCTCGCCCGCGACAAGGAAGGCGCCTTGCGCAAGATCATGCTGGAGACCCTGGACGGCGACTATCAGGCGTTCAAGGCCAACGACGGCGCCTTCGTGCGCAAGAACTTCTTCGGCCGCGACCCGCGCACGCTGGAGATGGTGGCCAAGATGAGCGACGACGACATCTGGAACCTGCGCCGCGGCGGGCACGATGCCGGCAAGGTCTACGCCGCGTTCCACGCCGCCAGCACCCACGAAGGCCAGCCGACGGTGCTGCTGATCAAGACGGTCAAGGGATGGGGCATGGGTGAAGCCGGTGAAGGCAAGAACACCGCGCACCAGACCAAGAAGCTCACCGACGACGACATCCGCCGTTTCCGCGACCGCTTCAACATTCCCATCACCGACGCTGATCTGCCGAAGATCCCGTTCTACAAACCGGCCGACGACACGCCGGAAATGAAATACCTGCACGACCGCCGCAAAGCGCTCGGCGGCTACCTGCCCAAGCGCCGTGCCAAGTCCGAAGAGCAGTTCACCGTGCCGCCGCTCGAGACCTTCAAGGCCGTGCTCGAGCCCACCGCCGCGGGCCGTGAGATCAGCACCACGCAGGCCTATGTGCGCTTCCTGAATACGCTGCTGCGTGATGCCGCACTCGGCCCGCGCGTGGTGCCGATCCTGGTCGACGAAGCGCGCACCTTCGGCATGGAAGGGCTGTTCCGCCAGATCGGCATCTACAACCCCGAAGGGCAGAAGTACACCCCGGTCGACAAGGACCAGGTCATGTACTACCGCGAGGCGCAGAACGGCCAGATCCTGCAAGAGGGCATCAACGAGCCAGGCGGCATGGCCAGCTGGATTGCCGCGGCCACGTCGTACTCGACGAACAACCGCATCATGGTGCCGTTCTACGTCTACTACTCGATGTTCGGCTTCCAGCGCATCGGCGATCTGGCCTGGGCAGCGGGCGACATGCAGGCGCGCGGTTTCCTGCTCGGCGGCACCAGCGGCCGCACGACCCTGAATGGCGAGGGTCTGCAGCACGAAGACGGCCACAGCCACATCCTGGCCAGCACCATTCCCAACTGCATCTCGTACGACCCGAGCTTCGCGCACGAGGTCGGCGTGATCCTGCACCACGGCCTGAAGCGCATGGTCGAGAAGCAGGACAACGTCTACTACTACCTGACGCTGCTGAACGAGAACTACCCGATGCCCGGGCTGAAGCCGGGCACCGAGGAAGAAATCATCAAAGGCATGTACCTGCTGAGCGAAGGCGCAGGGGCGAAGAACGGCCTACCGAAAGGCCCCTCCGGGTCCGCGCGCGTCAACCTGCTCGGCAGCGGCACCATCCTGCGTGAAGTGCAGGCTGGCGCCGAACTGCTCGAGAAGGACTGGGGCGTGGCCGCCAACGTCTGGAGCTGCCCGAGCTTCAACGAACTGGCGCGCGACGGCCAGGACGTCGACCGTTGGAACCTGCTCAATCCGACGGCCGAGCCGCGGCTGTCCTTCGTGGCGCAGCAGCTCGGCGGGCATGCCGGGCCAGTGGTGGCTTCGACCGATTACATGAAGAACTACGCCGACCAGATTCGCGCGTTCATCCCGAAGGGCAAGGTCTACAAGGTGCTGGGCACCGACGGCTTCGGCCGCAGCGACTTCCGCAGCAAGCTGCGCGAACACTTCGAGGTCAACCGCCACTACGTCGTGGTGGCGGCCCTGAAGGCGCTGGCGGAAGAAGGCACGCTGCCGCCAGCCAAGGTGGCCGAAGCTCTTCTGAAGTACGCGATTGACACCAGCAAGGTCAACCCGCTCTACGCCTAACGACAACAACGAACGGAGACTTTCAACATGGCGTTGGTCGAAGTGAAAGTGCCGGACATCGGCGACTTCAAGGACGTGGAAGTGATCGAGGTTCTGGTCAAGCCCGGCGACACCGTGGCGGTCGATCAGTCCTTGGCCACCGTGGAAAGCGACAAGGCCTCGATGGAGATCCCGTCGAGCACGGCCGGGGTCGTCAAGGAGCTGAAGATCAAGCTCGGCGACAAGATCAATGAAGGCACGGTCGTGTTGCTGATTGAAGCAGCGGGCGGTGCGGCGTCGCCGCCGCCGCCGACAGCTGCCGCTGCGGCTGCGGCTGCGGCACCCGCTGCAGCGCCGGCACCGGCGCCGGTGTCCGCCGCAGCAGCCGAAGCAGCCGAAGCTGCCGAAGCAGCCGGGCCGGTCAACGTGCTGGTGCCCGACATCGGCGACTTCGACGAGGTCGCGGTGATCGAACTCTTGGTCAAGGCCGGCGATGCGATCAAGGTTGAACAGAGCCTGATCACGGTCGAGAGCGACAAGGCTTCGATGGAGATTCCTTCGTCGCATGCCGGCACCGTCGCCGAGATGAAGGTCCAGGTTGGCGACAAGGTCAAGAAGGGCTCGCTGATTGCGGTGTTGCACGCCGCGGCCGGTGCCGCGGCTCCCGTTGCGGCGGCCGGTGCCGCGGCTCCCGTTGCAGCGGCCAGTGCCGCAGCTCCCGTTGCAGCGGCCGGTGCCGCAGCTCCAACCGCAGCGGCCGCTCCGGACGCTGCAGCTTCTGCCGCAGCGCCTGCTTCGGCACCGGCGGCGGCCGCAGCAGCCGCAGCGCATCAACCGACCACGGCGCCGAGCCTGGCCCTACCGCATGCGTCGCCATCGATCCGCCGCTTCGCCCGTGAACTCGGCGTGCCGCTCGGCGAAGTCAAGGGCAGCGGGCCCAAGGGCCGCATTACGCAGACCGACGTGCAAGGCTTCGTCAAGGGCGTGATGGCCGGTGACAGCCAGACCAGCGCGCAGAAGGCCAAGGCCCCGGCAGCCGCCAGCGGCGCGGCAGGTGGCGCCTTCCCCGGGCTGCTCGCGTGGCCGAGCGTCGACTTCGCCAAGTTCGGCCCGGTCGAGCGCAAGGACCTGTCGCGCATCAAGAAGATCAGTGGCGCCAACCTGCACCGCAACTGGGTGCTGATCCCGCACGTCACGAATCACGACGACGCCGACATCACCGAGCTGGAAGCCTTCCGCGTCCAGCTGAACAAGGAGAACGAGAAGAGCGGTGTGAAGATCACGATGCTCGCTTTCCTGATCAAGGCCGCGGTCGCAGCGTTGAAGAAGTTCCCCGACTTCAATGCCTCGCTGGACGGTGAACAGATCGTCCTGAAGAGCTACTTCAACATCGGGTTCGCGGCCGACACACCGAACGGGCTGGTGGTGCCCGTGATCAAGGACGCCGACAAAAAGGGCGTGCTGGCGATCAGCGCCGAGATGACCGCGCTGGCCGCGAAGGCGCGCGACGGCAAGCTCGGCCCGGCCGACATGAGCGGCGGCTGCTTCTCGATCAGCAGCCTGGGCGGCATCGGCGGGCGTTACTTCACGCCGATCATCAACGCGCCAGAGGTGTCGATCCTGGGTGTGTGCCGCAGCGCGACCGAGCCGCGCTGGGACGGCAAAGTCTTCCAGCCGCGGCTGATCCTGCCGCTGTCGCTGAGCTGGGATCACCGTGTGATCGACGGCGCTTCGGCGGCACGGTTCAACGCGTACTTCGCCAGCATCCTGGCGGAGTTCCGCCGCGTGTTGCTTTGAGCACGGTGGTGGTCGTCCGCAAGGGCGGCAGCGTCGTCATCGCGGCCGACTCGCTGGTGACCTTCGGCGAGACGCGCTTGCCGTCCGGCTACGAGGCGAACGAGAAGATGTTCCGCATCAACGACAGCATTGTCGGTGCGGTCGGCAGCACCGCGCACATGCCGGTGCTGCGCGGCGCGCTGAACAGCCTGCCCAAGGGAGAGCTGCAACTTCACGACCGCGAAGCCATCTTCGAAACCTTCGTGCGCCTGCATCCGCGGTTGAAGGAACGCTTCTTCATGAACACCAAAGAGCAGGACAGCGATCCGTACGAGAGCAGCCAGTTCTCGATCGTCATCGCCAACACGCACGGCATCTTCGGCGTCGAAAGCTACCGCGAGGTCTTCGTCTTCGACCGCTTCTGGGCCATCGGCTCGGGCCGGCGTTTTGCGCTTGGCGGCATGCACGCGGTCTACGCGAAAGCCAAGACCGCGCGCGAAGTCGCCGAGGTGGGCGTCGCGGCGGGCTGCGAGTTCGACACTTCATCGGCTGGGCCGACCCGGCTGCACACCTTCAAGCTGAAAGACTGAACTTGAAGCCCCCACGCTCACTTCGTTCGCTGCCCCCCAAGGGGGCGCGGGTCTCCTTCGGGGCGGCCCAGCAGGAGACCTGACATGCCCACCATCGACATCAAGGTGCCGGACATCGGCGATTTCAAGGACGTCGCGGTGATCGAGCTGCTGGTCAAGCCCGGCGACACGATCAAGGCCGAGCAGAGCCTGATCACGGTCGAGAGCGACAAGGCGTCGATGGAGATTCCGTCGTCGTCCGCGGGTGTGGTCAAGGAGATCAAGATCGCGGTCGGCGACAAGATCAATGAAGGCTCTTTACTGCTGACGCTGGAAGTGAGTGGCGTGGGGGCCAGCGCTGCACCAGCCACAGTGCCTGAAACGGCAACGGCGGCAGCTGCGCCCGCCGACGCACCCGCTCCGGCTCCGGCTCCGGCAGCCTCCGCGCCGCCAGCCGCCAGTTACGCTGGCGGTGCCGACCTGGAGTGCGACATGCTCGTGCTCGGCGCCGGCCCCGGCGGCTACTCGGCCGCCTTCCGCGCCGCCGACCTCGGCATGAAGACGGTGCTCGTCGAGCGTTACCCCACGCTCGGTGGCGTCTGCCTGAACGTGGGTTGCATCCCGAGCAAGGCGCTGCTGCACGTGGCTGCGGTGATGGACGAAGCGGCGCATTTCGCCGACCTGGGCATCGAGTTCGCGGCGCCCAAGATCGACCTGAAAAAGCTGCTCGCCCACAAGAACAAGGTCGTCGGCAAGCTCACAGGTGGTCTGGCCGCGATGGCCAAGATGCGCAAGGTGACCGTGGTGCAAGGCCACGGCAGCTTCGCCGACCCGCACCACCTGAAGGTCGAGATGGACGGCGGCAAGAGTCAGACCATCCGTTTCAAGAACGCCATCATCGCGGCAGGCTCCGAAGCGGTGAAGCTACCGTTCATGCCCAAGGACGACCCGCGCATCGTCACCAGCACCGGCGCGCTCGAACTGCGCCAGCACCCCAAGCGCATGCTCGTCATCGGCGGCGGCATCATCGGGCTGGAGATGGGCACGGTTTACTCGACCCTCGGCGCGCGGCTCGACGTGGTCGAGATGCTCGACAGCCTGATGCAGGGCGCCGACCGCGACCTGGTCAAGGTCTGGCAGAAGATGAACGCGCCGCGGTTTGACCACCTGATGCTGAAGACTAAGACAGTCGGCGCGGAAGCCACCCAGGACGGCATCCTCGTCAAGTTCGAAGGTGAGGCCGCGCCGAAGGAACCGCAGCTCTACGACCTGGTGCTGCAAGCCGTCGGCCGCGTACCCAACGGCAAACGCATCGGTGCTGAGAAAGCGGGTGTGGTGGTCGGTGACCGTGGCTTCATCGCGGTCGACGTGCAGATGCGCACCAACGTACCGCACATCTACGCCATCGGCGACATCGTCGGCCAACCGATGCTGGCGCACAAGGCGGTGCATGAAGCGCATGTCGCCGCCGAGGTGGCCAGCGGCGACACCAAAGCGCAGTTTGACGCCCGCGTCATTCCGAGCGTGGCCTACACCGATCCCGAAATCGCATGGGTCGGCGTGACCGAAGACGACGCCAAGGCGCAGGGCATCCAGGTCAAGAAGGGCCTGTTCCCATGGTCAGCGTCGGGCCGGGCCATCGCCAACGGCCGCGACGAAGGTTTCACCAAGCTGCTGTTCGACGATTCACCCGAAGCCCATGGCCACGGCCGCATCCTGGGCGGCGGCATCGTCGGCACGCATGCCGGGGACATGATCGGCGAGGTAGCGCTGGCCATCGAGATGGGCGCCGACGCGGTCGACATCGGCAAGACCATCCATCCCCATCCGACGCTGGGCGAGAGCATCGGCATGGCGGCCGAAGTTGCACACGGCACCTGTACCGACGTGCCGCCACCGCGGCGCTGAACGAACGTCGACACCCAACGCCAGCGAGTACAGCGAGCACACCGACATGGCCAGTCCCACCATCGGCGCAGGCCGGTTCGAGCAGTCCTTCATGTTCCACATGATCAGGGACTTCTTCCTGCTTTTGGTGGTGGTGGCGGGCGTGGAGCTGGCGATTCGCTACGCCCTGCTGCGCTGGGACTTCAGCCGCCAGGAGCCGGCACGCGTGGACCGCGCCGCGCAGCAACTGGCCAACGACGTGAAGTCGATCATGCTGAATTCGGGCGGGCCGCTGGCCGCGCAAACGGTCTACCCGATCCTGAATCGCAACTACGACGATCTCGGCCTGTCGATCGCTGTCACGCCGGCCGAGGTGACGGTGCAATCGATGAAGGCCACCCGAAACGTCGAAGTCAAGGGCCTGCCCGAGCGCTGGGCCGCGGGCCAGCACAAGCAGGCCTCGGTCTCGCTGACGGCAGAGCAGTTCTGCCTGGCCTGCCACGTCAAGGCGCAGGTCGGCGAGGTGCTGGGCACCGTACACGTACGAAGTTATCTGGAGCGTAAGGAGTCGCTCTGGTGGAACGAAGTGCGGTTGACGGCCGGTGCGCTGAGCGTCAAGGCGCTGGTCCACACCATCGTGCTCTTCCTGCTGTTGAAGCTGCGCATGGAGCCGCTGCTGTCGCTGCGCTCGACGGTCTCCGGCCTGGCCAAGGGCGTGATGGACCTGTCGCCGCGCGCCGCCGTCAACACGGCCGACGAATTCGGCGAGCTGGCGCAGGACCTGAATCACTTCCTCGACCGCATCGCCAGCCTGGTGCAGGACCTCGATCGCATCCTGACCGAGGTGGTGGCGGTCGGCACACGGCTGGGCGCGGTGAGCCGCCACCTCGAGCGCCAGCTCGACGGGCTGCGGGACGCGTCGGTCAAGGCGTTGGGGCAGGGCGCACAGCGCGGCCTGGACCTGCAACTGGTGGCCGCGCGCGAGAGCGGTGCTTTCGAGGCGCTCAAGCACATGCTGGCCGCGACGGCCGCCGACGCGCCGGCGGGTGACGCCCGCAGTGCGCGGCTGCTGGAGCAGATCGACCGGCTCGACGCACGCTTCGCCACGCTGGCTGCGGCGCTGAAGGATCAGGTCCCGCCCGCCGCGCTGGCCGAGGCGCAGTCCACCGAGTACCAGGCCTTCGCGCAATCGCTGCGCGAGATGGCGCTGCTCGAAGCCACGATGCAGAAGGTGGCCGAGTCGGGCCAGGACGTGCTGCATCGCCTCACGCAGGGCCGGCCTGCGTTTCGCAGCTAGCATCCTGCGCTGCGCTTTCAGCACCCCGCCCACCCCCTATGCCCGCTGCCCCGAACGAAGCCGCCCTGCTTGCCGCCCTGGCGCAAGTCATCGATCCACAGACCGGCCGTGATTTCGTCGGCGGCAAGCAGCTGAAGAATCTGCGCGTCGCAGGCGGCGATGTCGCCTTCGACATCGAGTTGGGCTATCCCGGCAGGAGCCAGATCGCCTCGCTGCGAGCGGCGCTGGTGCAGGCTGCCAACACAGTCCCCGGCGTCGACAAGGTCAGCGTGCAGATTGGCTGGCGCATCGTCTCGCACGCCGTGCAGCGCGGCGTGCCGCTTCTGCCGAAGGTGAAGAACATCGTCGCCGTGGCTTCGGGCAAGGGCGGCGTTGGCAAGAGCACGACAACGGTCAACCTGGCGCTGGCGCTGGCCGCCGAAGGCGCCAGCGTCGGCATCCTGGATGCCGACATCTACGGCCCCAGCCAGCCGATGATGATGGGCCTGTCCGGCAAGCCCGAGAGCGCCGACGGCAAGACGATGGAGCCGCTGGAAAACTACGGCGTGCAGGTGATGTCGATCGGCTTCTTGATCGAACCCGACCAAGCCATGATCTGGCGCGGCCCGATGGCGACACAAGCCCTCGACCAGTTGCTGCGTCAGACCAACTGGCGCGAGCTCGACTACCTGCTCGTCGACATGCCGCCAGGCACCGGCGACATCGCGCTCACGCTCAGCCAGCGGGTGCCGCTGACCGGCGCGGTGATCGTCACCACGCCGCAGGACATTGCGCTGCTCGACGCGAAGAAGGGCCTGAAGATGTTCGAAAAGGTCGGCGTGCCGATCCTGGGCATCGTCGAGAACATGGCAGTGCACATATGCAGGAAGTGCGGCCACACCGAGCACATCTTCGGCGAAGGCGGCGGCCAGCGCATGGCGGCCGAGTACGGGGTGGACTACCTCGGCGCGCTGCCGCTGACGATGGCGATCCGCGAGCAGGCGGATAACGGCCGGCCCACCGTCGTCGCGGAGCCCGAAAGTGCGACCGCCGGGCTCTACCTGGCGATCGCGCGGCAGGTGGCGGTGAAGATCGCTGCGCAGGCGAAGGACTTTTCGGCCAAGTTCCCGACCATCAGCGTGTCGAAGGACACCTGATCGCGGCTGGGTTCAATCGGTGGCGGTGACGGCGCCGGTGACCGCAGCGCCGCGGCGGATAACCCGGATCGGCTGGCTGCGCGCACGAAGCTGGCCGCAGCCCCCATCGACGTCCTGCCCCGCCGAGCGCCGCAGCCGCGTCAACACACCGCGGCGGTTGAGCGTGCGTGCCATCTCGACCGCGTGCTCCCAATCCGGGCGGCGCCAGGGCAGTCCTTCGACGCTGTTGTACGGAATCAGGTTCAACATCGCGTGGCGTCCAGCCAGCAGCGCGGCCAGCGCATCGACCTCGTCGGCGCCGTCGTTGACACCTTCGAGCAACGTCCACTGCACCTGCGCGGGGTAGCCCGTGGCGCGGGCGTAGCGGTCGGCCTCGGCCACCAGCCAGGCCGGGTCGAGCACGGGCGCGCGCGGCAGTAGGTCGGCGCGGCGTGCGGCGTTCGTCGAGTGCAGCGACAACGCCAGCGCCGGCTTGACCGGGCCAGCAGCCAGCCGCTCGAACACACGCCCATCACCCACCGTCGAAAACACCAGGTTCTTGTGCCCGATGTTGCCCAGCGTACCCAGCAGTTCGATTGCATCCATCACGGCATCCAGGTTGTGTGCCGGCTCGCCCATGCCCATGAACACGACCTTGCGCACCACGCGCCTTGTTCGACCGAGCGCGACTTGCGCGACGATCTCGGTGCTCCCGAGCTGGCGCTGCAAACCGCCGATGCCCGTCATGCAGAAGCGGCAGCCCACGGCGCAGCCAACCTGTGTACTGACGCACAGGCCTTCGCGCGGCAACAGCACCGACTCGATGGTCTGGCCGTCGTGCAGTGCGACGAGCAAACGCTCCGATCCGTCGGGAGCCGGGTGCGCAGACTGCACGCGGGCCAGCGCCGCGAAGGCGTCGCGCAAGGCGGGCAGGGCGGCCAGCAGCGGCTTGGGCAGAAAGTGTTCGGCGGCCTGTCGGCCGCGTTCGATGGGCTCGGCCTGCACCCAGCGGCGCAGCACACGGTCGGCGTGCACGGGCGCCGCGCCCAGCGCCAGCAGACAGCGCCGCAGTTCCGGCAGGCCGAGCAGCGATTGCGCGCTCAACAGGCCCATGCCTGCTCCATCGATGCCAGGTCCTGCAGCGTGTTGAGGTTGGCGAAAGCAGCCTCGTCGTCGAAGTGCACGGCGACGATCCCTTGCGCTGCGGCGAAGCGGCGCACGCTGCGCTCGCCGCGCGCCAACGCCTCGCGCAGCGGCTGCGCAAGGCGCCGATCCAGCAGCATGAACGTGGGCTGCAACTGCTGGTGGCCCTCGCCAACGCCGGTGCAGACCAGTGCACCCGCAGCGCCTTTCGCCGTAGCACCATCGCCCGCAGCGCCATTGCATTCGGCTGCGTCGCGCAGGCGCTGCGCCAGATCCAGCGGCAGCCGCGGGGCGTCGCACGGCACGCAGACCAGCCACGGCGTGCGGCAGGCCGACAGCGCCGCCAGCACCCCGGCCAACGGCCCGGCCCTGGCACCCATCTCGCCGTCTTCATCCATCAGCACCGGATGACCGAACGCCGCGTAGGCATCGACATGGCGGTTGGCGCTGATCAGCACCTCGCTGACCTGCGGGCGAAGACGCGCCAGCACATGGGCGACCAGCGGCCGGCCCGCGAGCATCTGCAAGCCCTTGTCGGCCCCATCCATGCGCTGGCCGCGCCCACCGGCCAGCACCACGCCGGTCATCTCGTTGGCCAGCGTCTCGGGCAGTGCACCGGCGATCACAACAAGCCTTCGAACAGGCAGACCGGAACGGCCTCACCCGCCGCCACCGGCCCACGGCCTTCGTCCAACACGATCAAGGCGTTGGCCTGACTCAGCCCGCGCAGCGCGCTGCTGCCTTGGTCTGCACACGGCCGCACCCACCACCCACCGGACGGCGCAGGCTCGACGACGCCGCGCGCGAACTCGGTCCGCCCAGGCCGCTTGGCGATGGGCGCGCTGGCCGGCAGGTTCAACAGCGGCAACGGTGAGGGCCGCGCGCCGGCCAGCAGCAACAACGGCTCGCGCGCCAGCATCCACAAGCTCACCAGCGCCGCCACCGGGTTGCCCGGCAGCGCGAACAGCCAGGCGTGGTGCCCGCCGGTGTCGAGTGGGCCGAACGCGAAGGGCCGGCCGGGCCGCATCGCCACCTTCCACAGCTCAACGCGCCCCAGCCGTGCCAGCACGGCGCGGGTGTGGTCGGCGTCGCCAGCGCTGACGCCGCCGCTCGTCACCACCGCATCGGCGACGGTGGCTGCATGCCGCAGCGCGGCTTCGAGTGCCTGCGGGTCGTCGCGCACGCTGCCTTGGTCGAGCACCTCGAAACCCATCCGCTGCAATGCGCCAGCCAATGCGAGACGGTTGCTGTCGTGGACCTGGCCAGGCAGCAACGGTTGTCCGACGGGTACGAGCTCATCGCCCGTGGAGAACAGGGCCACCTTGAGCTTGCGCCGCACCGGCGCCCTGGCGACACCGAGTGACGCCAGCAGGCCGAGATCGGCCGCCGACAGCACGCGGCCGGCAACGAGTGCCGCCTGGCCCGCGGCCATGTCGCTGCCGCGTTGGCGCACGTGGGCACCCGCGGGCACGCTCTCAGCAGCGAAGCGAACCTGGTCGTCGACCGGTTCGCAGAGTTCCAGCGGGACCACGGTGTCGCAACCCGGCGGCAGCATGGCGCCGGTCATGATGCGCACACAGCCGCCGGGGCCCGGTGCGTCGGCGCTGTAAGGGCCGGCCAATACGGATCCGCGCAGTCGCAGGTTCGTCGAGCCGTGGGCGCCGTGCAGGATGCGCCCATCGAAAGCGAAGCCGTCCATCGCGGCGGTGTCTGCGGCCGGCAGATCCGCGGGCGCTCGCACATCGACCGCCAGCACCCGGCACAAGGCGTGGCCGAGCTCGACGGTTTCGACCGCCAAGGCACCGGCCGGCTGCGGTGCACCGACGGCATCCCGCATCGCGGCACGCGCCTCTTCCACGCCGACGCTGCGCTCGGTGGCCGGGGGGGGTGATTGAGGCTGAGGGCTCATCGTCAAGGGCATCGGCCTGCGGTGCAGGCAACGCGCGATTGTCGGCTCGCGCAACCATCGTGCCGTGCGTGACCGGGTTGGCGAAAGCGCCACCGGTTGCGCACCCCGCATCCCCGGCTCGCGGGGCCAAGGCACGTAACGGCGGCCGCGCAGCCCATCGCAGGGCCTAGACTGGCGGCGCTGACTGACCACAGAGGTCCGCCAGGAGGATACTTAAAACAAGGCGAAAGTGGTTCGGCAGTGCGCGGCCATCACCGCCACAGGCTTGCAGACTCAGGCTCGGCCGTAGAGCCTGCCCAACTCCGCCAGCCTGCCCGCATGCCAGGGCTGGACCTGGCTCCATTGGAAGCGCCAGCCCCACCAGCCGCTCTCCTGGCCGGGGTAGTTCATGCGGCACTCGGTCGGCAAGGCCAGCACGTCCTGCATCGGGTGCACGGCCGTGTCGGCCACGCTGGACATCGCGCTTCTGATCATCGTCCAAGGCATGTCGTGGCCGTCGGTAGCGAGGTAGCCGCGCGCCATGTGGCGCTCGTGGTCGGTGGCCGTGCACCACCAGCCGGCGACGGTGTTGTTGTCGTGCGTGCCGGTGTAGACCACCGTGTCGGGCTCGTGGTTGTGCGGCAGGAAACGGTCCTTCGCGTCTCCTGCGAATGCGAATTGCAGGATGCGCATGCCGGGAAAGCCGAACTTCTTGCGCAGCGCATCGACGTCGGGCGTGATCACGCCGAGGTCTTCCGCGATGATCGGCATTGGGCCCAGTGCCTTGGCGATGGCCTTAAACAGCGGCTCGCCAGGCCCCGGCACCCAGCGGCCCTTGACGGCGGTGGGCTCGCTGGCCGGAATCTCCCAATAACCCGCGAAACCGCGGAAGTGGTCGATACGAACGATGTCCACCAACTCGAACGTGCGACGCACGCGCTCGACCCACCAGGCGTAGTTGTCCTTGGCGTGTGCGCTCCAGCGGTACAGCGGGTTGCCCCAGCGCTGGCCGGTGGCGCTGAAGAAGTCGGGCGGCACACCGGCGACGACGGTCGGGCGGCCGGCGGCGTCGAGTTCGAACAGGTGCTGGTTGGCCCACACCTCCGCGCTCAGGTAGGCGATGAAGATCGGCGTGTCGCCGATGATCTGCACGCCCTTGCCATTGGCGTAGGCCTTCAGCGCGGCCCATTGGCGGAAGAAGCACCACTGGCAGAACTGCCAGAAGTGGATGCGTTCGGCGTGCGACTCGCGCGCCGCTGCCAATGCGACAGGCTCGCGCTGGGCGAGGGCCGGGTCCCACTCGCACCAGTCCTTCCAGTTCAGCGACTCGCACAGCGCGAGGAAGAGGGCGTAGTCGCCGAGCCAGCTTGCCTGCTCGATCCGAAAGCGCTCGAAGTCTTCGCGCTGCGCCGCTGTTCCCGCGCTTGCGAACCGTGTCGCCGCCTTGGCCAACCGGTGCATGCGAAACGGGTACATCAGCGCAAAGTCGATCTTCTCGTCGGTCAGGCCCGGCACCGGTGTCAGGTCGTCCGCGTCGAGCCAGCCCTGCGTGTGCAACGCCGCCAGATCCACCAGCAGCGGGTTGCCGGCGAAGGCCGAGTTGCTCATGTACGGCGAGTTGCCGGGCCCGATGCCGGCCAGCGGCAACAGCTGCCACAGCTTGCAGCCCGCGCTGACCAGCCAGTCGACGAAGTGATAGGCCTCCGGGCCGAAGTCGCCCGAGCCGTGGGGGCCCGGCAAAGAGGTGGGGTGCAGCAGCACGCCACTGGCGCGGTCGAATCTCATGCGGTGTCTCCTGGGGCGCGCGGGGCGTCCCGCAACAGGACGAGGCTGCGCGCGCGCAGTTCGAAGTGGGTGGTGTCGGTGCCGCGCCGCCAGGTGCTGCGGCCATCGGGCGCGGTGGTGTCGAGCTCGGCCCACCAGTTGCCGGCCGGCAGTGCGAACGACGCGTCCATGTCGCGGCCATTGACCAGCAGCAGCAGCGCCACGCCCTCACCCGAGTGGCCGGCCGCGCCCGGTGCGCCGACGTAGGCGCCGAGGATGCGCGACATGCGGTTGTTCCAGTCTTCGGCCTGCATCGGCTCGCCGGTACGCCGCAGCCAGGCCAGATCGGGCCGGCCGCGCACATCGACGAGACCGGTGAACCAGCGTGAGCCCAGCGGGCGCAGCCGGCGGCGCAACCCGAGCACGTGGGCGGTGAAGGCGATCAGGCTCTCGTCGGCCTGCGCCCAGTCGATCCAGGTGATCGGGTTGTCCTGGCAGTAGGGGTTGTTGTTGCCACCCTGGGTGTGGCCGAGTTCGTCGCCCGCGGCGAGCATGGGCGTACCTTGCGACAGTAGCAGCGTGGCCAGCAGGCTGCGCTTCAGAACCGTGCGCCGCGCGACCACTTCGGGGTCGGTGGTCGGGCCTTCCCAGCCACAGTTCCAGCTCAGGTTGTGGCCGGGGCCGTCGCGGTTGTCTTCGCCGTTCGCCTGGTTGTGGCGCAGGTCATAGCTGACCAGGTCGGTGAGTGTGAAACCGTCGTGCGAGATGACGTAGTTCAGGCTCTCGGCCGGCGGGCGGTAGCGCGGCTGGTACAGGTCGGACGAGCCGGCCAGGCGCAGCGCGAACTCACCACGGGTGCAGTCGCCGCCCAGCCAGAAGGCGCGTGCGGTGTCGCGGAAGCGGTCGTTCCATTCGGCCCAGCCGCGCGGGAAGCCGCCGACGCGGTAACCCCCGGGCCCGAGGTCCCAAGGCTCGGCAATCAGCTTGGTGCCCTGCAGCAGCGGGTCCTGCTGGATCGTGGTGAAGAAGGCGTGGTCCATCGCGAAGCCGTTGTCACCGCGCGCCAACGCACTGGCAAGATCGAAACGGAACCCGTCGACATGCATCTCACCGACCCAGTAGCGCAAGCTATCGAGCACCATCTGCAAGACCCGCGGGTGTCGTGTGTCGAGCGTGTTGCCGCAGCCGCTGTGGTTCTCGTATTGGTCGCGCGCCTCGGGCGGGAGCTTGTAGTAGGCGGCGTTGTCCAGGCCGCGCCAGGACAAGGTCGGGCCCTTTTCGTTGCCTTCGGCGGTGTGGTTGTAGACGACGTCGAGGATGACCTCGATGCCGGCGGCATGCAGCCGCTGCACCATGCGACGGAACTCGCTACGTGGCTCGCCGGTGGCGGCCAGTGTGGGCTCGACCGCGAAGAAGCCGAGGGTGTTGTAGCCCCAATAGTTCGACAGGCTCATGCCGACCAACCGGCCCTCGCTGAGCTTCTGGTGCACCGGCAGCAGGTTGACGGCCGTGATGCCGAGCGTCTTCAAGTGTGCGATGGCCGCGTCGCTGGCCAGCCCGGCGAAGGTGCCGCGCTCGGCCTCGGGCACGCCGGGCATCTGTTTCGTGAATCCCTTGACGTGCAACTCGTAGAGCACGCTGTCGCGCAGCGGCGTTCGCGGCGGCTGGTCGCCGCACCAATCGAAAACGTCGTGCACGACACGCGCCTTGAAGGCGTCGCGGCCGTTGTCGCGCGTGTCCATGGCCTGCGGAAACTGGCGGTCGGCGCCGAAGTGCGCAGCGCCCCAATCGAAGCCACCGCGCGGTGCGACGACCTCGCGTGCCCAAGGGTCCAGCAGCAGCTTGTTCGGGTTGAAGCGCTGGCCGCGTTCGGGCCGCCACGAGCCAGTGGCCCGAAAGCCGTAGAGCAGGCCGGGCGCGGCGTCCGGCAGGTGGCCGTGCCAGACATCGCCGCTGCGGCCGGGCAGCGGCAGCCGCGCCACTTCGATGTCGCCATGGGCGTCGAACAGACACAGGTGGACTTGCGTCGCCTGCCCCGAAAAGACGGCGAAGTTGACTCCGCCCGCCAAGAGCGTCGCGCCCATCGGCCACGGCTGGCCTTCGCCCAGCACCGGCAATTCGGCGCCCGTGGCAGGACGGGTCGGCTCGCTCAGGCGGTCCATTCCAGCATCACGGTGGCCAGCGGCGGCAGCGTCAGCACGACCGATTGCCCACGGCCATGGCTGGCCACCGCTTCGCTGCTGGCCGCACCGAGCGGTGTGCCGACGTTCGCGCCGCCGTAGTGCGCCGAGTCGGTGTTCAGTCGTTCGATGTATTGCCCTGCAGCGGGCACGCCGATGCGGAAACCCTCGTGCACCGTCGGCGCAAAGTTGCACACCACCAGCAAGAGGCCGCCGCTGGCGGATTTGCGCACGAAGCTCAACACACTGCGGCGCGCGTCTTCGTGGTCGATCCACTCGAAGCCCCTGCCGTCGAAGTCCTGCTCGTGCAGCGCCGTCGTTTCGCGGTAGAGCTTGTTCAGGTCGCGCACCAGACGCTGCACGCCGGCATGCGCGGGCTGCTCCAGCAGATGCCAGTCCAGGCTGGCCTCGTGGTTCCACTCGCGGCCCTGCGCAAACTCGCAACCCATGAAGAGCAGCTTCTTGCCCGGGTGGCCCCACATGAAGCCGAGGTACGCGCGCAGGTTGGCGAAACGCTGCCACTCATCGCCTGGCATGCGGCCGAGCAGCGAGCCTTTGCCATGCACCACCTCGTCGTGCGAGATCGGCAGCACGAAGTTCTCGGTGAAGGCATAGACCAGCCCGAACGTCATCTCGCCATGGTGGTACGGGCGGTGGATCGGGTCACGGCCGATGTACTTCAGCGTGTCGTGCATCCAGCCCATGTTCCACTTGAAGTGGAAGCCCAGGCCGCCGGCGTAGGTCGGGCGGCTGACGGCCGGAAAGGCGGTACTCTCTTCAGCCAGCGTGATGGCTTGCGGGCGTTCGCCGCCGATGACTTCGTTGGCGCGCTTGAGAAAGGCGATGGCTTCCAGGTTCTCGCGCCCGCCGTCAATGTTGGGGAGCCACTCTCCGGCCTTGCGGCTGTAGTCGCGGTAGAGCATCGAGGCGACGGCATCGACCCGCAGGCCATCGACGTCGAAACGCTCCAGCCAGTACAGCGCGTTGCCGACGAGGAAATTGCGCACTTCGGTTCGGCCGAAGTTGTAGATCAGCGTGTTCCAGTCGTTGTGGAAACCTTCGCGGCGGTCGGCGTATTCGTAGAGATGCGTGCCGTCGAACTGCGCCAGGCCGTGCGCGTCGGTGGGAAAGTGCGCCGGTACCCAGTCGAGCAGCACGCCGAGGCCGGCGGCATGCGCCCGGTCGACAAAGCGGCGGAAGCCCGCGGCATCACCGAAGCGGGAAGTCGGCGCGAACAGCCCCAGCGTCTGGTAGCCCCAGCTGCCATCGAAGGGGTGTTCGCTGACGGGCATCAGCTCCAGGTGCGTGAAGCCCATGTCGGCGGCGTAGGGCACGAGCTCGTCCGCGAACTCGTCCCAGGTCAGCCAGCGGTTGTCGTCTTCGACCTTGCGCTTCCAGCTCGACAGGTGCACTTCGTAGATGCTCATCGGCGCGTCGAGCGCGTTGGCCTTTGCACGCGCCGGTGTCGGTGGGGCCACCGCCGGCATCGGTGTGACGATGCTGGCCGTGGCCGGCCGCAGCTCGGAGAAGCGCGCGTAGGGGTCAGCCTTTTGCGGCAGCAGCGTGCCGTCGGCTGCGAGCAATTCGAACTTGTAGCGCGTGCCACTCTTCACAAAGGGTAGGAAGATCTCCCACACGCCGCACTCCCGGCGCAGGCGCATCGGGTGGCGGCGGCCGTCCCAGTGATTGAAGTCGCCGACGACGCTGACGCGAAGGGCGTTCGGCGCCCAGACGGCGAAGGCCGTGCCGGCTACGCCGTCCATCGTGCGCGGGATCGCGCCGAGCACTTCGTAAGGCCGCAGGTGCGAGCCCTCACCGAGCAGCCACACATCCATCTCGCCAAGTACGGCGCCGAAGCGGTACGGGTCGTCGAATTCGTCTTCGGCGCCGCTCATCCAGCACGCGTGCAAGCGGTAGCTCGCGTGACCAGTGGGCAGCAAGCCTTCGAACAGGCCGTCGTCGTGCAACGCTGTCAGCGGTGCCGTGCCGCGCGGCGTGAGCGCCGTCACCGACCGGGCACCCGGCAGAAAGGCCCGCACCCACGTGCGGCCGCTGGCATCGGTGTGCGGGCCCAGTACCGCGAAGGGGTCGGGATGCCGGCCCTGGCGCAGCCAGTCGATATCGGGAGGGGTCAGCATGGTGCGGCGATGCTATGCCGCGTCATGCCATCTCGGGCGCGCTCAAGCCTTCGCCGCGAGGCCCCAGACCTGCGTCGCGTACTCGCGGATCGTGCGGTCGGAAGAGAAGAAGCCCATGCCGGCGACGTTCGCGATTGCCTTCTTCGCCCAAGCATCCCGGTCGCGGAAGAGGGCGTCGACACGGGCCTGCGCGGCGAGGTAGCTGTCGAAGTCGGCCAGCAGCAGGTAGTGATCGCCGCCCCACAGCAGTGAATCGACCAGGCCGCGGTAGCGCCCCGGCTCGTCGGGCGAGAAGGCGCCGCCGCCGACGGCGTCCAGCACCGCCTTGATGGGCGGGCTGCTCTCGTAGATCTCGAGCGGGCGGTAGCCGGCCGCTCGACGGGCCGCGACCTCGGCGGTGCTCAGCCCGAAGATGAAGATGTTCTCGGCGCCGACCTGCTCGCGGATCTCGATGTTCGCGCCATCGTCGGTGCCGATGGTCAGCGCGCCGTTGAGGGCCAGCTTCATGTTGCCGGTTCCGCTGGCCTCGGTGCCGGCGGTGGAAATCTGCTCCGACAAGTCCGCGCCGGGCATGATCACCTCGGCCACCGACACGCCGTAGTTCGGCACGAAGACCAGCTTGAGCTTGCCGCCCATGCGCGCATCGGCATTGATCATGGCGCCCACGTCGTGGATCAGCCGGATCACGTTCTTCGCTGCCGTGTAGCTGCTGGCCGCCTTGCCTGCGAAGACCACCGTGCGGGGCACCCAGTCGGCCGTCTTTCCCGATTGATGGTCCGCCAGCATCGCCTGATACCGCGCCACGACTTGCAGCACGTTGAGCAGCTGCCGCTTGTATTCGTGGATTCGCTTGACCTGCACGTCGAACAGGCTGGCGGGATTGACCGCCACGCCGGTGGTGGCCAGGATGTGCGCCGCCAGCCGCGACTTGTTGGCGTGCTTGACAGCCAGGAAGGCGCTGCGGAAACCGGCGCTGTCCGCGTGCGCCTTCAACTTCGCCAGTTGGTCCAGGTGCAGCCGCCAACCTGCGCCGATCGTGGCGTCCAGCAGCGCCGCCAGCCCTGGGTTGGCCTGGGCCAGCCAACGCCGCGGCGTCACGCCGTTGGTCATGTTGGTGAAGCGCTCGGGCCAGATCGCCGCGAAGTCCGAGAAGATCGTCTGCACCAGCAGCTCGGAGTGCAGTGCCGAGACACCGTTGACCTTGTGGCTGCCGACGATCGACAGGTTGGCCATGCGCACCCGCCGTTCACCGCCCTCGTCGATCAGCGACAGCCGGCGCAGGAACTCGTTGTCGCCGGGCCGCAGCGCCGCGGCCATCGCCAGGAACTCGCCATTGATGCGGAAGATGATCTCCAGGTGCCGCGGCAACACCTGCTGCATCAGCGACACCGGCCAGGTCTCCAGCGCCTCGGGCATCAGGGTGTGGTTGGTGTAGCTGAAGACCTTTGTCGTTTGCGCCCAGGCCGCAGCCCACCCGAAGCCGTGTTCGTCGACCAACAGCCGCATCAGTTCGGCCACGCCGATGGCCGGGTGGGTGTCGTTCAGGTGGATGGCGACCTTCTCCGACAGGTTCGTCAACCGCCCGTGCTCGGCGAGGTGGCGGGCCAGGATGTCCTGGATCGACGCGCTGGTGAAGAAGTACTCCTGGCGCAAACGCAGCTCGCGGCCGGCCGGCGTGCTGTCGTTGGGGTACAGCACCCAAGAGATGTTCTCGAATTGGTTCTTGAACTCTGCGGCGCGCGCGTAATCGCCGGTGTTGAAGGCGTTGAGGTCGATCTGGGCGGGCGCCACCGCCTTCCACAAGCGCAGTGTGCTGACCCGCTCGGTGCCGTGGCCGGGGATCACCATGTCGTAAGCCTTGGCGCTGACTTCGCCGGCTGGGCGCCAGACGGCGACATCATTGGGCAGGGCGGCAGGTTCGACCCAGCCGCCAAAGCGCACCGGGTAGCTGGTGCCGCTGCGCGGAAACTCCCACGGCGTGCCGTCGACCAGCCACGGATCCGGGTGCTCGACCTGGCGGCCGCCATGGATGCTCTGCGCAAACATGCCGAACTCGTAGCGAATGCCGTAGCCGAAACTGGGCAATTCCAGGGTGGCCATCGAATCGAGAAAGCAGGCGGCGAGGCGACCCAGCCCCCCGTTGCCCAGCGCCGCATCCGCTTCCGCCGCTGCCACGTCTTCGATCGCACAGGCGTGCTGCTTGGCGGCATCGGCCATCGCAGGTTGCAGCTCCAGCGCGGCGAGTGCATTGCCCAACGTGCGGCCGATCAGAAACTCCATCGACAGGTAGTAGACCCGGCGCACCTTCGCCGCCCGGTCGGCACTGTCTGCGGCCACCCAGCGTCGGGACAACTGCTCTCGCGCGATCTGCGCGACGGCGTGCATGATGTCCGTCCGCGTGGCCGCCGCCGGCGCGGTGCCGATGGTGGACAACAGGTGGCGATCGAGTTCGGCGGCGGGGGAGGGAGCGTGCGCATTCATGGCGCCGAGTGTTACTGATGGCTGCTCGCGGCGTCAATCAAGGCTCGGTGGCGGGGCGTGTAGTTCAACTACGTGGAACCGCGGATGTTGCTTCTGCGTGGCACCGAGCACGGTTTTCCGACAACAAGATAGAGTTACTTTCTAAAGTCCTGCATCACCAGCAGAGCGAGACAGCCCAGCGCACCTGTCATGTAACTTTGTTGCATCGCCCACCACGAAACCCGAACCGGAGACAGCCTGATGACCCCGATCGACCCCGCGCAGACCTTCGACCTGCCGCGCCGTGCCGTCGCGCTCGTCCTGGCCGGGGGCCGCGGCAGCCGGCTGAAGAACCTGACCGACAGCCGCGCCAAGCCGGCGGTCTATTTCGGCGGCAAATTCCGCATCGTCGATTTCGCGTTGTCGAACTGCCTCAATTCAGGCATTCGCCGCATCGGCGTCATCACGCAATACAAGAGCCACAGCCTGCTGCGCCACCTGCAACGCGGCTGGGCTTTCCTGCGCGCCGAGGGCAACGAGTTCGTCGATCTGCTGCCGGCGCAACAGCGCGTGGACGAAGAAAGCTGGTACCGCGGCACCGCCGATGCGGTCTACCAGAACCAGGACATCCTGGCCGCCTACCGCGCCGACTACGTGGTGGTGCTGGCTGGCGACCACATCTACAAGATGAACTACGCGCTGATGCTGGCCGATCACGTGGCTCTTGGGCGCGAGTGCACGGTGGGCTGCATCGAGGTTCCTCGCGAGGAAGCCAAGGCATTCGGCGTGATCGCCATCGACAGCAAGCGTGTCATCGTCGATTTCGTCGAGAAGCCGGCCGACCCGCCGCCGATGCCGGGCAAGCCGGACAAGGCGCTGGCCAGCATGGGCATCTACATCTTCAACGCCCGCTATCTGTACCGCGAGTTGGAGCGTGACATGGCCGACCCGGCGTCGAGCCACGACTTCGGCAAGGACATCATCCCGAAGATGGTGAAGGAGGGCGTGGCGGTGGCGCACCCCTTCGAATACAGCTGCGTCGGCGGCCGGCCTGGCCTGCCGGCCTATTGGCGCGACGTCGGCACGATCGATGCCTACTGGGACGCCAACATCGACCTCACCGCCACCGAACCCTTGTTGAATCTGTACGACACCAACTGGCCGATCTGGACCCACCAGACCCAGCTGCCGCCCGCCAAGTTTGTTCACAACCAGGACGATCGACGCGGCGCGGCCATCGAGTCGCTGGTGTCCGGCGGCTGCATCGTCTCGGGGGCTGTCTGGCGCTCGGTGCTGTTTTCCAGCGTGCGGGTGCATTCGTACTCGCAGGTGAACTGGAGCGTGGTGCTGCCCGGCGTGCAGGTCGGGCGCGGCGCACGGCTGACGCGCTGCGTGGTCGACCGCGACTGCATCATCCCCGACGGCATGGTGATCGGCGAAGACGCCGAAGCCGACGCCGCGCGCTTCTACCGCAGCGACAACGGCGTCACGCTCGTCACGCGCGAGATGCTGCGCCCGGCAACCTGACGGGCAGGGCGGTTTCGATGCGTGTGCTGCATGCAGCAGCGGAGGTCTTTCCGCTCGTCAAGACCGGTGGCCTGGCCGACGTGGTGGCCGCGTTGCCGTTGGCGCTGGCCGAACAGGGCGCCGACATCCGGCTGCTGCTGCCCGGCCTGCCCGCGGTGATGGACGGCGTGCAAGGCGCGAAGACCGTCATCGACATCGGTTCGTGTTTCGGCGCCATGCGGGTGCGGCTGTTGCTGGCGCGCATGCCGCGGACCAAGCTGCCGGTGTACGTGGTCGATGCGCCGTACTTGTACCGCCGCGAAGGCAGCCCCTACCAGACCGTGGCTGGGCAGGAGTGGGGCGACAACCTGCAACGCTTCGCGCTGCTGGGCTGGGTCGCTGCGCACCTGGCGGCGGGTGATGCCGATCCCCGGTGGCTGCCCGATGTCGTGCACGCCCACGACTGGCACGCCGCCATGGCCTGCGCCTACATGGCCGAACACGCGGCCAGCCCGGCGGCCACCGTGTTCACGGTGCACAACCTGGCGTTCCAGGGCCTGTTTCCGATGCACGACTGGGCCCTGCTCGGCATGGGTTCGCACCTCATGTCGCCGGCCGGGCTGGAGTTCCACGGCCAGTTGAGCTTCATGAAGGCGGGGCTGAAATTCGCCGACCGCATCACCACTGTCAGCCCGACCTATGCACGCGAGATCGCCACCACCGAATTCGGCTGCGGCCTGGACGGCGTGATCCGCGATCGCGGTGCGGCCGTCAGCGGCGTGATCAATGGCATCGACACGGAAATCTGGAATCCAGCCAGCGACAGTGCCATCGCCAACCGCTTCGACGCCGAACGCCTGGCCGGCAAGGCCGAGTGCCGGCGCGCGCTACAAACCGAGCTGGGCTTGGTGCGCGAAGACAGCGCGCTGCTGCTGACCGTGATCAGCCGGCTCACCGCGCAAAAGGGCCTTGACCTGCTGCTGGCTGCGCTGCCCGATCTGGTGACGCAGGGCGTGCAGTTTGCGGTGCAGGGCACCGGTGAGCCCGCGCTGGAGGCCGCCTTTCGCATGGCCCAACAAGCCCATCCGGGCAAGGTTCACATGCACCTGGGTTACGACGAAGCGCGCGCGCACCGGCTGGTGGCTGGCGCGGACGTGATCGCGGTGCCCTCGCGCTTCGAGCCTTGCGGCCTGACGCAGATGTACGGCCTGCGCTACGGCACCCTGCCGGTCGTTCGCCGCACCGGCGGCCTGGCCGACACGGTGGCAGACGGCAGCACGGGCTTCTTGTTCGACGAAGCCACACCTGCGGCACTGCGGCGGGCCGTCGAGCGCGCGCTGCTGGCCCGGCGAGATCCGGCCGCGTGGACCGCATTGCAACGTCGGGCCATGGCGCAGGAGTTGTCCTGGAAAGAGCCAGCCCAGCAGTACCTGCGGCTGTACGCCGAAGCGAGGGGGGCGACCGGCCCGGCGTGACGGTTCGCACGGGCGTTTGCATGCTTCCCCCATGAACAAGGGCTGCCGCCGCGGGAAGGGCGCTCGGGATACTTCGTGAAACATCTAGACACACGAAGACGCATCCGACGCCATGCCGAACAAGACCACGCCGACCCGCCTGCTGCGCACTCTTCCCTGGTGCATGGCCCTGACGCTGGCCGCTTGCGGCGGCGGCTCTGAAGACAAGGCCGAACCCGCGGCACTGGATGCCGAAGGGGGCCGCCGGCAGGCGTTGGCCGCTTTCCCGAACTTGACGATCCCCACCGACGCACACCAGCGCGGCATGTGGGGCCCGCTCTACGACTGGCCATTGGTCTCGGTGCACGCGGTGCTGCTGCCCGACGGCCGTGTGCTCAGCTACGGCAGCCAGGCCGACGGCACGCAGACCGGCCGCTTTCAGACCGTGGTCTGGGGCAACTCACCCACCGACACACCGGCCACCGGGCACATCACTTTTGCCAACAGCAGCGGGACCGACATCTTCTGCAGTTCGCAGCTGCTGATCCCGCCAACCAGCACAACGAGCGCGGCCAACGTGTTCATCGCCGGTGGCGACACCTGGACCGGCACCAACACGACAAACGGCGGCAACAACAACAGCAACACCTGGTCGGCCGACACCGGCGCGACCACGCGCGGCAACAACATGCAGCGCGCACGCTGGTACAGCACTTCTACCGTGCTGACCAACGGCGAGGTCTACATCCAGGGCGGCTCCAGCGGCACCGACCGGCCCGAGGTGCGCGCCACCGACGGCAGCTTCCGCGCGCTGACGGGCGCCGACACCAACAGCCTGGAGTTCATGTACCCGCGCAACTTCGTCCTCCCCGACGGGCGCCTGTTCGGCTACGACGGTGCCGGTGCGATGTACTTCATCAACACGGCCAGCACCGGGGGCCGAACCAACGCCGGCAACTTCGCCGGCCAATACGGCAGCGCCGACGCCAGCGCGGCGATGTTCCGCCCCGGCCGCATCCTGCAGTTTGGCGGCAACAGCAACGGCGCCATCGTCATCGACGTGACCAGCGGCACGCCGGTGGTCACACCCACGCAGAGCATGTCGGCCCAGCGCCGGCTGGTCTCGGCCACCATCCTGGCCGACGGCCGGGTGATGGCGACCGGCGGCAGCCCGGTCTGGAACAACCCGAACAACGCCGCCCTCAGCGCCGAGATCTGGAACCCGACCACAGGCCAATGGTTGATCGGCCCCAACGCGGCGCGGCCACGGCTGTACCACAGCAACGCACTGTTGCTGCCGGATGCCAGCGTGCTGATCACGGGCGGCGGTGCGGCGCAAGCACAAAGCATCAGCGCGATGGAGCGCAACGCGCAGATCTACTACCCGGCCTACCTGTTCACGGCCGGCGGCGTGCGCGCTACGCGGCCCGCGATCACCACCGCGCCAACGTGGCTCGATATCGGCAAGGTCTTCAGCGTGCAGACCTCAAGCGCGAGCGCGATCTCGCGCGTGGTGCTGATCAAGACCGGCTCGGCCACGCACAACTGGAACATGGAGCAGCGTTTCGTTGATCTGGCCTTCAGCGCCAACGGCAACGCGCTCAACGTGCAGGCGCCAACGCGTGCGGGTGAGGCGACACCGGGCTTCTACATGCTGTTCGCCTTCAATGCGGCGGGCGTCCCTTCGGAGGGCAGGATCCTGCGCATGGGCGTGGCGCCGGTGGCCAACCCGTCCACCGTGCCAGCGCTGACGAACCCGGGCAACCGCAACACCGTCACCGGCATCGCGGTGAACGTGCAGGTCGTTGCCAGCGACCCCAACGGCGACGTGCTCGGCTACAGCGCCACCGGGCTGCCACCCGGGCTGTCGATCAACGGCAGCAGTGGCCTCATCAGCGGCACGCCGACGGCAGCGGGTACCTTCAACGTCGTCGCCGCGGTGAGCGACGGCGTCAACAGTGCCACCGCCAACTTCGTCTGGACGTTCAGTAGCACCAGCCCGTTGACGCTGACCACAGCGCCCGCGCCCACCGCCGCACCAGCCGGCACGGCGGTGAATTTCACCGCGGCCGCCACGGGCTTGGGCGTGCAGTTCAGCTGGAACTTCGGTGATGGCTCGACCGAGACCGCGTGGTCGTCGACTGCAGCGGCCTCGAAGGCCCATGCCAACCCGGGCAGCTACATCGTGACGCTGTCGGTGCGCGACAACGCGGGCGGGCTGATCAGCCGCAGCTTCGTCCAGACCGTGTACCTGGCAGCGACCGCTAACGGTCCGACGGCATCGACCAACTTGTTGCTGGAGACGCCGGCCAGCGGCAACGCCCGGCTGTGGGTGGTGAACCAGGACAACAACAGCGTCACTGCCTTCGATGCCGTGACACGCGCCAAGCTTGGTGAAGTCACCGTGGGCCTGGCGCCGCGCGCCATTGCGCGTGCGGCGAACGGGCTTTTGTGGGTCACCAACCACCGCGGTGCGTCGATCAGCGTGATCGACCCCGCCAGCCGCACGGTGACGCGCACGATCGCGCTGCCGCGGGCCTCACAGCCGTTTGGTGTGACGATGTCGCCGACTGCGGCACAGGCCTTCGTGGCGCTCAGTGCGACCGGCCAGTTGCTCAAGTTCGACACCACCAACTACACACAGACTGCCAGCCTCTCGGTCGGCCCGAACGTGCGCCACGTCTCGGTGTCGGGCGACGGCGCGAACGTTTATGTCTCACGCTTCATCACGCCTTCGTTGCCCGGGGAGGGCACCGCGACGGTGAGCACGCCGGCGACGGCAGGCGGCGAGGTGCTGCAAGTGGGCGCCGCGGCGATGACCCTCACGCGCACGATGATCCTCGCCCACAGCGAGCGCGCCGACACCGAAAACCAGGGCCGCGGTATTCCCAACTACCTGGGCGCCGCGACGATCTCGCCGGACGGCACGCAGGCCTACGTGCCGGGCAAGCTGGACAACATCAAGCGCGGCACGCTGCGCGACGGCGCGGCGCTGAACTTCCAGAACACGGTGCGTGCGGCCAGCTCGCGGCTGGTGCTGACGGGCACGGGCGCCAACACCGAAGACCTGGCCCGCCGGGTCGACCACGACAACGCCAGCATGACCAGCGCCGTCGCCTACGACCGCCGCGGCACCTTGCTGTTCGCAGCGCTGGAAACCAGCCGTGAGGTAGCTGTCGTCGACGCGCACTCGGGCATCCAGCTGATGCGCTTCGACACGGGCCGCGCACCGCAGGGCCTGGCCTTGTCGGGCGATGGCAACACGCTGTTCGTCAACAACTTCATGGACCGCAGCGTCGGTGTCTACGACCTGCGCCCGCTGCTTCAGCAAGGCCTGTACAGCGTGCCGCTGCTGGTCACGCTGCCGGCGGTTGCAGCCGAGGCACTACCGCCGCAAGTCCTGGTCGGCAAACAGTTTTTCTACGACGCCCGCGACACCCGCCTGGCACGCGACCGCTACATGAGCTGCGCCAGTTGCCACAACGACGGCGGCCAGGACGGCCGAACCTGGGACCTGTCGCATGCCGGCGAGGGCCTGCGCAACACCATCAGCCTGCGCGGCAGGGCAGGGGTGGCGAGCCAAGGCAAGCTGCACTGGAGCGCCAACTTCGACGAGGTGCAGGACTTCGAAGGCCAGATCCGCGCCCTGGCCGGCGGCACTGGCCTGATGAGCGACACACAGTTCAACACCGGCACGCGCAACCAGCCGCTGGGCAATGCCAAGGCCGGCGTCAGTGCCGACCTGGATGCGCTGGCTGCTTACGTCACGTCGCTGGCCAGCTTCGACGCTTCGCCACAGCGCAACACCGATGGCACCTTGACCAGCACCGCGGTCGCCGGCAAGGCTGTCTTCCAGGCGCAATGCCTGGCCTGCCACGGTGGCAGCGCCTTCGGCAGCAGCAGTGCGAACTCGAGTTTGCAGAACATCGGTACGCTGAAGCCCAGCAGCGGCCAGCGCCTGGGCGGCACCTTGAGTGGCATCGACCCGCCCACGTTGCGTGACGTGTGGGCCACCGCGCCTTACCTGCATGACGGCTCGGCGGCGACGCTGTCGGCCGCGGTCGGCGCGCACACGAACATCGGCCTCACAGCCACCCAGCTCGCGCAGGTGGTGGCGTATGTGGGTCAGATCGGCAGCGAAGAAGGCGACCCGTCGCCCACCTCGCAGGGGCTGGCCGCGCAGTACTTCAACAACACCACGCTCAGTGGCAGCGCGGCGCTGTCGCGCACCGAAGCGGTCGACTTCAGCTGGGGGAGTTCATCGCCGGGCGCCGGGGTGAATGCCGACAACTTCTCGGTGCGCTGGAGCGGCCAGGTGAAGGCAACGAGCGCGGGCACCTACACCTTCCAGACCGAGAGCGACGACGGGGTTCGGTTGTGGGTCAACGGGCAGCAGGTGGTCAATAACTGGACCGACCATGGCCCTACCACGGACACCAGCGCCGGCATCGTGCTGAGCCCAGGCCAGCGCGTCGACGTGCGGATGGAGTACTACGAGAAGGGCGGCGGCGCCGTCGCCCGGCTGCGCTGGCGGACACCGGGCTCGAGCAGTTACTTGGCCATCCCGATCGCGCAGCTCTCGACAGCGGTCGCCGCGCAGGGCCTGAGCGGCGCGTACTTCAACAACCGCACTTTCAGCGGCGTACCGGCCTTGACCCACAGCGAGGCGGTCGACTTCGATTGGGGCAGCGGCGCACCCGGCGCTGGCGTGAATGCCGACAACTTCGCCGTGCGGTGGACGGGCAAGGTCGTGGTGCCGACCACCGGCAGCTACAACTTCCAGACCGAGAGCGACGACGGCGTGCGGCTGACGGTCGGCGGCCAGCCGCTGATCGACAACTGGACCGACCACGCACCGGCCACTGACACCAGCCCCGCAGTCAACTTGACCGCCGGGCAAGAGGTCGACGTGACGCTGGAGTACTACGAGAGCGGCGGGGGCGCCGTGATGCGGCTGCGCTGGAAGCTGCCGGGCAGCTCGACTTACGTGGCAATCCCGCTGGCGCAATTGCGAGCGTACTGAGCGGCTGGCTGAAGCGGGGCCTGCGTCGATCGACCGGGCCCCGACTTCTGAATCAGCTAGTTGACATAATATACATCGTGCGCAGTTATATGGAATGCGAAAAAGCGCCGAAGCGCCTTGGCACGCGAGATGCCGCCGCCAGATCTGCGCGTGAGCTCTTCTCGCCATGCCTACGCGACGAGGCGGTCCTCTTCATCATCATCGTCTTCCGCCACCCGTTCGCCCGCGGCGGGCGTGGCGGGTGCCGGGCGATCCAGCGGCCGGCACAGGTGCCGATTGAGCTGGTTGAGGCGCGGCGAGTTTTCCATCGCGGCAAGAACGATCTCGGGGTTCAGCATCAGCATGAACGGATTTCCGACCGGCGTCTGATGGGACATGGTGCTACTCCAGTTGCTGCGGTATGCGCAATATCGGCAACTCTAGGTGCGCACCCCAGGGCAGCAACAGTCAGGGTGGCGCCAAAGCCGGCGTCGGATGAATTCCGACACGACTTGGGCGCAGGCTGTCAGCCCTCGGCCGCCTTCTTCAGCCGAGCGGCCAGACTCTCGCGGCCGCCACGCTGGGCGAAGTCTGCCGCGTTCAACCCCAGATCGTTGCGCGCGCGGGGGTCGGCGCCACGCGCCAGCAGCAGGTCCACCGATCGTTCATCGCCATATCGCGCCGCCATCATCAACGCCGTGGTGCGGTTGGGCGACGGCGCTTCAATCAGCGCGCCGCGGTCGAGCAGCAACCCCAGCACCTTTGGCTCCGGCCCGCTGGCGGCGTAGTGAAGTGGTGTCCAGCCGTTGCGGTTGGCTCGGGCACCCTTGTCGAGTAGACGTTGCACCCACTCGAGCCGGCCCTTCAGCGCCGCCATCATCAGCGCCGTCTCATCGGCGGGGTTGGCTGCATCGACCAGCAGCGCGGGATGCGGCAGCAACAACTCGGCGACCTGGAACGATTCGTCGCGCATCGTCAGGTACAGCGGGCGCTGGCCTTTCGGGTCCACGGTGTTGGGGTCGAACCCGGCCGCCAACAAGTTCTTCACCGTGCGCGCGTTGTCGACACCCACGGCGCGGAAGAAGCTCACTGCATCGTCAGCGGCGTCTGCGTGTGCCGGCATCGCAACCAGCACCAAGCTCGTTGCCAGCAGCGCCAGGGCAGCCCTGCGGCCGGCGCGGGTCGGATTGATCGTCATGCGCTGATGGCCTGTACGGGCTGCAGCGCGGGCACGCCGAACAGCGCCTCGAAGTTAGCGCTGGTGCGGCGCGCAACTTCTTCGGTCGAGATGCCCTTCAGCGCTGCGAGCTGGACCGCCACATGCGGCACGTAGGCCGGGGAGTTGGTTTTACCGCGGTACGGCACGGGCGCCAGATACGGGCTGTCGGTTTCGATCAGGCAGCGCTCGATCGGCACCCGCGCGGCCACGTCACGCAGTTCGGTGGCGTTCTTGAAGGTCAGGATGCCGGAGAACGAGATGTGAAAGCCGAGCGCCAGTGCCGCATCGGCCACGGCCTGTGTTTCGGTAAAACAATGGAACACGCCGCGCACACGCCCCTGCCCTTCTTCGCGCAGGATGGCCACCGTGTCGTCGCTGGCCGATCGGGTGTGGACGACCAGCGGCATCCCGGTCTCGCACGCAGCGCGGATGTGGACCCGAAAGCGTTCCCGCTGCCACTCCATCTGCTCGATGCTGCGGCCTGCCAGGCGGTAATAGTCCAGGCCTGTCTCACCGATCGCCACCACCCGCGGCAGGGCGGCACGGCTCAGCAGATCCGGTAGCGTCGGCTCCTGCACGCCTTCGTTGTCCGGGTGCACGCCAACGCTGCACCAGAAGTTGTCGTGCGTGGTGGCCAGCGCGTGGACCTGGGGAAACTCCTCCAGCGTGGTGCAGATGCACAGGGCGCGGTCGACATCGGCCGCCGCCATGTCGCGGCGGATGTCGGCGATGCGCGGCAGCAATTCGGGCAGCGTCAGGTGGCAGTGCGAATCAACGTACATCGGTGTCAGTCGGCAGGCCCGCGACAGCAACGTACCGCGCGGCAGCGGCGCTTCAGATCGTCTGCGTCGGCTTGGACGACGAGATCTGTGTACCGAGCAGCTCTTCGATCTTGACCTTGAGCTGGCGCGTCTTGTCGTCGTTCGGGAACCGCACGCCGACCCCCTGGGTACGCCCACCCGACGCGTTAGCAGGTGTGATCCACGCCACCTTGCCTGCAACCGGGAACCGCTGCGGGTCGTCGGGCAGAGACAGCAGCAGGTAGATGTCTTCGCCGAGGCGGTAGTCGCGGTTGGTGGGTACAAACAGCCCACCGTCCATCAACAGCGGAATGTAGGCGGCGTAAAGAGCGCCCTTTTCGCGAAACACCAACTGGATGACGCTAGGCCGCGCGGTTGGCGCGCCAGAGCCCACCGGCGGGCCGACGCCACCGGACCGGGTACTCACCGCGCGGTCGTTCATGCGTCCAGTGTATCCGCGCCCTGGCTGGGCTCGCGCGCCGGCCCGGCCCTGGATGCCAAGGCTTGCCGGCCCTGGCCCACCAACGCGTCGAGCAGCAGCGCCTCGTTCCAAGGGTGTTCAGAGTGGCGGGCGACACGGCCGAGTTCACCGGCCCACGCCAACAAGGCTTCGAGCGACGCCGCCTGCGGCACGTCGGCGGCGGCGAAGTAACGGGGCGGCCCGCCGACACAACGCGCCATCGAGTCATGGCAGAGCTTGTGCAGTGCATCCAGCCAGGTCGGCACCGGCCAGCCGGCCAGGGCCTGGGTCTGACCGCGGGCAACGGCTTGTGGCAACGCAGCCCACGCCGCGCCGTCCACGCCGGCCTGGGCCAGAACCCACGCATCCAGTGGACGCCCGGCGCAGCCGGCCAGCAGCGCCTCGGGCCTGGCAACCGAGCGCTCGGCGAGCCAGGCCGTGGCCTCGGTGGTGCTGGGCGGCGGCAGAAGCACGCGTTGGCAACGGCTCAGCACGGTCGGCAGCAGTGCCGACGGATCGGCAGCGGTCAGCAAGAGCCGCGTGCCGCCCGATGGCTCTTCGAGCGTCTTCAACAGCGCACTGGCCGAGAACAGGTTGATGGCCTCGGCCGGGTGCAACAAGGCCACCTTGCCGCGGCCCCGGGCACTGGTCTTGTGCGACCAGTCGATCAGGGCGCGGACCTCTTCGATCTTGATCTGGCGGCTGGGCTTGCGCTTGGCGTCTTCGCCGTCGGGCTTGTCGTCACCGAGCGGCCAGCCGCGCGCACGCCGTTGAACTTCTGGCAGCAGCACGAACAGGTCGGCGTGGACGCGGCCGTCAATCAGCCGGCAACTGCCGCACACGCCGCAGGGCCTGCGGCCGGTGCCTTCGCACAACCAACCGCGGGCGAGCTCGAGCGCGAATTCGAAAGCACCGATGCCGGGTGACGCGTGGACCAAGATGGCGTGGCCTCGCTGGCTGGCCAGCGTGGCGTCGACGGCGGCGTCGAGCCAGGGCAAGCGCAGCGCGGCGGGGCCGTTTGCGCCCTCTTCCTTGCTCATGGGGGCATCGAAGTTGGCGCTGTCGGCGCCAGCCTGGCGTGCAGCGCCGCAGCCACGTTCTGCCACACGGCTTCGCGCGGCGCCGTGCTGTCCAACCGCACGAAGCGCATCGGCGCGGCAGACGCACGGGCTGCGTAGCCGGCACTGACGCGGCCGAAAAACGCCTCGTCCTCGGTCTCGAAACGGTCGGGTGCGCGGACCGCAGCGCGGCGCGCCGCAGCCATCGCGGCCGGCACATCGAACCACAGCGTCAGGTCGGGCTGCCGGCCCTGCTGGACCCAGGTCTCCAGATTCGACAGCACGTCCAGCGGCAGGCCGCGCCCGCCGCCCTGGTAGGCGAAGCTGGCGTCCGTGAAGCGGTCGCACAGCACCGTCTCGCCGCGGGCCAGCGCGGGTTCGATCACCTGCACCAGATGGTCGCGTCGGGCCGCGAAGACCAGCAGGGTCTCGGTCAGCGTGTCCATCGGGCGGTGCAAGACCCATTCGCGCAGCGCCTCTGCCAGCTCGGTGCCACCGGGCTCGCGCGTGACGAGTACCGATTGCCCGCGTTCGCGCAACCAGGCTGCGGCCGCTTCGAGGTGCGAGCTCTTGCCCGCCCCGTCGATACCTTCGAGCGTGATGAACAGCGCTGCCAACGCCGGACGTTCAGCCATTCACTTCGGAGCGGCTCGTTGCGGCGCGCGTTGGTACTGGTTCACGGCGCGATTATGTTCAGCCAGCGATTCGCTGAAGGCACTGCTGCCGTCACCGCGCGCCACGAAGTACAGCGCCTTGGTCGGCTGCGGGCGCACCGCTGCGCGCAGCGAAGCCATACCGGCCAACGCGATCGGCGTTGGCGGCAGGCCCCCGCGGGTGTAGGTGTTGAAGGGCGAGTCGGCGAGCAGGTCGCGTTTGCGCAGATTGCCGTCGAAGGCTTCGCCAAGGCCGTAGATCACCGTCGGGTCGGTTTGCAACGGCATGCCGATGCGCAGCCGGTTCACGAACACACCGGCGACCAGCCCGCGGTCGGCCGCCTGCCCGGTTTCCTTCTCGACGATCGACGCCAGGATCAGCGCCTCTTCAGCACTCTTCAACGGCGTGTCGGGGGCGCGCTCGTCCCAGGCCGCGGCCAGCCGGCGCGACAGAGCCTGGTGCGCGCGGCGGAGCACGGTCAGGTCGCTGACACCGCGGCTGTAGGCATAGGTGTCGGGGAAGAAGCGGCCTTCCGGCGCGACGCCAGGGCTGCCGATCGCAGCCATCAACTCGGCGTCGCTCATGGCCGCGGCGGTCTGCCTGAGGTGTGGGGCTTGGGCCAGCGCGGCACGCGCCTGGCGCAGCGTCCAGCCTTCGATCAGACGCACCGATTCGAGCACCTCGTCGCCGCGGACCATCTTGTCGAGCAACTGCCGCGGCGTGATGCCGGCATGGACTTCGTAGCTGCCGGCGCGGATGCGGCGCGCTTCGCCCGACCAGCGGAACCATTCATAGAGCCAGCGTGCGTCGGTGTCGATGCCGGCGTCGACCCACGCCAGCGCCACGTCGCGCGGCGTACTGCCGGGTTCGATCGACAGTTCGACGCTGGCCTGCCGCAGGGGAAGCGGCCCCTCGACCCAGCCACGAGCCAGCAACGCGGCACTGCCGGCGGCGAGCGCCAACACCAGCAGCACGACCAACACCGCCAACCCGACGCGAGACCCCGAAGACCGACCAGACATGGGCCGAAATCATAATCAAGCCATGTACATGAACTCTTTGCCGCAAGGCGGTGTGACGCGACTCGACGACTGGGGCGTGATCCGCGCCAAGGGTGACGAGGCTGCGGCCTTCCTGCAAGGCCAGCTGACCCAGGACGTTGCGGGCCTGGTCGCGGGGCACGCGCGGTTGGCGGGCTATTGCTCGGTCAAGGGGCGCCTGCTGGCCACCTTCGTGATGTGGCGCCCCGCGTCCGACGAGGTGCTGCTGGCGTGCAGTGCCGATGTGCTGCCGGGCGTGCTCAAGCGTCTGACGATGTTCGTACTGCGCGCCAAGTGCAAGCTGTCAGACGCAAGCGCCGACGTGCCTTTGTGGGGCTTGGCCGGGCCGGCTGCCGACCATGCCATGCCGCCCGACACGCAGGCCGCGGTGTGGTCGCAGGTGAATCTTGCGAACGCGACCCTGACCCGGCTGCCCGATGCAACAGCGGCCGATGGCAGCCCGGTTTGGAGGCGCTGGCTGTGCGCGGGCGTGCCGCCGGCGCTGCTGCCTGACCTGCCGCGCGAAATGTGGCTGGCGCTCGAAGCGCGCAGCGGCGTCGCCCGGGTGGTCGCTGCCACCTCCGAACAGTTCGTGCCGCAGATGGTGAACTTCGAGGTCGTCGGCGGTGTGAATTTCCAGAAGGGTTGTTACCCTGGCCAGGAGGTCGTCGCACGCAGCCAGTACCGGGGCACTTTGAAGCGGCGCGCGCAGTTGTTCGACGCCGAGGAGGCCTTGGCACCCGGGCAAGAGGTCTTCCACAGCGCCGATGCCGGGCAGCCCGCCGGCATGGTGGTGCTCGCCGGCGGTGCTGCGGGCGCGCAATCGGCGCTGATCGAGGTCAAGCTCGCAGCGTTGCACGACGGCACATTGCACGCCGGGCACGCCGACGGCCCGCTGCTGACACCGCGCGCCCTGCCCTACGTACTGCCGGCCGACGCCGGCTGACCGCTCGAGCCGTGGCAGCGGAGCCGCACGAGCTGTACCTCTACTGGCGCACGCCGCGGGGCGGCTGGTCGGATGCAGCGCGCGTGTTGGCCGATTGGCAGGCCAGGCTCTGTGCCGCCTCGCCAGGACTGCACGCACGATGGCTGCGCCGGGTTGATGAAGACGCTGCGTCGGTCACGTTGATGGAGGTCTGGCACCAACCCGGCGGCGTCGATGCCGCGACGGCGCGGCGCATCGCCGAGGAAGGCAGCGCCTTGCTCGCGCCATGGCTGTCCGGAACCCGGCATGTCGAGGTCTTCTTGCCGGGCTGAGGGCTCAGCGCATCAGCCCGCGGCGAGCGCCTGACGCAGGGCGGCGCCGATGCCAGCGCCACGCAACGCGCCCATCACGCGGATGGCATCCGCTGCGCCAGCCCCACCGGCCCGCCGCGCACAGCCGACGTCCTGACCCAACCGGTTCACGGCGACGGCGTGCACGGCCGTCTCGTCGGCGCCGTCTTCGCCCACGCCGGACGTGGCGCGGCGCAGCGCCGCTACCGCGTCGCGCGTCTCGCTCCACGAGCCGGTGCGCAGCGACAACATCGGCTCGCCCGCTTCGAAGCCTTCGAACAAGCCGCGCAGCGCCAAGGGCACCGGCTGGCTGGTCTGCGTCGCCGGGTCCGCAAAGACGTAGACCAGTTCGCCATGAACGAGCAGCGTTTCGTCGCGGAACACGGCGGCCTGCAACAGCACCGACGAGTTGCCGATTCGTGCGCAGCGAACACCGGTCGCCAACCGGTCGTCGTAGCGCGCCGAGCCCAGGTATTCGAGGGTGGCCTTGCGCACGTAGAGGTCACCGCCGAGCGCATGCATCGCGGCTTCGTAGGGCAGCGCCATGGCCCGCCACCAGCCGGCCACGGCGGTATCCACATACATCAGGTAGTGGCCGTTGAAGACGATCTTCTGCATGTCCACCTCGGCCCAGCGCACGCGCTGCGGGTCGAGGAATCTGAAGTCGCTGCGGTTCATGTTGTCCAGGCTTGTTTCAATTGACTTGACAGTCGCCGGCGGCGCCGTCGGAAGCGGATAACGCTTGGGTCCGGATTCGTCGGTGATAGAAGCGAGAGGCGGCGAGAGGATACTTATCCGAGCCCCATTTCACCCGCACCCGCCATGGCCCGCATCCTGTACCTGACCCAGATCGACATCGACGCTGGCGCCGTGCGCCTGCTGGCCGCGGAGTGCGCACGCGCCGGCATGAAGAAACCGCTGGTCGTCACCGACGCCGGCGTGCGCGCAGCCGGCGTGCTGGCACGCGCCACCGACGCACTGGCCGGCCTGCCGCACGCGGTGTTCGACCGCACACCGTCCAACCCGACCGAAGCCGCCGTGCGCGAAGCCGTGGCGTTGTGGCGCGCCGAAGGTTGCGACGGCCTGGTCGCTGTCGGTGGCGGCAGCAGCATCGACCTGGCCAAGGGCGTCGCGATCGCCGCCACCCACGAAGGGCCGCTGTCCACCTACGCCACCATCGAAGGCGGCAGCCCGAAGATCACCGACCGCGTGCTGCCGTTGATCGCCGTGCCCACCACGGCCGGCACCGGCAGCGAAGTCGCGCGTGGCGCGATCGTCATCGTCGACGACGGCCGAAAGCTCGGCTTCCACAGCTGGTTCCTGGTCCCGAAGGCTGCCTTGCTCGACCCCGAACTTACGCTCGGCCTGCCGCCGGGCCTGACCGCCGCCACCGGCATGGACGCGATCGCGCATTGCATGGAAACCTTCATGGCGCACGCCGTCAACCCACCGGCCGATGGCATCGCCCTCGACGGCCTTGCGCGCGGCTGGGCGCACATTGAAACCGCCACACGCAACGGCAGCGACATCAACGCCCGCTGGCAGATGCTGAGCGCCAGCATGCAAGGCGCGATGGCTTTCCAGAAGGGATTGGGCTGCGTGCACTCGCTCAGCCACAGCCTGGGCGGCGTTAACCCGAAGCTGCACCACGGCACGCTGAACGCGATGTTCCTCCCCGCCGTCATCCGCTTCAACGCGGCGGCCGACAGCGTCCGGCGTGAGCGCCGCTTGCAGCGCATGGCCGCGGCCATCGGCCTGCCCGGCTGCGGCGAAGACGGCGCTGAACTGGCGTCCGCGATCAGTGAGCTCAACCTGCGTCTCGGCCTGCCGGCCGGCCTCGCTGCGATGGGGGTCACCGAGGCAGACTTCGACCGCGTGATCGACGGCGCGCTCGCCGACCACTGCCACAAGACCAACCCGCGCGAAGCCAGCCGCGACGACTACCACCGGCTGCTGGCCGAATCGATGTAGCCCGTGCAGTTGGTCGCGCCGCGGTGCAGCCTGTCGCACCGGGCGCGCAGGGCGAAGCGGGTGCCGTTATGGTGTGCTATGTCAGCAACACACCTGGCCCACCATCATGCAGACCTGGGACGACCGACAACCGATTTACCAACAGCTTGCCGCGCTGCTGGCCGAGCAACTGATCGACGGCGACCCGCCCGAAGGCGACGCGATGCCTTCGGTTCGTGCGTTGGCCGGCCAGTACCTGCTGAACCCGCTGACCGTCAGCCGCGCGCTGCAAGCGCTGGGTGAAGACGGCCTGCTGGAAAACCGCCGCGGCATGGGCCTGTACGTCAAGCCCGGCGCGCGCGACCGCCTGAAACAAGCCGAACGCCGCCGCTTCCTGGAAGCGGAGTGGCCGCGCCTGCGCGAGCGCCTGCGCCGGCTCGGCATCGGCAGCGAACAACTGAACTGGGAGGCCCGTTGATGAACGCCCCGCAAGAACAAGCCATATCGGCAAGCGCCCTCGTCCATGCCAAGGGCCTCACCGTCCGCTACGGCGCCAAACGCGCGGTCGACGACGTGAGCTTCACGATCCCGAAAGGCCGCGTGGTCGGCCTGCTCGGCCACAACGGCGCCGGCAAGACGACGCTGATGAAGGCGCTGGTCGGCCTGGCCAATGCCGAAGGCGAGCTGCGCGTGCTCGGCAAGCACCCGAAGCGCGACCGCGTCGCCCTGTTGCAGTCGGCCTGCTATATCCCGGACGTGGCGATCCTGCCGCGCTGGGCGCGCGTCGATGACCTGATCACGCTGATGAGCGGGCTGCACCCGAGCTTCTCGGCCGAGCGCGCGAAGGGCCTGCTCAAGCGCACCAGCGTCGGCCTGCGCGACCGCGTCAAGGTGCTGTCCAAAGGCATGGTGGTGCAGGCCCACCTGGCGCTGGTCGCGGCCATCGACGCGAGGTTGATGATCCTGGACGAGCCCACGCTGGGCCTGGACGTGCTGTCGCGCAAGAGCTTCTACGAGATGCTGATCGACGAGTGGTGCGACGGCGAGCGCAGCGTGCTGATCAGCACCCACCAGGTCGAGGAGATTGAGACGCTGCTGTCGGACGTGCTGATGCTCAACGAAGGCAAGCTGGTGCTGTCGATCAGCCTGGAGGACATGGACCGACGCTTCGTCGCGTTGAGCCACGACGCCAGCGTGGCCGACGAGATGGCCGCCGCGCACCCGCTGTTGCGTTACCGCGGCGGCGCCGGGCGCGACAGCCGCACCAGCGTGTTCGACGGCACCCCGCCGGACAACGTGCTTTCGCTCGGCCAACGCGTGCGGCCGAGTCTGGTCGACCTGTTCGTGGCGTTGACGCGCAAGCCCGAACTCGACCGCCAGCACTTCTGATCCAACGCGCGACGAAAGACACACCATGAAGACCTTCAACACCTTGTTGCTGCGCGAGTGGATGCAGCACCGTTTCGGCTGGGCCATGCTGGTGCTGATCCCGCTCACCCTGGCGGTCCTGCTGCTCAGCGTGGGCCAGATCCAGCTCGACAGCCAGACCGTCGAAGAAGTCGGCGCCTTCTTCCCGACCATGCTGGCCGCGATCTCGCTGGCGGGCACGACCGGTTTGCTGTTCGTGCTGGGCACGGTGGTCTCGCTGTTCCTGATCAGCGGGCTGGCGCGGCGCGATCATGCCGACCGCTCGGTCGAGTTCTGGCTCTCGCTGCCCACGTCGCATGCACAAAGCCTGGCTGCGCCGCTGCTCACGCACCTCGTGCTCGTGCCGGTGGCCGCGCTGGCGCTGGGCATCGCTGGCGGCGTGGCGGTCTCCTTCGTCGTTGTAAGCCGGCTGGTCGACGTGGGCGCCTGGTTCACCCTGCCCTGGGGTCAGCTGCTCGGCGCCACGCTGGCCACCTTCGCGCGGCTGGCGGTGGGTGTGCCACTGGCTATTCTGTGGCTGTTGCCGCTGATCCTGGCCGCGGTGCTGCTGGGGGCGTGGCTCAAGCGCTGGGGTGTGCCGGTGCTGCTGCTCGGCCTGTCGCTGGGTGCCACGGTGGCGCAACAGGTCTTCGGCCTGGCATGGCCCGCCCGGCAGCTCGCGTACCTGGCTTTGCAGGCCGGGCGCTCGCTCATCCACACTCAGCAGCAAGGCTTCGTTGTCGAGAATGGGAACGAGATGGCCGAGGCCTTGCCGAAGGTGGTGTCGTTCATGCTCGGCGACATCGCCCCCGCCATCGGCCTGCTGCTGTCACCGGGTTTCTTGGCCGTGCTGGCGCTGTCGGCGGGGCTGTTCTGGCTGCTGATCGACTGGCGGCGCCGCGGCGCTGGCGTGGCGGGCTGAGTTGCGTGTAGGCCGGCACGCCGCGCAAACACAAATGCACACACCCGTGGTTCGCATCACGCAAAGCTCACCCCGTGGGCGCGGGGGGGCCGCCCCGGTTTGATCAACATTGAGGGTAGGCTCGACGGATCGATCGTGATTCCACGAGCAGGAACCCCCATGAAGCACAGTGTGATTGCAGCAGTCGTAGGCCTACTGGCCCTTGTCGGCTCAGCGCAGGCAGTGACCTACAACTACGGCGGCAACACCACCGGCGCAGCGACGTACAACCGCGCGTTCGAGGACTTCTCAGGCGTATCCAGCCTTGGCCAGGGCGTGAATTACCAGACGCTGACCTTCTCGGTCACCGTATCCGGCCCCTACATCTTCAGCAGCACCGCGGTCGGCGGCTGGGACAACTTCATCTTCCTGTATTCGCCGAGCTTCAGCCCCGCAGCGCCCCTGAGCAACGGCCTGATCGCCAACGACGATTCAACCGGCATTGGCTTCTCGGGCTTCAGCTTCGGGTTGACGACGGGCACCAACTACGTGCTGGTCACCACCGGCTTCGAAGGCGGTGTCGACTTCGGTGTCTACACCAACAGCATCTCGGGTGCTGGCAGCGTCAACGTGGTACCCGAGCCGGGCACCTATGGCCTGATGGCGCTGGGCATGGCAGCCATCGGTGTGGCGGTGCGCCGCCGCCGCCAAGAGGCCTGATCGTCGGTTGTCTTCCTGGCGCCGGCCCGCAGCCGGTTGCCAGCATCAATAAAGCCCGGCTCTCGCCGGGCTTTGTCTTTGGCGCGTGGCGCCGCTTGTCAGCCGTGCTTCGCGTCGAAGAACTGTTCGTCCTCGGTCGAGCCCTTCAAAGCGGCGGTCGACGACAGCGCCTCGATCGTCGTCGTCACAGCGTCGAAGTAGCCGGTGCCGACCTCGCGCTGGTGCTTCACGGCGGTGAAGCCCTTCTCGGCTGCAGCGAACTCCTTTTCTTGCAGCTCGACGAAGGCGCTCATGTTGTTGCGCGCGTAGCCGTACGCCAGCTCAAACATGCCGTAGTTGAGGCTGTGGAAACCGGCCAGCGTGATGAACTGGAATTTGTAGCCCATCGCACCCAGCTCGCGCTGGAACTTGGCGATCGTCGCGTCGTCGAGGTTCTTCTTCCAGTTGAAGGAAGGCGAGCAGTTGTAGGCCAGCAGCTTGCCCGGGAACTTGGCGTGGATCGCGTCTGCAAAGGCCTTCGCGAAAGCCAGGTCGGGCTTGCCGGTCTCGCACCAGATCAGGTCGGCGAAAGGCGCGTAGGCCAGGCCGCGGCTGATCGATTGATCCAAACCATTGCGCGTCTTGTAGAAGCCTTCGACGGTGCGCTCGCCGGTCAGGAAAGGCTTGTCGTTGGGATCGACGTCGCTGGTGACGAGATCAGCCGCTTCGGCGTCGGTGCGCGCCAGCAGGATCGTCGGCGTGCCCATCACGTCGGCGGCCAGACGCGCGGCGGTCAGTTTGGCGACGGCTTCACGCGTCGGCACCAGCACCTTGCCGCCCATGTGACCGCACTTCTTGACGCTGGCCAGTTGGTCTTCGAAGTGCACGCCGGCCGCGCCCGCGTCGATCATCGACTTCATCAGCTCGAAGGCGTTCAGCACACCACCGAAGCCGGCTTCGGCGTCGGCCACGATCGGCGCGAAGAAATCGATGTCGTCCTTGCCCTCGCTCCACTGGATCTCATCGGCGCGCTTGAAGGTGGCGTTGATGCGCTTGACGACCTTCGGCACTGAGTCGACCGCGTACAGCGATTGGTCGGGGTACATCTCGCCGTTGCTGTTGGCGTCGCCCGCCACTTGCCAGCCACTGAGGTAGATCGCCTTCAGCCCGGCCTTGACCTGCTGCATGGCCTGGTTGCCGGTGAGCGCGCCGAGAGTGTTGACGAAGGGCTCGGTGTTGATCAGGTTCCACAGCTTCTCAGCGCCGCGCTTGGCGAACGTGTGCTCGATCGGCATGCTGCCACGCAGTCGCACCACGTCAGCCGCGCTGTAGGTGCGCTGGATGCCTTTCCAGCGCGTATTGCAGTCCCAGTCTTTTTGCAGGGCGGCAGCTTGTTGGTCACGGGTCGGGCGGTTGCTGGTGCTCATTCGGGGGCCTTCAAGGGGGTTGGCGTTGGTGGAAAGACGACCGGTCAAGCGTACCGGCCTGCGACCCGCCAGCCAAGACTTATGTCTTATATAAGATGTGATAGAAAACGCCTATAAATCAACAGGTTGCACGCCATTTGCCGGATAGTGGAATGCCCTTCTCCCATCTGGTGGACTTTCGCTGCATTGCAACAATCGAAATACCATGATGCGGAATGGCGGCTGTGAATGTGAAAGCAGTCCTGGCACCACGCCTGGCTGCGGTGCCGGCGCCGAGGGCGGGCGACAATCCAGGCATCCCGGCAGCATCCAGTTGCACATCCTTCCCATGAGCGACTTCGCCTTCCTCACCCGTGCCGGCTTCGTCGGTGCACCGCCCGCCACCGGCCAGCCCTTCGCTGTGGCCGGCATCGGCTGGGACGGCGCCACCACGAACCGGCCTGGCGCGCGTTTCGGCCCGCGTGCGATCCGCCAGGCCAGCCACATGCTGTGCGACGCCACGCATCCGTTCTTCGAGGTATCCCCGCTCGGCCAGCTCGGCGACGCGGGCGACCTGCCACTGCCCAACACCTCGCTGGAGCGCATGCGCGCGGCCATGCCGGCGCTGGTGGAGCCGCTGATCCGCCGCCACCACATGGCCTGGCTCGGGGGCGACCACTCGATCACCCTGCCCTTGCTGCGGGCCTACCGGCGCGTGCTCGGCAAGCCGCTGGCCGTCATCCACTTCGACGCCCACTGCGACACCTGGGGCGACCACTTCGGCGAGCCCAGCGGGCACGGCACCTGGGTCAGCGAGGCGATGAACGAGGGGCTGGTGATCGACGCCTGCTTCACGCAGCTGGGCCTGCGCTCGCCGGGCCCGCGCGAAGCGCGCGAGTTTGTCGCTGCGCGTGGTGGCCAGGTGTTCAACGCGCGCTCTCTGCGCGGCCTGGAAAGCCCGGCGCAGCTGGCCGGGGTGGTGCAGGCGATCCGCCAGCGGCTGGCCGAACACGGTCGCCCGCCCGTGTACCTGAGCCTGGACATCGATTGCCTGGACCCCGCCTTCGCCCCCGGCACCGGCACGCCCGAGCCCGGCGGCCTGAGCAGCGTGCAGGTGCTGACGCTGCTCGAAGAACTGACCGGCCTGCCCGACATCAACCTGGTCGGCATGGACTGCTGCGAGGTCGCGCCGCCCTTCGACCACGCCGAACTGACAAGCAACGCTGCCGCCAACTTCGTCTGGACCTACCTGTGCGGGCGCATCGCTTCGTCGCGTTGACGGCCCGCCGACTCCGTTCACCGACCCACCCCGAGGAGCTGCCATGAACAAGGCCATCGACCCCGCCCTGATGCAAGCCGCTGAAGCCATCGGCAGCGTAGGCAGCGACGCCCTCGCCGCCTACTGGATGCCCTTCACCGCCAATCGCCAGTTCAAGAAGGCACCGCGGCTGATGACGCGTGCGCTGGGCATGCACTACTGGGACAGCGACGGCCGTCAGATCCTGGACGGTGTCGCCGGCCTGTGGTGCGTGAACGCCGGGCACGGCCGGCCGCGCATCACCCAAGCCATCCAGCAGCAGGCGGCCGAGATGGATTTCGCGCCGCCCTTCCAGATGGCGCACCCGAAGGCTTTCGAGCTGGCCACGCGTGTGGCGGCCGTGGCGCCCGCCGGCATGGACAAGGTCTTCTTCACCAACAGCGGCAGCGAGGCCGTCGACACCGCCCTGAAGATGGCGCTGGCCTACCACCGCGTGCGCGGCGAAGGCACGCGCACCCGGCTGATCGGGCGTGAGCGCGGCTACCACGGCGTCAACTTCGGCGGCATCTCGGTGGGCGGCATGGTCGCCAACCGAAAGCAGTTCGGCGCGATGCTGCCCGGCGTCGATCACATGCGCCACACCCATGACCCCGCGCGCAACGCCTTCAGCCGCGGCCAACCGGCGCACGGCGCGGAACTGGCGGACGAACTGGAGCGGCTGGTGGCGCTGCACGACGCCAGCACCATCGCGGCCGTCATCGTCGAGCCCGTTGCCGGATCGACCGGCGTGCTGGTGCCGCCGCAGGGCTACCTGCAACGGCTGCGCGAGATCTGCACCAAGCACGGCATCCTGCTGATCTTCGATGAGGTCATCACCGGTTTCGGCCGCACCGGCAACCCCTTTGCCGCGCAGACCTTCAACGTCACGCCCGACCTGATGTGCGTAGCCAAAGGCCTGAGCAACGGTGCCGTGCCGATGGGTGCCGTGATCGCGGGCACGCAGGTCTACGACGCGTTCATGAATGGCCCCGAGACCGTCATCGAGTTCTTCCACGGCTACACCTACTCGGCGCATCCGCTGGCCTGCGCGGCCGGCATCGCGACGATGGACACCTACGCCGAAGACGGCCTGCTGACACGGGCCGCGCGGCTGGAGAAGACCTTCGCCGACGCCGTGCACAGCCTGGCCGGCGAGCCGAACGTGATCGACGTGCGCAATATCGGGCTGGTCGCCGGCATCGAGCTGGCGCCACTGCCCGGTGAGCCCACGAAGCGCGCCTTCAACGTCTTCCTCGACTGCTGGCAGCAGGGCCTGTTGATCCGCACCACCGGCGACACGGTGGCGCTGTCTCCGCCGCTGATCATCGAAGAAGCACAGATCGCACAGATCGTCGATACCGTGCGCACTGCGCTGCGGCGCGCGGCTTGAGCCCTGACGTTCCGAACGTGCCGCGCCCGCCCGTCGTCCTCGTCACCAGCTGCAACCGGCCGTTCGGCGACCACCCGTTCCACTTCGCAGGCCGCAAGTACGTCGACGCGGTGCGGCTCGCGGGCGCGCTGCCGCTGATCGCGCCACCTTTCGCTGTCGATCAGATCGATGCGCTGCTGGCCACCGCCGATGGCGTGCTGCTGACGGGCTCTCCCTCCAACGTGCACCCGTCGCACTTCGGCGAAGCAGTTCACGACGAGTTGCTGCCCCTGGACCCGGAACGGGATGCGTGGACTCTGCCGCTGGTGCGCCGCGCACTCGCCATCGGCATACCGCTACTGGCCATCTGTCGCGGCACGCAGGAGGTCAACGTCGCGCTCGGCGGCACGCTGCACCAAGCGGTGCAAGAGCAGCCGGGCCACCTCGATCACCGTGACAACGCCGCTGCGCCGGTGGATGTGCAGTACGGGCCGGCGCACGCCATCCGCGTCATGCCCGGCGGGCTGCTGCATCAGATCCTGGGCGCTGATGACGCCCAGGTGAACTCCCTTCACGGCCAGGGCGTGAAGCGCCTGGCACCGGGCTTGCATGTCGAAGCCACCGCACCCGACGGCCTGGTCGAAGCGTTCTCCGCACCCGCTGCCCGCGGCTTCAACCTGTGCCTTCAATGGCACCCTGAGTGGCAGGCCGCCGACAACCCGGTGTCGATGAAGATCCTCGATGCTTTCGGCGCTGCGGTGCGCCAGTACAAACAAACAAAGACCGCATGACCGCCAAAGAACCCTTCAGCTTCAGCGATCTCGAGCAATGGCTCGACCAGCATCGCGTGACCGAGATCGAGTGCCTGGTGCCCGACCTGACCGGCGTGGCGCGCGGCAAGATCCTGCCGCGCCAGAAGTTCACCGAGGACCGCGGCATGCGCCTGCCCGAAGCGGTGGTGGCGATGGGCGTGACGGGCGAATTCCCCGCAGAGGGCCCGTACTACGACGTCATCACCCCGACCGACCGCGACATGCACCTGCGGCCCGACCCCGGTACCGTGCGCATCGTGCCGTGGGCCACCGACCCGACGGCCCAGGTCATCCACGACTGCTACGACCGCGAAGGCAACCTCGTGCCCTTCGCGCCGCGCTCGGTGCTGCGCCAGGTGTGCGACCTGTACGACGCGCAAGGCTGGACACCGGTCGTCGCGCCCGAGCTCGAGTTCTACCTGGTGGCCCGCAACACCGACCCCGACGTGCCGCTGAAGCCGCCGGTCGGCCGAAGCGGCCGCAGCGAAACATCGCGGCAGGCCTACAGCATCGACGCCGTCAACGAGTTCGACCCGCTGTTCGAAGACGTCTACGACTACTGCGACAAGATGAAGCTGAACGTGGACACCTTGATCCACGAAGTCGGCGCCGGGCAGATGGAGATCAACTTCTTCCACGACCACCCGTTGGGGCTGGCCGACGAGGTCTTCCTGTTCAAGCGCACGGTGCGCGAAGCGGCGATGCGCCACGACATGTTCGCCACCTTCATGGCCAAGCCGATTGCCGGCGAGCCGGGCAGCGCGATGCACATCCACCAGAACGTGCTCAGCAAGGCGACCGGGCTGAACATCTTCAGCAATCCCGATTTCACGCCGAGCCAGGAGTTCTTCTGGTACATCGGCGGCTTGCAGCGCTACGTGCCGGCTGCGATGGCGCTGTTCGCACCGTACGTCAACAGCTACCGCCGGCTGGTGCGCAGCAATGCGGCGCCGATCAACATCCAGTGGGGCATCGACAACCGCACGGTCGGTATTCGGAGCCCGCTGGCGGGTGCAGCAGCGCGACGTATCGAGAACCGCGTGATCGGTGCCGATGCCAACCCGTACGTCGCGCTGGCCGCCACGCTGGCCTGCGGCTATCTCGGCATCATGAACAAGATCGAGCCCAGCGCCGAGTGCAAGGGCGACGCCTACCTCGGTGACTACCAGCTCCCGCGCAGCCTGGGCGAAGCGCTCGCGCTGCTGCGCGACGAAGCCGATCTCGCGGCCGTGCTCGGCAAGGCCTTCATTACCGTCTACACCGAGGTAAAGGAGATCGAGTACGCCGAATTCATGAAGGTGATCTCGCCGTGGGAGCGTGAACACCTGTTGCTGCACGTCTGAGGGCGGCGCGATGAACAACCCGACGAAACGTTCGACCGCCGAGTGGCAAGCCGCCGACGCGGCCCACTTCCTGCACCCCTTCACCGACTTCAAGGGGCTGGCGAAGAAGGGCTCGCGCATCATCGAGCGGGCCCAGAACATCTGGCTGTGGGACAGCGAAGGCAACCGCCTCCTCGACGCGATGAGCGGCCTCTGGTGCGTGAACGTCGGCTACGGCCAGCAGGCGCTGGTCGATGCCGCCGCGCGGCAGATGCAGCAACTGCCGTTCTACAACGCGTTCTTCCAGACCGCGACACCACCGGCAATCGAGCTGGCCGAGCTGCTGGCCGAAGTGACGCCGCCGTCGTTCAAGCAAGTGTTCTTCAGCGGGTCGGGTTCCGAGGGCAACGACACCGTGGTGCGCATGGTGCGCCGCTACTGGGACCTGATGGGCCAGCCCGAGCGGCAGGTGATCATCAGCCGCCACAACGCGTACCACGGCTCGACGATGGCGGGTGCCTCGCTCGGTGGCATGGCCGGCATGCACGCGCAGGGTGGATTGCCGATCCCCGGCATCGTGCACATCGAGCAGCCGTATTGGTGGCAGCACGGCCGGCCGCTGAGGTTGAGTCGGGATGAGTTCGGCCTGGTCGCGGCGCATTGGCTGGAGCAGAAGATCGAGGAGATCGGCGTCGACAAGGTCGCCGCCTTCATCGGCGAGCCGATCCAGGGCGCGGGCGGCGTGATCATCCCGCCTGCCACCTACTGGCCCGAGGTCCAGCGCATCTGCGACCGCCACGGCATCCTCGTCGTCAGCGACGAGGTCATCTGCGGCTTCGGCCGCACCGGCAACTGGTGGGGCAGCGAAACCTTCGGTTTCAAGCCCGACCTGATGACCTTCGCCAAAGGCGTGACCAGCGGCTACGTGCCGCTGGGCGGCGTGATGGTCGGCGACCGCGTTGCCGACGTGCTGATCGAGCGCGGCGGCGAGTTCAACCATGGCTATACCTACAGCGGCCACCCGGTGGCCTGCGCGGTGGCGTTGGCCAACATCCGGCTGATCCGCGAACAGCGGCTGGTCGAGCACGTGCGCGACGACGTCGGGCCCTATCTGGCCGAAGCCTTCGAGGCGCTGAAGGCGCACCCGCTGGTGGGTGACGCCGAGACCTGCGGTCTGATGGGCGCGCTGCTGCTGGTGAAAACCAAAGCCGCCGATCCCAAGGACTGCATGCCCTTCCCCGACGAGGTCGAGATCGGCATGGTCTGCCGCGGCCACTGCTTCCGCGAGGGCGTGATCATGCGGGCCGTCGGCGACCGCATGATCATCGCGCCACCGCTGGTCATCACCCGCGCGCAGATCGACCAGATGATCGAGCTCATCCGCCGTTGCCTGGACCTGACGTTGAACGACGCCCACAACCACGGCTGGCTGGCCTAGACTTTTTTACCGCGATGCCGCCCACGACACCGAACCCCGCCTTTCTCCAGATCCAGGACGTCGTCAAGGACTTCGGCGCCACCCGCGCCGTCAACAACGTCAGCGTCGACATCGCACAAGGCGAGATCTTCGCGTTGCTGGGTTCCAGCGGCTGCGGCAAGAGCACGCTGCTGCGCATGCTGGCCGGCTTCGAGACACCGACTGCCGGCCGGATCCTGCTGGGAGGCCGCGATCTGGCCACGCTGCCGGCCCACGAGCGGCCGATGAACATGATGTTCCAGAGCTACGCCCTCTTCCCGCACCTGACGGTGTTCGAGAACATCGCCTTCGGCCTGAAGCGCGAGGGCATGGCGCGCGACAGAATCGCCGCGCAGGTCGAGGCCATGCTGAAGCTGGTTCAGCTGAGCGCCTTCGCGCAGCGCAAACCGCACCAGCTGTCGGGCGGGCAGCAGCAGCGCGTGGCGCTGGCGCGCTCGCTGGCCAAACAGCCGCAACTGCTGCTGCTCGACGAACCGCTCGGCGCGCTCGACAAGAAGCTGCGCGAACAGACCCAGATCGAACTCGTGAACATCGTCGAAAGCGTCGGCGTGACCTGCGTGATGGTCACGCACGACCAGGAAGAAGCGATGACGATGGCCAGCCGCGTGGCGGTGATGAGCGAAGGCCGCTTCCTGCAAGTCGGCGCGCCGGCCGAGATCTACGAGACGCCGGCCACGCGTTTCGTCGCCGACTTCATCGGCAACGTGAACCTGATGGACGGCACGCTCGATGTCGACGAGCCCGACCACTGCGTGATCGGCTGCGACGACTGCAAGCACTACGTCGGACACGGCATCACCGGCACCGCAGGCATGGCGGTGACGGTGGCGGTGCGGCCGGAGAAGATCACCCTCACACGCGCCGAGCCGGCTGGCGAATTCAATCGCGTGCCGGGCACGATCAAGGAGTTGTCGTACTTCGGCAGCTTCACCGTCTTCCACCTCCAACTGGCCAGCGGCGCCCGGCTGAAGGTGAGCCAGGCGAACACCCAGCGCCACAACGACGACCGGCTGACCTGGGGCGACACGGCGTGGGCGTCGTGGTCGGACTCGGCGCAGATCGTGCTGACGCAGTGAGCGCCGGGTGAACGGGTTGCGCCGCCACTTCAACGGCAGGACAGCGGTCATCGCCGCGCCCTTCCTGTTCCTGCTCGCCTTCTTCCTGCTGCCGTTCCTGATCGTCGGCAAGATCAGTGTTTCCGAGATGGAGACGGTGGCCTTCAAGGACGTCCTGATCGTCGTCGACGGCGCGGTGCAGCTGACGTTGAAGTACGCGAACTACGTCTTCCTGGCCGAAGACCCGCTGTACCTGGAGACCTACCTGTCGAGCATCCAGTACGCGGCCGCGACCACCGTGCTGTGCCTGGCCATCGGCTACCCCTTCGCGTATTTCATGGCGCGAGCGAAGCCGACCGTGCAGCCGGCACTGCTGATGCTGGTGATGCTGCCGTTCTGGACCAGCTTCCTGCTGCGCGTCTATGCGTGGCGCGGCCTGCTCACGGAAGGCGGCTGGGCACACAGCGTGATCACCGGGCTGGGGCTGGACCATGGGCTCGCGGCGCTCGGCCTGATCGCAGCGCCGGGCCAATTGATCCACACCCCGTTTTCGCTGGTCCTGGGCATGACCTACAACTACCTGCCCTTCATGATCCTGCCGCTGTACGCCAACCTGGCCAAGATGGACCTGCGGCTGCTCGAAGCCGCGGCCGACCTCGGCGCCACGCCGTGGGTCGCGTTCTGGACTGTCACCGTGCCGCTGTCGAAGGCCGGGATCATTGCGGGCTCGATGCTGGTGTTCATCCCGTGCATCGGCGAGTTCGTGATCCCCGAACTGCTCGGCGGGCCCGAGACCTTGATGATCGGCCGCGTGCTGTGGGACGAGTTCTTCAGCAACAACGACTGGCCGATGGCCTCGACCGTCGCCGTCATGATGGTGCTGCTCATCATCGTGCCGCTGGCCATCTTCAACAAGTACCAGGCTGAAGCGCAGGAGCGCACGCGATGAAGGCGAGCCGGGCGGGCATCTGGTTCGGCCGCGGCTGGCTGTCGGCGGGCTTCCTGTTCCTGTACGTGCCGATCGTGACGCTGGTCATCTTCTCGTTCAATGACTCGCAGATCCCCAACGTCTGGCGCGGCTTCACGCTGAAGTGGTACGCGGCACTGGCCACCGACACAGAGATGCAATCCGGCCTGTGGCTCAGTCTGCAGATTGCATTCCTCACCGCCTGCGGCTCGGTCGTGCTCGGCACGATGGCGGCGTTCGCGCTCGTCAAGTACCGGCGCTTCACCGGTCGCACGCTGTTCAGCGGCATGGTCAGCGCGCCGCTGGTGATGCCCGAGGTGGTGGTCGGCCTGTCGCTGCTGCTGATGCTGGTCAGCATGCAGCGCTTGCTGGGGTTCCCCGAGCGGGGGCTCGGCACGATCTGGCTTGGCCACCTGCTGCTGGGCATGGCCTACGCCACCGTCGTGATCCAGGCCCGCTTGCAGGACATGAACCCGCAACTCGAAGAAGCCGCGATGGACCTCGGCGCAAGGCCGCACCAGGTGTTCTGGCTGGTGACACTGCCGCTTATCACGCAGTCGCTGCTGTCGGCGTGGTTGCTGACGTTCACGATCTCACTCGACGACGTGGTGCTGTCGGCGTTCCTGTCCGGCCCCGGCTCGACGACGATGCCGCTGGTGATTTTCTCGCGCGCGCGGCTCGGGCTGAACCCGAGCGTGAATGCGGTGGCGACGATCATCGTGGCAGTGGTGGCCGTCGGCGTGGTGATCGCCAGCTACCTGATTGCGCGCGCGGAAGCCCGCCGGCAAGCCGAACTGGCTGCGGCCACCAAGGCGTGACTGGACTTGACGGGGCATAACCGCCCCAAGGAGCTGACCATGAGCTGGCACAACAAGGCCGCCGCGCTGAAGCCCGACGGCCGCGCCGTCATCGACGGCCAGCGGGTGGCCGCTGCCGACGGCGAGACCTTCGACAAACACTCGCCCATCGATGGCCGGCTGCTCGGCCCGGTAGTGCGCGGGCGCAGCGCCGACATCGACGCGGCAGTGAAGAGCGCGCGAGCCGCCTTCGATGACGGCCGCTGGGCTGGCAAGCCGCCGGCTGTGCGCAAGCGGCTGTTGCAGCGCTTTGCAGAGAAGATCCTGGCCGCCAAGGACGAGCTCGCGCTGCTTGAAACGCTCGACATGGGCAAGCCGATCCAGCACGCACTGGCGGTGGACGTACCGAGCGCGGCGCGCTGCATCCAGTGGTACGGCGAAGCGGTCGATAAGATCTACGGCGAGATCGCACCCACCGGCCCCAACGCACTGGCGTTGATCACGCGCGAGCCGGTCGGTGTGGTCGGCGTCATCGTGCCGTGGAACTACCCGATGATCATGGCGTCGTGGAAGCTGGGTCCCGCGCTCGCCGCTGGCAACTCGGTCGTTCTCAAGCCGAGCGAGAAGAGTCCGTACACCGCACTGCGGCTGGCCGAGCTGGCTGTCGAAGCCGGCATTCCGCCGGGTGTGTTCAACGTCGTGCCGGGCTATGGCCACGAAGCCGGAGAGGCCCTCGCGCTGCACATGGACGTCGATGCCATCGGCTTCACGGGCAGCACACGCACCGGCCGGCGGATGCTCGAATACGCGTCGCGCAGCAACCTCAAGCGGGTCTTCAACGAACTCGGTGGCAAGTCGGCCTTCGTCGTCTTCCCCGATTTCAACGACATCCCTCGTTGCGCGAAGACGCTCGCCGGCAGCATGTTCTTCAACCAGGGCGAAAGCTGCAACGCACCGTCGCGCGTGCTGGTGCACGAGGCCATTGCCGACGAGTTCGTCGCGCTGGTTGCCGCACAGGCGCCGCGTTATGCGCCGGGTAACCCGCTCGACGCGGCTACGGTGATGGGCGCCATCGTCGACGAGACGCAGATGAACACCGTGCTCGGCTTCATCGAAGCCGGCCGCAACGAAGGCGCAACGGTCGTCACCGGCGGCGTGCGCGCGCGCCAGGAATCGGGCGGCTTCTACATCGAGCCGACCGTGTTCGATGGCGTCGCCAACAACATGGCTATCGCCCGCGAAGAGATCTTCGGCCCGGTGCTGAGCGTCATCCGCTTCAAGACCGAGGCCGAGGCGGTCCAGCTGGCCAACGCCAGCCACTACGGCCTGCAAGCCAGCGTCTGGAGCCACGACATCAACCGCGCCCACCGCGTCGCCCGAGCCCTGCGCGCGGGAACGGTCCACGTCAACCAGTACGACGAGGACGACATCACCGTGCCCTTCGGCGGCGTCAAGCAAAGCGGCAACGGCCGTGACAAGAGCCTGCATGCCTTCGACAAGTACACCGAGCTGAAGACGACCTGGCTGCGCATCGACCCGGCAGCCGCCGAATGACGGGCAGGCCGCCGACCTGGGCTTGGTTCGCGCTGGCCGGCAGCATGGCCCTGGTCGGCAGCTATGTGGGCTTGTCCAAGCTGCTGGTGGCGGTGTTTCCGGTGTTCCTGCTGGCCTGGTTGCGCTTCGGCATCGCGGCGGTAGCGATGGTTTCGTGGACCAAGCGCGCGCCCGGCGAAGCACCGCTGTCGCCGCGCAACCGGGTGCTGCTGTTCTGGGAGAGCTTTCTCGGCAACGTGGGCTTCAGCATCTGCATGCTCTACGGTGTGTTCTTGACGTCCGCCACTGCGGCGGGCGTGACGATGGCCGCCATTCCCGCTGCGGTGGCGGTGCTGTCGCGCCTGTTCCTCGGCGAGCCGATCCGCCCGCGCGTGATGGTGGCGATCGCGCTGGCGGCCGTGGGCATCGCGCTGCTGGCGCTGGCCCGAGACACGGGCGAAGCCGGGGGCGCAACGGCCGCAGCGGCAGCACGGGGCTCGGCCTGGGGCTACGTGCTGCTGCTCGCCGCGGTGTTGTGCGAAGCCGCTTACGTGGTCATCGGCAAGCGGCTCACCGGAGCGGTCTCGCCCAAGCGCATCAGCGCGCTGATCAACCTGTGGGGACTGGCACTGGTCACCCCGCTCGGCCTGTGGCAGGCGCTGCGCTTCGACTTCAGCGCCGTCAGCGCGTCGATCTGGACCCTGCTGCTGTTCTACGCCGTGGCCGCCAGCATGGTGACGGTGTGGCTGTGGATGCAGGGCCTGCGCCACGTGCCGTCGTCGCAGGCGGGTGTGTTCACGGTGTGGCTGCCGATCAGCGCCGCGCTCATCGGCGTGCTGGTGCTGGGTGAAGCCTTCAGCGCGGCGCACCTGGTCGCCTTCGCGCTGGCGCTGGCCGGGCTGCTGCTGGCGACCTGGCCGGATGGCAAACCCACCACGGCGGCTGCGCCGCCGTGATCGAGCTTCAGCGCCGCGCGGTGCGGCCGTAGGTCCTGAACTTCTCGATCACCTCCGCCATCTGGGCCGCGCTCAGCAGCTTGGGTTCGGCTACGGCCAGGGCCTTGAGGTAGGTCTCGCACAAGGACTCGATCTCGACGGCGACCTTCACGGCCCGCGCCAGCGTCGAGCCCGCCGCGACCAGCCCGTGGTGGGCCAGCAGGCAGGCGTCGCGCTGTGCCAGCCCGGCCGCCACGCCTTCGGACAATGCCATGCTGCCATAGGTGTGGTACGGCACCAGCGGCACGTCGTCACCACCTGCCACCGCAACCATGTAGTGGAACGGCGGCAGGCGCCGCTCTAGGCTGGCCAACGCGGTTGCGTTGACCGAGTGCAGGTGCACGACGGCGTTCAGGTCGGGCCGCGCCATGTACGCGGCGCGGTGGAAGTGCCACTCGGACGACGGCTGCCATGGGCCCTGCACCACACCGCCCTCGCCCATCCAGACCATGTCTTCGGGCCGCAGTTCTTCGGCGCCCATGCCGGTAGGCGTGATGAGCATGCCGCTGCGCCCGTCGTCGGCCCAGCGCACGCTGACGTTGCCGGTGCTGCCACGGTTCAGGCCCAGCGCATCCAGCCTTCGCACGGCGGCTACAGCGGCTTCGCGTTGTTCCTGTTCGGCGGTCTTCTTCATGGTTGCAGATTGCCCGGCGCGAACAGCCCGCGTTCGGTGATGAACCCCGTAACCAGCCGTGCCGGCGTGACGTCGAAGGCCGGGTTGGCGGCGGGCGTGCCGTCAGGTGCCAGCTGGACCTCGACGACCTGGCCGGCCGCGTTTCGACCGTTGATGTGGGTCAACTCCGTGCCGCTGCGCGCTTCGATCGGAATGCCCTTCACCCCTTCGGCCAGCGCGCCGTCGAAGGTGGACCACGGCATCGCCACGTAGAACGGCACGCCGTTGTCAAGCGCCGCCAGCGCCTTCAGGTAGGTGCCGATCTTGTTGCAGGTGTCGCCATTCGCCGCCACGCGGTCGCAGCCGACGATGACGATGTCGACGCGACCCTGCTGCATCAGGTGCCCACCGGCGTTGTCGGCCACCAGCGTGTGCGGCACGCCGGCCTGTCCCAGTTCCCACGCCGTCAGGCTGGCGCCCTGGTTGCGCGGGCGGGTCTCGTCCACCCACACGTGCAGCGGCAGGCCGGCGGCGTGCGCCTGGTATATCGGTGCGGTGGCAGTGCCCCAGTCGACCGTCGCCAGCCAACCGGCGTTGCAGTGCGTCAGCACGTTGACCGGGCCGTCCTTGCGGGCCGCGATGGCGTTCAGCAGCGGGACGCCGTGGCGGCCGATTGCAGCGTTGCACGCCACGTCTTCTTCGGCCAGCGCGTCGGCTTCAGACCAGGCCGCGACGGCGCGTTCGACGGCTGGCCGTGCGAGGACGCGGCTGAGCACCCGCTGGACAGCCCACGCCAGATTGACGGCCGTCGGCCGCGCCGATTGCAGCCGCTCGGCAGCAACGTGCAGCGCGCCGTCGGAAGCATCACGCGCCGCCTGCATGGCCATGCCGTAAGCCGCTGTCGCACCGATCAACGGCGCGCCACGCACCACCATCTGGCGGATCGCATCGAACACCGGCTCTACGCCGTCCAGGCGCACCAGCCGCAGCTCGAACGGCAGCCACCGCTGGTCGATCACCTCGACCGCCGCCTGCCCCGGCAGCGTGCGGATCGGTCGCATCACGCGGCCGGCGACCTTCACGTCGCGGCCAGCACGCGGCCGGCAATCGCGCGCAGCTTGTCCACCATCGCCGGGTCGCGCGCTTCGGGCGCGGTGATCAGCGCGTGGTCCAGCGCGCGCCGGCAGGCGCACTGCATCTGGGCCGCATCGGCCGTGATCGCGCCGGCCAGCCCCGCCACCAGCGTGCGCGCCACTTGCGCGTTGCCGAGCAGCACCTGGATCACCGCGTCCACCGTCACCGCGTCGTGCGCCGGGTGCCAGCAATCGAAGTCGGTGACCATGCTCACGCTGGCATAACAAAGCTCGGCCTCGCGCGCGAGCTTGGCCTCCGGCATGTTGGTCATGCCGATGACGGCGCAGTTCCAGCTGCGGTACAGATCGCTCTCGGCGCGGGTGCTGAACTGCGGGCCTTCGATCGTCAGGTAGCAACCGCCCCGCACGAACGGCACCTGCGGTCCGGCCTGGTGCCTCAGCACCTGCTCGACATGGTTGCCGAGCCGGTTGCACACCGGGTCGGCCAGCGAGACGTGCGCGACCAAGCCGGTGCCGAAGAAACTTTTCTCACGCGCGAAAGTGCGGTCGATGAACTGGTCGACGATGACGAAAGTGCCCGGTGGCAGATCGGCCCGCAGCCCGCCCACGGCCGACAGCGACAGCACATCGGTCACCCCCAACTGCTTCAACGCCGCAATGTTGGCGCGGTAGTTCACCTCGCTCGGCGGGATGCGGTGGCCGCGGCCGTGGCGGGGCAGGAAAGCGAGCTGCGCCACCGCACCATCCGATTGCACCAACCGGCCCATGAAGATCTGGTCCGAAGGCGCGCCCCACGGCGTTTCGACGCTGACCCAGCGCGTATCGGTCAGCCCCGGCAGGTCGTACAAGCCGCTGCCGCCCACGATGGCCAGCAAGCTCACTTCGGCGCGCCCTTCTTGGTTGGCACGCGCTGCGGCGCCCTGCACGGGACCAAGTCTGTTGCCCAGCCGGGACAGGTGCGTTGCATGGCGGTCGAGTCCATTGACGATGTAGATGCTGGTGCGGCGGAGCGCGGGTCGGTTTCGGCGCTCAGGCGCTCAGCCGACGAGCGCCGCATTCTGCATCCGGGCCATGCCCTCGCGCGCAACGGCCATCGCGGCGCGCGGGCTGCCGCGGCGCAACGTCGGGTCGCTCCAGGCCTGACGCCAGCGTCGTGCCCCGGGCTGGCCGTTGCGCAGGCCGACGATGTGCCGCGCGGCGTGGCCCCAAGGGCGGCCCACGGCCGCCAGGCGCTCCATGTAGGCGACCATCGTCTCTTCGATGCCGTCACGCCCGCCCGGCAGCGCCGCAGCGTCGCCCCAGAAGCGCGCGTCCCATGTCGCCATCGCCCAGGGGTCGTGGTACGCATGACGGCCGAGCATCACGCCATCGACGTGCTCCAACTGCAAGGCAATCTGCTCGTCGTCGGTCACGCCGCCATTGAGCACGATCGTGAGCGCCGGAAAGTCGCGCTTGAGCTGGTGGACCATCTCGTAGCGCAGCGGCGGGACCTCGCGGTTTTCTTTCGGGCTCAGGCCTTTCAGCCACGCGTTGCGCGCATGCACGATGAACACCTCGGCCCCGCCCCGCGCGGCCACGGTGCCGACGAAATCGCGCACGAAGCCGTAGCTCTCGCCCTTGTCGATGCCGATGCGGTGCTTCACCGTCACCGGCAACGAGCAGGCGTTGCGCATCGCCGCCACGCAGTCAGCCACCAACACCGGCTCGGCCATCAGGCAGGCGCCGAAGCTGCCACGCTGCACGCGTTCGCTCGGGCAACCGCAGTTGAGGTTGACTTCGTCGTAGCCCCACTGCTCGGCCAGCTTGGCGCAGTGCGCCAGGTCGGCCGGCTCGCTGCCGCCGAGTTGCAAGGCCACCGGGTGTTCGACCGCATCGAAGTCCAGATGGCGGGGCACGTCGCCATGCAGCAGCGCGCCGGTGGTGACCATCTCGGTATACAGGCGGGTGTGGCGCGTGATGAGCCGATGGAAGACGCGGCAATGGCGGTCCGTCCAATCCATCATCGGGGCGACGCTCAGGCGCCATGGGCGAAGCTGTTGATTCATAGGACTGATCTTGTTCTTGTCGGTCCAGACCACTATTGCGTAGACAAAGGCAAGCCTCTGAAGAACTGTCCGCGGATTCTGCATGGCAATCAATGGGTTACGGGCGATGTTCCTGCGACGCTGAGTGAGCAGCCGGACCGCATTCGCTGTGTTGTCCGGCGCCAGCGCTGCGGGTTTGCCACGGCGTTTACGCTCGATTGCCGCGGCGCGGCGGCCTTGCGCGCATGCGGTGTCGAGATCGTCGAGAACCGCGATAAGCCGGGCCTGTGTCCGCTCTCGGGCAGGCTGACGCGGCAGGCGGCGGGCGCCTTGCGACCCGATGGAGACAGTCGGTCATCGGAACTGGGCGCCGCAAAGCTGTCGCTCAGGGTGGTCCAGTCATGTGAGCGCAGGCAGTTGGAACCGACGCCGATACGCCCCGGGGCTGAGCCCGAAGCCTTGCCGGAACAGACGTGAGAATGAACTTGCGTCGCTGTAGCCGACCTGCGCGGCGACCGTTTGCACGGTCATGTCCCCGGCTTCGAGCAAGGCCCGTGCAGCCTCCAGGCGCACGGCTTGCAGATAGCCGATCGGCGATTGCCCGACCGCCGCGCTGAAACGGCGGACCAGGGTGCGGTCACTGACCGCCACCTCGCGCGCCAGATCCGACATCGTGATGTCGCGGGCCATGTTCTTGTGCAGCCAGTCCTGGGCACGTTCCACGATCGAATCCGCGTGCTTCGTCTCGGTCAGCAATGGCAGATAGGGAATGTGGCCCGTGTAGCTCACGTCGATCAACATGCTCTTCGCGCACTGCGACGCAATGTGGGGCCCCATGAACCGATCGACGATGCGGATGGCTTGCAGAAGATAGGTTGCCGTTGCGCCGGCGCACACGAGGCGATCAGTCTCCGTCAACACCGACCTGTAGTGGAGATCGACTTTCGGGTACCGCGACCGAAACTGCCGATCAAGCCACCAAGTCGTCGTCGCGGCGCGCCCGTCGAGGAGCCCCGACTGAGCCAGCATGAACGTGCCGGTGCAGTTGGCCCCGACCCAGGCGCCGGCGTTCCACTGCGAGCGCAACCACTCGTAGATGACCGTCTGCTGGTCCAGGAACCGAATGAACGGCTTGAATCCCGGATAGTGGATCGCGGGGGCCACGACGACGTCGAATCGCCGACGCCAGCCGAGCGGCTGCGTCTCGATGAACATGCCATTGCTGGCTGCGACCGGTACGCCTTTGGTGGAGACAAAACTCCATTCGAATGGCCGGCAGCCTGGCCCCTGCTGCTGTCGCAAGTGAGCATTGGCCGCCTGGAGGACATCCGCGAAGCCGGCCGCGCAAGACACGTAGCAGCCTTCGACGGCAAGGATTGCAACGCTGGGCATGGTTGGCGGAATCCGCACAGGTTGTGTCTGTTTTGACAATGTACAGCGTCAGCCTCGCTGCGTACATTGGTGTGGACACTTCGCCATGGAGGCGCTTGATGGCCACGACACTTGCCGAAATCCTTCCTGCGGCTGCTGCACGACACGGCGACCGCACGGCGCTCGTCATCGACAAGCGGCAGCTCTCGTTTCGGGAGCTCGATGCACAGTCCAATCGGGTCGCCAACGGCCTCATCGCCTTGGGCGTGAAGCCCGGTGATCGGGTCGGACTGTTCGGCGCCAACAGCTGCGAATGGGTGATTTCCTACTACGGCATCGCAAAGACAGGGGCCGTGCTGAATCCTCTGAGCAGCATGCTCACGACCGACGAGCTGGGCTACACGGTGACCGACGCGGGTGCGCGCATCGTGATCGCGTCGGCTGACAAAGCCGGCCAGTTGCGCGAGCTGAAGGCGGCTGGGGCGCTGGATCACGTGGTGTTGTGGGGTACCGCCGAAGCTGAAGACGCCACGCCGCTGGACGATTGGTTGAGCCAGGGCTACGCAGTATTCGACGTGCGCCCGCGCCAGCCTTCGGACCTGGCGGTGATCGCCTACACATCCGGAACGACTGGCCGACCAAAAGGTGCGATGCAGAGCCAGCGCGCCGTCCTCGCCGCTGCTGTCGGCACCGCGCTGATGGCCGCGCGCACGGCACAGGACCGTATCGTCAGCGCGCTGCCGCTCTTTCACGTCTACGGCAGCTGCGTCATGAACGCGGCGATGCTGGCCGGCTCGATGCTGATCACGCTGCCGCGCTTCAGCGAGGTCGCCATGCTGAGTGCGATTGCCACGCACCGCGCCACGCTGATGGACGGTGTGCCGACCGCGTATTACTACCTGCTCGCGCACCCGGACTTCGACCGGCACGACCTGTCAAGCTTGCGGCTGTGCTGGGTCGGTGGGCAGACGCTGCCGGCGGCGAAGTCGCTGGAGTTCACCCAGCGCACCGGCTGTCCCGTGCACGAGGTCTGGGGCATGACGGAACTCGCAGGTGCCACCAGCGCGAACCCGGTCTATGGCCTCAACAAGCCGGGCACGATCGGCCTGCCTTATCCGGGAAATGCGTTCCGCGTCGTCGAGATGGAAGACGCAACACGAGAGATGCCTCGCGGCCAGCCCGGCGAGTTGATGTACAGCGGCCCGCTCGTGATGATGGGATACCACAACAACGCGGCAGCCACCGCCGAGACCGTTAGGCCGGATGGCTGGTTGCACACCGGCGACATCGCGGTCATGGATGAGGACGGCTACGCCACGATCGTCGATCGCAAGAAGGACATGATCCTGACCGCCGGGTTCAACGTCTACCCGGCCGAACTGGAGCGGGTCTTGTGCATGCATCCCGCTGTGGCGCTGTCGGCCGTTGGCAGCATTCCCGACGAGGCGAAGGGAGAGCTCGCAAAGGCCTACGTCATTCTCAGGCCGGGTGTCCAGGTAACCAGCGCATCCCTGATCGCCCATTGCCGCGAGCATCTGGCAGCGTACAAGGTCCCGCGCGCTGTCCAGTTCGTCGAATCGGTACCCATGACAGCCTCTGGCAAGATCATGCGCAGGATGCTGAAGGGCATCGATGATGGCCAGCGATTCGCCGAGTAGCACGCTGCCTGGCAACCCTGAATGCTGTCGCTCACGCGGAGCAGCGCGCCTGCGATCGGCGCTTGATTTGCCGCGATGCCTTGCGACGCGCAATCCATTTCCGCCGAACGCCGAGGCTTGGTGACAAGCATCCTGACAGACGTTTGCGAGCGAAGCGACGACCACCCTGTGCCAGCTCAGTAACGCCGCACTTGGCAGATGTCTGCACTCGGGGCTTTCCAACATGCGATACAGCTGCCATTGTCCAGACAGCACGTGGCCGATCCCAAGTTCTCCCCAGCGGCTGGTGACTGGCGGCTGAATTCAAACAACTGCAGTCCGGCAGGCAGATCGGCGGAGCGGCTGACCGCCGTCGATCAGAGCGCATCATCCGAGCCTCAGGGTTGGCTGCTCTGAAGCCCACTCTTTGGCGGTGCAGCTCACGCCGCCAGCGGATGGAGGGCTGTCAATCGCATGTCGATATGCACGGCTTCAAATGGACACACGACCCCGCCACTGCCGGTACGCTCGAAAAGGCCCAACTCGGCCAACACCTCCACATCATCATGAACGCGCCGGACATCGCGTCCCACCCGGCGTGCCAGCTCCCGCACCGACATGGGTCCCTGGCCCTGAAGCGTACGCACCAGAGTCCAACGACGCTCTGTGAGCTTGCCGAAGAAACTTCCCGCGGTCTCGAAATTCAGTACTTCGCCCTGGTAGCTGCGGGCGGTGGCTCTCTTGCCTGCGGATCGCAGCGCAGCCCGCCAATCGGCGTTCATTGTGATCATCAGAGTTCGCTCGGTCATGTTTTGCTCCTCTCCGCATCGACGGCAACAATGAAATCCTCGATCAGCTGTTCGACCGAGACAAACGTGTAGCTTCGCTCAGCCCCGCGTACGTGGGAGTGATCGCCCTTACCGCGTTCGTTGTCAAACCCGACCACCCGCACGCCGTCGATCGCGTAGGCTGCCCGGTACTTGAATCCGTGTGCACTTGGCTTCACAGGCTCGGGCACGCGCCACACCACCAACTCGATCACACCGCCATCTGGCGTCACGTCCTTGAAGCGAGTGATCAGTCTGGCCTTCATTGTTGACAAGAATGCCAACGTTTGATCGCGTTGTCAAACGAGTCATCGTTCCACCAGACTAATTTCATCGACTGAGTTGCTCTAGACCCGCCGTCCACGAGCACCCGCTTCTGGCCGTGATGAGAAGCTTTTCATAACGAACGAGAAGCGTTTATCCGACGCCCCATCGAAGCTCGCCAGACGCACCGCTGCTGACGGCGTCGGATAAACCTCGTTGGACTGAACCGCCGCCACGGTGGTGGTGTGCAGAGGGTCTGGCAGGGCGCAAGCGGTGGATGTAGCCACCGGTTCTGCCGCCCCTTTGGGGAATGTAAGGTTCAACTCACATCGTGAAATTTACTGGCATCTCCAGCAGCCACGGGTCTGCTTGCCAGGTCGAGCAAAAGCGCCACGAGAGTCGCAAGGAGGGCGGACCGTCACTGTCTCGTGACCGCAGGGCTTGATGCACAGATCTCTTCATCGTTCGCCCATGTGGAAAGGTGGTTCTTAAGGACTCCGGGCCCGGCCAGTCTCAAGATGCCGGACGTGCCGCATTGCACGCCACCGCTGCCGTGCGTCGCCACGCTATCAACTCTGCGGGCGAACGCAACCACCGCGCCAGCGGTTTAGTGCAATGGCCGACTGTGTGAGTAAGCGGGCGTATCAGCAACCTGACCCCGGCCGCAAAACCTTGTCTGTGTAACGGGCGGCTGGTGGCGCGACGCCCGCGTCAAGCCGCTTGAATCGGGCGCTCGGATGCCCGTTGTCTCTGAACCTCGCTGTCAGCCATGGCCAAGAAGGACCGACACGTCAGCGAGACGCCAGCCACCCAGTGGCTGTGGCAGCATGGCGTGGCCTTCACCGAGCATCCCTGCGACGACCTCTATCACGGCGGTACGGCTGAGTCAGCGCGCCATCTCGGCGTGCCCGAATACCAGGTCATTCAGTCCCTTGCGCGCCAGATTGGTGTGAAGACAGTGGCAGCCGGGCTGTCGCCGAAGGTTGAGATCGACGGGCGGTTCATCCGCGACTTGATCGACAACGCGTTGCGTGGCCAGCCACTCACGGCGCGCTGACGCCGAGCCGCAGCACCAAGCGCTCGCGTCGCCACAGCGCTGCGATGGCGAAGAAGCCGAGCACGAAGATTAGGCCTCCCCACCACTCGGTAACGTTTTCCATGCGGCCTTTCAGCGGTTCACCAACCACGGCGGCGACGATGGCATTGGCCAAGCCCAGCAACACCAGCACCACGCCCAGCGCTCCGAACGCGCGCTCCAGCAACCGCGGCAGGTCCAGCTGGCCCCGCCGTGTCAGCTGCTGCAGTGCGCGGCCGGTGAGCAGCAGATTCAGGCAGGTCAAGCCGAAATAGCCCACGGTGCCGTACTGCCGCAGCCAGCGGTACACCGGCCCTTCGGCACCAAGGAAGCTGCCGTAAACCACCAGCGCCAAGCCCGCCACCAGCCCCAGCGGCGCGATCCAGGCGGTGGCGCGGCCGGCAACGCCAACCTGCAACAGCCAGCGCGTCACAAGCAGCCACACCAGCGCCTGCAGCGTGGCCGCCGGCAGCATCAGGGCCCGGAACAGGTGGTTGGGCAGTTCATGGCGGGCGGCGCGGCTGATCGAGGTGCAGCCGTCGACGAAGGGGTTGCAGGTCGGCACCAGGCCCTGCTGCATCGACAACGTCGTCGCCAGCGCTGTTGCCAGCAGCGGCAGCAGCCCGGCCAGCAGCGCCAGCGGCCACAGTGGCCAGCCGGCGGCGTGTTCAGCCGGGCTGCGCTGCATCGCTCAGATCCGCGCCACGATGCCGGCGCTCAGGCCCCAACTCTGGGGCTGGCGCACCAGGGGGCTTGCCAGCGCCGGTCCGAGCAGCCGTGAGACGCTGGCGCCGTAGAAGACGGCCCAGCGCGGCGTCAGCCCGCTGCGGCCCCCCAAAGACAACACCACGTCGCGCAGCCCGGCGCCCGGTGCGTAGACGGCATAGCCGCTGCGCCTCGCTTGTTCTGGCGTGATGCCGAAATAGTTCTGCTGCCAGCGCTGGCTGGCAAAACCCAGCACCGCGCCAACACCCAGGCCGGTGGCCGGGCTCAGCCGCCAGTCGCGGGACAGCCCCAATTCGCCGAGCCAGCCGCCGCCCCGGCCCAACGTGTCGGTACCGAGTGCTGCCGACACGCGCCAGCGTTCGTCGACGCGGTAGCCCAGCGACAGCCGTGCCCTCAGGGTGCGCCGCACGTCGCCCAGGCCTTTCAGGTCGGGGCTGTCGCTTTCTTCGCGGCCGCTGTCCCAGCGCAGGCCCAGGCTGGAGCGCCAATGCTCGCTGCGCAACAGTTCCACCCGCAGGCCACCGCGCGTTCCGGGCTCGCCGCCGCGCACGGCAAACGCACTGCGGCTGGCCAGGCTGACGCGGCCCCAACGCAGGCCGAAGCCAGGCTGGACGGTGCTGCCCACACGCGCTGCGCCAGCGTATTCCGGCCCGACCGAAGCGACGACACCCACCGCCGCGCTCCAGCGCCGTGTTGGCTCGGCGTCATCGGGCCGCGCCATCTCTTGCGCCACTGCGGGTGCGACCCAGACCAGGCCTAACAGCAGACGCAGGGCCCGTGGCCCCCAACGCATCCGTCCGGTCCTGCGGCCGGACGCGCCGGTCAAGCGCGACTCAAGGGGCTCGGCATAGGCCATGAATCTCATGATGCCCGATGCGGCAACGGCGGTTGCCAAGGGCCTACGCCTGACAAGACCATCGTGCGCTCTCGCCTGGCAACCCCAGGGTGTACCGCGCTCAAGCCGGAACGCCCAGCGCGGCGAAGTGCACGATCCATTCATGCTGCGGGTCCACACCGACCAGCCCAGCCGCCTCGTCATCATAGAAGGCGCCGACTGCGCAAACGCCCAGGCCCCGCGCTCCGGCCTCCAGGTACAGGCGTTCGCCAACCAGCCCGGCTTCGAGAAAGGCATGCCGGTAACCGCGCGCCGGCCCGCTGGGGTCGGCGGCAAAAGCGGCACGGGCCATCGACAGCACGAACACCACGGCCGCGTCGCCGATCACATCCTGGTCCAGGGCGGCTGCGCGCGAGCGTCGGCGCGGGCTGCCATCATGGCGCACGCGCATCTGCAGCCCGTGCGCGGCCGGGTCGTAACGCCACGACGCCGTCGCCAGGCCTTGCACGGCCTGCGTCACGACGTCGATGCGCACGGCGTCGGACAGCTGCGGCGCTGGCCCGCCCATGGCCGCGAGCAGGGCCGACAGTTCATGCAACGGCAGCGCCGCCCGCGCATAACGTCGCACCGAACGGCGCTGGGCGATGACCTGCAATGGATCGCCAGGCGCCGACCTTGATGCGGACATGGACGGCGGCAATGCCAGCAGCGCTTCGGCAGCCGGGGCCGCGGCCGCGGCCAGGGGCACGACAGCAAGTGCCCAGGCCGCCGCGCGCAGCGAGGTGGCGCGGTGCATCGCATCGGTCACGCCCAGCGGCGCAGCGCCAGCCATCGACAGCCTAGGCGCTTGCCAGTGCGTTGCGCCGCCGGTTGGTGCGAATGCAGGCGGGGCGGGGGTCATGTTCCTGGCCCGCGCCAAGCCAGCCGGCCGAAGCACGGCTAGCGCCAGCACGCCTTCTTCGGTCTCGTCCACCGCCAGCAGCGCCGCCGTTCGCGCTTCGTCGAAACGGCGTTGCAGCGTCGTGGCCGCACCCAATGCCTGCGCCGCCACGCACAGGTTTTCCAGCGCATGGCCAAGGTCCGCCAACACGTAGCGATACGTGCGGTCGCGGTACTTGTGTCCGCTGCGCCTGAAGATGGCTGTGGCCACCACCACGGCCAGTGTGTCGTCGGGCGCCGCGCCGGCTTCCAGGCCCATGGCAGCCTCGGCCGGCACAGTGCCTGGCAGCTGCTGCAGCGCGTGTGTCCTGGCGTCGTAATGCCAGATGCCCGCGCTGACGCCAGCGACCGCGCGCACCAGGACATAAAGCTCGGTAGAGAACAAGGCGCCCGACGAAGGCGACGTGCGAAAGGCAATCGTGCCGCTGCGCTGGCTGATCCCGGCGGTGTGCCACAGCACGGAACCCAGCGCACTGGCATCGAAGGGCCTGCCGTCCGTGATGCCGCGCGCCATTTGCGGCGACGGCAGCACCAGCCGCGCTGGCCCTGACATGACCGGGTAGGGCTTGAAAGGCGGCGGCGGATCGCCCCAGTCCACGCCAGGCGCACGGCGCAACACGCCGGCACGGGAGTGGGTGGAAAACTCATGGAACTCCTCCACCAGCGCCAGGGCCATGGCCGCGTTGTCGGCCGCGATGCCAGCACCCTGACCGGCGGCCGGTTCGATATGCAACACCGTGCGGCCGTGCCGCAGACCGAGCAAGAATGCACCGCCGGCCAGTGCCGTGGCACCCAGCAGGCCAAGGGCCCCCAGCGCAGGCCGCCGCCCAAGACCGGCTGGCGCCGCATGCGCACTGATCTCGCGCTGCGCGGGCGAGCGCCGTCGCGCCAGGTGTTGCCAGATCACGCGAAAGTTGAAGGCCAGGTGCAGCACGAGCAGCAGCACCGTGGCGTACCCGAACAGGTAGTGCCAGTCGAACACCGGCAGATGCTGGTTGGCCACCCAGAAGATGCCCAGGCCGGCCGTGCCCAGCACATACACCAGGAGCAACAAGCTGGACCAGACGTTCAGCGCCAAACGCGAAGGCAAACGCCCACGCAGCGCCAGTACCGCCAAGGATGCACCGGCCAGCAACAGCGGCAACAGCACCCACAGCAGCTTGGTCATGGGGATGGACCCGACGCCGCGTGAGGGGTCGCATGATCGGCCGAGCTCATGCCGCTGCCGCGCGCAGCGCCCAAGCCATCGCCAGCCCCAGCGCGCCAAGTGCCAGAGGCACGGCCATCGGCCATCCAGGCGCGCTCGGCGCCAGCAGCAGGAAGCCGATCGTTGCGATGACCGTCGGGTCGGGCATGGAGCCGAAGCTCACTGCCTGCGCCCAGGGCCTGCCCAAGCCCAGGCCGAGCAGTGGCCAAACCACCAGCGCCAAGCAGACGATTCCGCCTCCAATTGCCGTGCGGGCCGGCGCTCGGGGATGAAAGCACAGGCCTGGCCGCACCCCACCCACCCACAACAGCGCCAAGCCCTGCAAGGCAAAGGCCCAGGCCACGTACCGCGATGCCCAGTTGATGGAGCTGAAGCGGCTGAAGCGAAGCGCCCGCGCCACCCAGAACCAGGTGCTGCCCAGCAGCAACCAGACCCAGCGTGCGTGAAGCGTCGAATGCGACCGCAAGGCCACAAGCAGCGCCGCCAGGCCCAGCGCGACGAGCACGGGTTGCAGCGGCCAGACCTCGGCGTTGCCGGACGCCACGAGGTTGCCATATGTGCGCTGCGAAAACCGCAGGAAACTGCCCAGACGGTAGCTCCACCATTCGCTCACAGCAGCTTGGCGGTGTGCGCTTCCATGCGTGCGCGCATGGACGCGTCTGGCAGTCGGCCGGTGGCGGCAGCCAGGTTCTCGAGCACGTGGTCGACGCGCGTGGCGGCCGGGATGGCGCAGGTCACGGATGGGTGCGAGATGGCGAACTTCAAGGCGAACTGGGCCCAGCTGCGGCGTTGGAGCTCGGCGGCCCAGGCAGGCAGTGGATGGCGACCCAGCGCGCGCAGCAGATCGCCCTGCTCGAACGGGCGGTTGGCGATCACGGCGATGCCGCGGTCCTTGGCCAGCGGCAGGATGCGCTCTTCAACCCGACGGTCGCGCAGGCTGTAGGTGACCTGCACAAAGTCCAAGGGCTGGCTGCGCATGCTCTGCTCGACCTCGGCGTGCCGCCTGCCCTCAGAGGTGCTGATGCCGACGTAGCGCAGCTGCCCCGCCGCCTTCATGGCAAACAAGGCCACCAGATGGTCCTGCCAGGACAGCAGGTTGTGGACCTGCAACAAGTCGAAGCGCGGCACGCCCCAGCGGCCGCTGGAACTGTCGATCTGCGCCGGGCCGCGTGCAGCAGGGCTGACCCACACCTTGTCGGCCGAGAACACCCGTGCAAGCGCGTTGCGGCTGCGCAAGCCGTACCCGGTCACGTCTTGCGATGAGCCGTACATGGGTGAGGAATCGATGAGCCTGCCGCCGGCGCCGAAGAAGGCCTGCATGACGTCGGCGCATTGTTCCCGCGCGACCGGGTCGTTGCCGACATTGAAGGTGATCCAACTGCCCAGTCCGACCAGCGGCACGGGCTCGGCGCTGCCCGGGGTGGCGCGCGTCACTAGAGGCGCGACAGCCGATGGCGGCGATGCGGGCGGCAGTTCATGGCGCGGCTGCGCGTGCGCGGGCGACATCCCGACGGCGCTGAGCATCAGCGCTTGGCGCAAGAGTGCACGTCGACTTGAAGCGGGCTTGGGCATGGTGCGCTCCGGCATCGTGGGCTCGGCGCAGGATGATGCCAAAACTGCCCAGCAGCACGTGAACCCGGGTCAGGAAAGTGGACAGTTTCGACGCCCACGAACCCGGCGCAGGTTCCGGGACAGGGCAGTGGGGCCTAACCTCGATGCTGTGTGGCCTTGCGGCCTTGTGTATCGTCGTGTGCATCGGTTCTGCCATTTCGCGACGGTCCCCGTCTCGCCAGCCATCGCCCATGAACTCGCCCCAAGCCCTGCCGGACCAACGCGCGCCGCGCTGGATCAAATGGCCGCTGATCCTGCTTGCCGTGGGGTTGGTGGGTGCCCTGCTGTGGCGGCAACTGCCAGGCGCTGGCTACGTGACCGACCTGTCGCGTGTCGGGGCCGGGCGCGCAACGTTGGTGCTGGCCAAGGACGGCAACTTCGTTGGAGGCGCCGAAGTGATGGATCTGATGAACGGCATTCGCGCCGACTATGCCGGGCGCGTCGATTTTCTGGTGGCCCCTCTCGCGCTGCCCGATGCGCGGGCCTTTGCCGAGCGCCACGCTGCGCGCGACGGCACCGTGCTGCTGTTCGCCGGCGACGGCCGCCGCGTGGGCATGCTGCACCAGCCGCGCAGCCAGGATGAACTGCGCCGCGCACTGACCGAAGCCTTCGGCAACTAGGTGCAAGTGCCACGTCATGCATCGAATGGCGCCGATGATCTTGCAGCTGCTTTCGCTTGCGTTGGTCGCAGGCCGGGGCTTCAGTCAGCCCGGCCCCGGCCTCTGCGCCGCGTTCTGAGCCAGCAATGGCGCTCTTCGACCCCCAATCCCTGAACCCCGGCGTGCGCCGGCGCGAGGTGCTGGGCTGGGCGATGTACGACTTCGCCAACAGCGGCTACACGACGGTGGTGCTGACGGCGGTGTTCAACGCCTACTTCGTGGGCGTTGTCGCCAATGGCGCGCCGTGGGCGACGCTGGCCTGGACGCTGACACTCGGCCTGAGCAATGCGCTGGTGATGCTGGCCACCCCGCTGCTGGGCGCCTGGGCCGACGCCCGAGCCGCCAAGAAGCTGCTGCTGGCGGCCAGCACGCTGGGCTGCGTGGTCGCTACAGCCGCTTTGGCCGGCGTGGGCCGTGGCGACCTGCTGCTGGCCGTGGCGGCCATCGTCGTGTCGAACTTCTGCTATGCCGTGGGCGAGCAGCTCACGGCCGCTTTCCTGCCAGAACTGGCCCGACGCGAGGCCCTTGGCCGTGTCTCGGGCTGGGGCTGGAGCCTGGGCTACTTCGGCGGGATGCTCACACTCGGGCTGAGCCTGGGCTATGTGCTCTGGGCGCAGGGCCAGGGCCTGCCGGCCACGCATTTCGTGCCGGTGTCGATGCTCATCACCGCGGCGGTGTACGCGCTGGCCTCGGTGGCCACTTTCGCCCTGCTGAAGGAGCGTGCCCGGGCGCAACCCGACGCCCAGCTGCGCGGCGCCACCGCCCAGGCCTGGTCCAGGCTGCGGCAGACCTGGCGCGAAGCCGCCCGCTACCGCGACTTCCGCTGGCTGCTGGCCTGCGCAGCGGCT
>Ga0209490_10000087_pt1 | contig 98220 bp, 91 predicted proteins | sample MAT06_FD_187209 | JGI IMG/M metagenome (GOLD analysis project Ga0209490, IMG submission 187209) | Freshwater microbial communities from Lake Fryxell liftoff mats and glacier meltwater in Antarctica - MAT-06 (SPAdes) (version 2) | ecosystem: Environmental > Aquatic > Freshwater > Ice > Liftoff...
CCCGCCCGCGCTGATAATACGTTGGCTTGGGCGAACGGCACGTTTCAATCCCCCAACCACCGCCCTTCTTACGCCTGCGTCTCATTTGGTCAGTTAGGTTCTATCACGCTTCATTCATCGCTAGAACGCAAGTAACACAGAGGTCAGGTGTAGGATAAAATTGGGTAGCACAGCAGTGATTGCAACTGGCGCAGTAAAATCGCCAGAGAAAGAATAGCTAACTCCCAAAGCTTCTTATCTCAAAAAATAAATTCATCAACTGCACATTTGTCCTCACTGGCAGGGCACTCATGGTAAATTTTCCGAACCGTTCTTTTACTTTGCATGAAAAAACCACGGCACGGCGAAGAAGACGGGAAGTTTATTTAACTAGAATCTGATAACAGGAAAATAAAAAAGAAGCGGGATAAAACTGTGTTCCCATCACTTGTGAAACCCTGCACCACCGTTATCCGCCTTTGACATGCGGGCTGACGTCCTAATGAAGTAAATTGGCTAGGCATAATCACGAATGATTAAGGAAATTGGATACAAAATCGGGACAGTCCCGCTGCTAGTAGTTGCATCAATAATTGGAAGTGTGCTAAGTTGAAAGTCTATGAAAAAACAATTACTCAATGTCGTTGGATTAATTGCTTTGTTGGCGGCGAGCTCAACCTACTCCGCCCAAGCTGCCACCTTGTTCTCCGATAACTTCGATAGCTACGCTAACGGCGCTCTTGCCACCACCGTCACGGGTGTCACTGTAGCCAACTTCAACGGCACCGATTCCGCCACGATCAGCAACGCCCAAGCCCTCAGCGGAGCCAACTCTATCAGATACACCAGCGACGCCGCAGGCGCACCCGACCTCAACTTTAATTTTGCGAGCGCAGTGACGTTTGCCACGACCAATATGGACATCTCCTTCTCTTTCCAGAAGGTCGGTGATTCCTACAACCCCGATATGTGGGTCATGTTTGGCGGCCCGAATACCGGATTCGCCAATGGTAACATCGCTTTACAAAGCAATGGCCTGAATAACTTCTTCGATAACGCTAATCCAGGTGGCGGAGGGTTTCAATTCTTAGGTCAAGGAGCCAATTGGCAAACCGTCAATGTTGCTTACACCTTCACCAATAACGGCACCAACATCACGGGTTACACCGCTGATTTTACCACCTCGGGCGGCGCCAATAGCCCTACGTTTTCCGTTACAAAAACTGGCCTGAACATTGCCTCCATTGACAGCCTGCGCTTCCAATTCCGTGGCGCTGCCGCCGGCGATGTGTATCTCGACAACGTTTCGATCACCGCCATACCTGAGCCTTCCACCTACGCCTTGCTTGCGCTTGGTCTAGGTGCGTTGTTTTTCCTACGTCGCCGTCGCGCGGCATAAGAGACACAATTAATTTTGTTCAATGATTAGGGCTGACTTATTATGAGTCAGCCCTTTTTTTGTACTTAGGTCGAGCGCTGGTAAGGCAACGTCGCTCCTCATCTCATCGTCAGCGGAGCATCGTTTGATAAAACCTAAATTGAGGTCAGATCGCTTTTAAGTGCGCTAGGGCGGTCTGAGTGTGTATTTGGAGGACTGGATTAATGCTGCCTTGGCCATCCTTTTGATATCCCCCAGCCAGATTCCATACCAGAGCTTTATTTTTAGCTTTGGCCCATTGAAAAACAAGATGATCTCGTTGAGCGAGTTCTTCATCTGTCATCCAGCCGCCGAGAGGGTCGTTAACGTGAGGGTCGGCACCTGCTTGATAAAGAATCAAGTCACAGTCTTCCATTCCTTCGAGTATCCTAGGTAGAAGAAGGAAAAAGATTTCGACTTGGCGCGGGCAAGTAAAGGTGAGTCCAGCCGTGTAATGAAAAATCCAATCTTTAGCAGCAATGTGTTTAATAATGTCATCGGTGCCGTTGCCGTAGTGTTGGTCTAAGTCGAGAATACCAACACGTTGAACGAGCCCTTCTTCTTTAAGTTTGGCGGCCACGAGCATAAGCCCATTAAAGGTGCAAAAACCGCTAGAAGAATTGTGTAAGGCGTGATGGAATCCTGATGAGGGTGAGCAGGCTATTTGTTTATGCTCTAGTGCCCAGCGGGCAGCACTCAGGAGGGAACCACTCGTTAGGAAAAGACTTAAAGCTACTTCGGGGTGTCTGGTGCCAAAGCCGTTAGAGAAGCTGCCTGCCAAAATTCCATCGATATAGCGTGGGTCATGAGCGCGATAAAAATCTCTGATTTCAACAGGTTCGATATCGAACATTTTTACAGGTAATCCTATTTCCTCCCAATACTAAGTAAGTTGAATGGGCTTCAGGGCACTTGGAGATAAGCTATCGACAAAAGTGGCCATTTTAGGATGAAAAAATAAGGGAATATATTTATCGATCATTTTAGGCAGCCTAAGTCTATGTTGGAATGTAATGCAGGAAAATACGGAAGCACCTCAAATTCTGTTAAAGTGATGGGCAGCGTATTTAACCAATGGCGAAGTTGATGAGTTTTCCTTGAACAGTGATTGCTTTACGAATTTGCTTATCTCCCAACCATTGGGCGAAGTCTGGCAGGGCACGGGCTTTCGCTTCGTAGTCGGCGGCAGGAAGGGTAGCATCGACTAAAAGCTTAGCGCGGATTTTACCGTTAAATTGAATAATAATCTCTACCTCGTTCTCGATTAAGAGAGATTCGTCCCATTGAGGCCATGGCGCATGGGAAAGGGATTCAGCATGCCCACATTTTTCCCATAACTCTTCGGCCACGTGGGGGGCAAAGGGGGCGAGGAGGAGGATATAACTTTCCAGAACGGATTTAGGGCGCACCTCTAGTTTAGTCAGCTCGTTGGTTAAAATCATGAGTTCGGCTATGGCGGTATTGAGGGAGAGACATTCGATGTCCTCGGTAACTTTCTTGATCGCTTTGTGCAAGGCCTTGAGCGTGGCAGCATCGGCAGGGACATCTTGTAGTGCTTCGTTAAGGTGCCAAGACCCTTCTTGATCTTCTTTCATGACGAGACGCCATGAGCGGCCTAAGAAACGGTAAACGCCTTCCACGCCTTTTGTGCTCCACGGTTTAACTTGCTCAAGGGGACCCATGAACATTTCAAAAAGGCGAAGAGCATCGGCGCCATAAGCTTCGATAACGTCATCTGGATTGACGACGTTGCCGACTGACTTGGACATCTTATGTCCGTCTTCGCCTAAGATGAGCCCTTGGTTAACCAATTTACGAAAGGGTTCTGGACTGCTCACGACGCCTAGGTCAAAGAGTACTTTATGCCAGAAGCGGGCATAAAGGAGGTGAAGCACAGCGTGCTCGGCGCCGCCGATGTAGAGATCCACGCCTTGGTCTCCCAGCCAATAGCTTTCGGCCTCGCGCGAGATGGGAGCCTGCGTGTTGTGAGGATCGCAATAACGTAAGTAATACCAGCAGGAGCCGGCCCATTGCGGCATGGTGTTGGTTTCACGAACGGAGCCATCGGGTAAGTTTAGCCAGTCCTTTGCTTTCGAGAGAGGTGCTAGGCCTTCTGCACTGGGCGTATAGTCATCCATCTCAGGGAGAAGCAGTGGTAGTTCGGACTCAGGGATGGTGCGGTGTTGGCCGTCTTTCCAGACGATAGGGAAGGGCTCACCCCAATAGCGTTGGCGAGAGAAAAGCCAGTCACGGAGTTTGTAGTTAATGGTGCCATGACCAGATTTTTTTTCTTCGAGCCACGTGATGATTTTCTTTTTAGCATCGGCGGTGGGAAGGTTATTTAGGAAGCCTGAGTTCATGGCGATGCCTTCGCCACTGAAGCAGGTGTGCCCATCTTGCGGAGGCGTAGTTGCTTGAACAACAGGTATGATGGGCAAGTCATAGGCCTGAGCAAATTCATGATCTCGCTCGTCATGGGCTGGCACCGCCATGATAGCACCCGTGCCGTAACCCATCAGCACATAGTCCGCAATCCAGATAGGAATTTCATGACCGTTAACGGGATTCACTGCGTAAGCGCCCGTGAAGACGCCAGATTTAGTTTTAGCTAAGTCGGTGCGTTCAAGATCTGTCTTAGAGGAAATTTGTTTAATGTAGGTCTCAACATGAGTGCGTTGTGATTCTGTGGTAATGGTTTTAGTAAGAGCATGTTCAGGAGCTAACACTAAATAGGTGGCACCGAAGAGGGTGTCAGGCCTCGTGGTAAATACCTCAATTTCAGCCTTAACTTGAGCGACTTGAAATTTCACCCTCGCACCTTCGCTCCGACCGATCCAGTTACGTTGCATGTCCTTCAAAGACTCGGGCCAATCTAAGCCATCAAGATCATGCAGCAAGCGTTCGGCATACGCCGTAATCTTTAACATCCATTGCCGCAGGGGGCGTCGCTCCACGGGATGGTTGCCGCGTTCAGAGCGTGGACCAGCATCGGTGGTTAAGACCTCCTCATTGGCTAGAACTGTGCCCAGCGCAGGACAATACCAAACGGGAGCTTCGGAAATATAAGCGAGACCTTTGTTATAAAGTTGAATGAAAATCCATTGACTCCAACGGTAGTAATTAGGATCCGTTGTATTTACCTCTCGGCTCCAATCGTAAGAAAAGCCTAGAGCTTTTATTTGACGTTTAAAGGTGGCGATGTTTTTTTCCGTGGTGATGCGTGGATGCGTTCCGGTCTGCACCGCATACTGTTCGGCGGGCAGTCCGAAAGCGTCCCAGCCCATGGGATGCAGGACATTAAAACCCTTCATGCGCTTGTAGCGGCTTACGATATCTGTGGCCGTGTAACCTTCGGGATGACCTACGTGTAAGCCTGCGCCAGAGGGGTAGGGGAACATGTCTAGAGCATAAAATTTAGGCTTCTCAGAACCAGGCTCGCCCGGGTTAGCGGCTTTGAAGGATTGCTGCTCATCCCAATGCTTTTGCCATTTAGGTTCGATCTCGTGGAAAGGGTAAGACGTACGTGCGCGCATAATGAAGTTAAAAAGTGTGGGCTAGGGAGAAAATTATTCAACCTCATAAAAAATTGTTTGCCATAATGCTTCAAAACCAATCCTTACATTGTTGATTGAATACAGCCCGAAAGGGGTTTGGTGAATGGATCTCAAATATCAGGATGAGGGTAGGAATGGCTAAGAAAAATATTTCTGCTTTTTGCAATAAGTGGGCAGCAGAACGTTGCATTTTGCGGGATTTGCTAATTGACGATAGCTCACTTCATTTGGGGAATCTTCCCTCTTAAAGAAGGTGAAATAGAGCACCTACTTCGGGGGTGGCATGGCATATGCGATTTACATCTCGTTATCAAATATAACAAATACAAAAACTATAAAAAAAATATGAAATCAAATAAAAAATTAACAGGGTTGGCATTAGGTCTTGGTTTAGGAATTCTAACAGTAAACCTAGCTTCCGCATCTACATGGGTTCAAACAGACCGCGGTCTACGTTTAACCACAACCAATAACAGTTCTGAATTTTCTTACCCTTGGAATGACTACAAGGACAGGAACTCCAAACGTAACTGGAAGACCAACGAAAAGAACGAGCGCGCCGTTAATTCTTACGCCGCAGATAACACAAAGCGTAATGTGCGTGACCGAGACGACAGAACACTAACGCCTACAGACCAAAGTAATCGCAAAAATGATAGAGCTATCACAGCTCAAATTCGCCGCAATATCATGAGTGAAAACAATATGTCTATTAATGCTCAAAATGTAAAAATCATTACCTCACAGGGTCGAGTCACTTTACGCGGACCTGTTGAAACTTCCAGCGAAAGAAATCGCATCGGCAAAATTGCCAATCGTGTTGCTGATTCCCGTAATGTTGACAACCAACTAGTAGTAAAAAACCACACGAGCTCCGATAAAGTTTCTTCTCGTTAATCAACCAACAACAACAACCCCCAAAATAAAAATAAATATATGACAAATAAAGCCGTTTACTGTATCGCAACAACACATGATCAAGCCGAACGTATCGTCGATAACTTAAAAGTCGCGAACTTCTCCAACAACGACATCTCCGCCCTCTTCCCTGATAAAGGATCATCGCGGGATTTCGCCCATGAAAAAGGCACAAAAGCTCCTGAAGGCGCAATCGCTGGTGCTGGCACAGGTGGAGTTATTGGTGGAACTCTTGGCTGGATTGCAGGCATTGGAGCTCTCGCCATCCCAGGAGTAGGACCCTTCATCGCCGCAGGCCCCATCATGGCAGCCTTAGGTGGAGTCGCTATTGGAGCGACCGTAGGCGGAATCGCCGGTGGCTTAATTGGCCTAGGAGTTCCTGAGTTTGAAGCAAAACGCTACGAAGGAAAAATCAAGGCAGGTAACATCCTCCTGTCAGTCCACACGGAAAACTCCGATGAGATCAAACGTGCAAAAGAAATTTTCACTGAAGCGAAGGCAGAGGATATTTGCGTTATGGGAGAGTCCGCCTGTTCAACTAAAAGTGATAGTAAAGATAAAGAATTAAATCCTTACTCAGCCGTTCATTAATCTCAATGGTATGTCTAACGGCTGGTTCTCCAGCCGTTAGATTAACCCAAAACTCAAAATCCCTCAAAAACAAAGAACTTATGAGAACTCCCTCGAAACACAAATCGATTTCTGGAAAAATAGGATGGATCCTGCTGTGGCTTTTAGGAATACCACTGCCCCTTCTCCTGATATTCTTTGTTCTACGTGGTTGCACCTAAGATCAACGAACCCAGCCCTCTGAAACATTAAAAGCAAAACTTAGCTTAAACAAAAGAATCCCCTATTATGAATAAAACAAACAACTCCGAATTCAGCGAACAAGCAATACTTAGTGAAGACGTAAAACAACTATTAGCCGCCACGGCACATGTTGCGGGTGACAAAATGGAAGAAGCTCGCAAGCGTCTAACCTCGGCAATAGAAAGCGGCCGCAAAATGCTTTGCCAAATTGAAGATAAAGCCGTCGAAGGTGCTAAATTTACCGACAGAGCAGTGCATGAACACCCTTACCACGCTATTGGAATTTCCTTAGGACTGGGATTGGTCATCGGATGCTTAGTCACGGGTAAATTTGCGACCAGTAAGTAGTGAGCAGGAGCACTAGAGCGGTGGGGTTCTAGGCGGCCTTCCCCATGTAGGGCTTCACAACTCAGTTTGTTTAACCGAGTCCTCCCCAAGGGCAGTCTCTAATTATCTTTGTCGGCGCTGTTTGAGACAGCAATCGATAAAAATAGTTTTACTCGTGACAAAACATCGGATCTCAAAAGCACGCCTTAAATTCCAGCGCGGCAGGGGTTCGCTTATGGTGGAGTTGTATTTTGGGCGATTTGATGTTACCAACGCAATTGGTCTCATCGTAGCTGGACAGGAGACCAGTCCAGATTTCGGCTCTGAGCATTTTCACCATAACGATACCGAGCCCACTATTTTTTTAGTCGGGCAATTTACGATATTCTGGCCTGCCACATAGCGCAAATACCGTGTCGGCTCGACGCTGTTCATGCGGTCACCGGCACGCGGGTTTTGTTAGGCAGTTATGAATCGGCGAAACTCGGCACTGCTATCCATCTCCGTTTTCCAAAGAGTGGATGTGGAGATAAATAAAAACACGCCAGGCGCAAACAAAAGAACAAACTCAGGCATCTTATGCATTGCTCGGGATTCAAACCAACGGCGCATACTAGGCTGGCACGTTTACGCATAACTCTGTAGGCGCATAAAAACTGTTCTAGTTTCCAGAGATTTTAAGCGTCTTGAGAAATACGCCTCATTGAGGTTAATCAGCAGAAAGGACTAAAAATAAGTCTTTTGAGAATAATAAGTTTATAAATATTTACATAGAGACCACGGATGTCCCTCTGACTTGATATTATCGTGGGTATGAAAATTAATTGCCAGTTAGATTATAAAACAATTCTCGAAAACCTTGCTCAACCAGTGCATTTAGTAGTTTGCTTGGGAGCCGAAAAAGTGGGGTCAATTCGACCAGATCCAGTGTCGTTCTGTCTAGTGCTGGATCGCAGTGGAAGCATGGCAGGGAAACCTCTCGAATATGCCCGTAAAGCCTGTGAGTTGGTCGTTAAAAATCTGCGGAGCGAGGACTTGTTCAGTCTGGTGGTCTTTGATGACGAGGCACAGGTTCTAATCCCCCTGCAAAAAATCGTCTGTAAGAATGAGATTCTTGCAACTATTCGCCAAATCAACAAGGGAGGCAGCACCAACCTTACCGCTGGCTGGATGCTGGGACGCGATGAATTGAAAAAGGCTCCGCAAGGGGTTCGTCGCCGACTTCTTCTGCTCAGTGATGGCCAGCTCAATCAAGGGATTGTGGATCCCGTGCAGGTAGGGAGAATAGTCGGCACTGGCGTTGAGCAGGATCGCGTTCGGACTAGTTGCCTAGGCTTTGGCGATGGTTATAACGAAGTCCTGCTCAAGGATCTGGCTAAAATTTCGGGAGGCGATTTTCATGATGCGGACAATCCTGAAAAACTGCCCGTGATCCTGAAAGAGGAGTTGGAAGGGTTGCAAAATATTTCTGCTCAAAATGTCCGGCTCCGTTTCAAGAGCCTTCCTTTTTGCGAAAAGTGGGGACAACTCAGTGATTACCCAGTGGTCGCCCTGCCAGATGGACGGACGGAAGTGTCCGTGGGGGATCTAGTCAGTGAGGAGGACCGGGTATTGGTTCTTATGATGGAAGTTCTGCCCCTGCCGCTTCTGAACGGAAAGCCGGTCGCTTCCCTAGAAGGCGAAGCTTTGTTGGAAATGGAAGTGTTGTGGGATGAAATCGGCGAAAAAGAAATCACCTCGCAAACGCATGAACAGACCATCCGCATCCAAGCCACCCAGAACCCGGAGGACATCAAACTCAATCAGGAAGTAGTGGCGTGGATTGCGGTGCAGCGTGCGGGTAAGACCGTGGAGGAAGCAACCGAGGATGCCCAAGCCGACAGGGTCGAAGATGCCAAAAAGAAATTGAAAGAGGCCATCTCGGTTTTGCAGGCCTACAAACTTGAGGATAAGACCGCCGACGGCCTGAAGCTTTTGCAACAATTGCTCGAACATTTGGAAGAATGGAACTGCCTTAGTCCGCGGTCGACTAAAGGGGCTCTTTATTCCAGCTCCTATTATCGGAAAGGCAGCACCAGCAAATCTTGGACCGCAGCCGCTGCTTGCAAACCCTCCTTTTCCAAAGTGCAATCCGTCGAGGAGCAACTCAAAGACTATGGGAACGGGGATTCCGGATCGGCGACCAAACCATGAGCTGGTGTCGATGGAATTCTATTTCAAGTTGCGCAATGAGAAAATTTTCTCTCGTCCGCTTGGTGTGCGGCCCACCGGATGACTTGATGCTGCAGCGCAAAGCCTCCATGCAAATAAGTCGAATGGGAGGACTAAATTTCATTGAGGTGGTGAGATGTGGACTTAATTTGTCCACATGAGAACTGTTACCGTCCGTGATCTGCGCAACTCCTTCTCCATGCTCGAAGTGTGGCTTGGCGAAGGGGAGGAAATTCTAATCGAGAAGCGAGGGCAGCCCATTGGGGTGCTCACCGCATGGAAACCCAAGAAAGAAGTCAACCCCACCAAACCTAACTTCGAGGCACGTCGAAAAGCCATCTGGGGCCAGCGGGTGTTTAGCAAAGCTGAGGTGGCATCCATGCGGGCGGATGAGTTGGAAGGGGAAGAGGGATGATGCACTTTCCCGACACTTCTTTCCTTTGTGCTCTTTACCGGACGCAGGCCAACTCTCCGAAGGCGGATGCGTTTATGGAAGGACTAGTGGTGCCGCTGGTATGAATCGGGGACATCAGTAACAGATAGACTGGGGACATAGGTAACACTAAAATCAACAGGGTCAGCCTACGACTCTTGAGACGACCTACCCGCTTGAGGCGTCAATTTTCAACGATTGTGAATTGACGGTTATTAATCATTTTATATTTTTAGATTTATACTAAGCTCGGCCATCCCCTGGAAACGGACGTGGCGGTCATGGAGCATTGGCTGGGCGCTTAAGTGGCGCAACCTTGATCTTTGAAGTAACGTTCCAGTGTTTCGATCAGTGGGTCTATCTCCTGTTGGGTCACGGCCCAGACAATCTTGAAATCGACAGAACCATAGTCATGGGCGATCCGATTACGCATGCCAGCGATACTCTTGATCGGAATTGGGGACAAGGCGGCTTCAGTTTTTTTTTATCGATTTTATGTGCAGACTCTCCCAGAACGGAGAGTCTTAAGGCAACGGCGTCACGATTCTCGTTATTATGCCAAAATTCCTCAAAGGTAACCCCCTTAAGATAGCCCCGGATCAAGCGCGCCGCTTCGAGCATATCATGCAGGTAAGCTACTTGGGGTTTAGGGGCAGGCTTAGGCATGATAGACCACTTTCGCATCGGCTAGGATTGAGGCGCGGCGGTAGGGATTGGACATTTGATCCACCGAATCCCGCGTTAGTAGGTGGACAGGAACACCGAGAATATCGGCCATATCGCTCTCCATCGTGAAAAATCGGAGGCCAGGATTTTCGGAAAAAGTCGCAATTAAATCAACGTCACTACCACGTTTAGCCTCTCCCCGCACCACGGAACCAAAGGCCTCCAATTGTAGGATACCTGTTAAGCGGCAGTATTCGGTTAAAGTTGTCCCGATAATCTCTGGAGCTGGTGGCAGGCGTAAGCGCTGTGGCGCAGGTCGATCTCCGGCCCGAACCGACTCCCAATAGGCAGCGGATTTGGCTCGGTTCGCTATGGTCTTAGCCTCAGAGCGTGCTAGGCCTCCTTTTTGACTAAAGGTGGTGTGATTCATATCGACAATATCCTAAGCACTTAGGATATTTTGTCCATGCAATCTTCTGACAACAAACAGTTTACAAAAATCCTAGTATGGACTACAGATGGAGCTTTGAAGTGGTAGGCTGAAGGCAGTGCTGCTTCTTTTGCCTTCTTACAGTTTTAAATCGCCTTGGAGGGTGAAGTCGCCGATGAATTTTTTGCGGCCTTCGACTCGATCTAAGTAATTAAAAAACTCGTCTGCTTTTTCAAAGAGGTGACCTTTTTCAATATAACTATCGGTAGTGAAGGGGCTGAAGCCTTTGGGGAAGATCATGTAGCGGGCCTTCATGTAGTCGCGGGCGTGACCGAGTTCGTCCATCATGCCAGCGGAGAGGGGCGGTCTTTCTGGATAGGGATGGATGGCGACGACGGCGTGGATTTTTCCGACATACCAGTGAAGGTCTCGATGGACGGTGTAGGCGTAGATAGCTTCGCGGTTGGCTTGGGTTTCGTGCTCGTAGTTGGTGCCGATTTCAACCGTTTGAGGGTCGATAACGACGGCGTATTCGCGCAGGCGGTGGATGACTTTATTAACTTCCAGCCGCATATCGGGAGTGGCATAGGTCATGGAGTAGCTGGCGTAAACGACCCACGGGTCAGGGGTGGTGACAAGTTTGTAAAGGCACTCGGGAGGCTCTCCCACGGCGATGACGTAGTGGGGGATGTTCATATACTTGGCCCAATCTTCTGATAGGGACACTTCTTCGTGCATCCACGAGAGGATTTCGTAAAGGGTATGGTTACGTTCTTTGAGGGCGTTGAGGAATAAGTCAGAGCTATTTTTATTATCTAATTTCTCTTTTATTTCCCATTCCGCGTCAATAAGGGTGACGATGATGTCGGGCTTTATGAAATCGCGGATGATGCGCTGATCTTTAAATTTACGGTTGATGCGGTTCCATTCGATGGTGGCGGGGGCGCGGATGATGACGTCGGTGTAGCCGTTACGCATGATGTCGTAGCCGATCTTTTCGTATTCGCGTTCACGAGTGAGTTCGAAGACGTAGTCCGTGGTGCCTAGGAGGCGTTCAAGGGGTTTGCGACCAGACTTCGTGAACTCGTCCACGGCATTATAAATTTTAACCTCTCGGTGATTTTTTAACCCAAGGGCGGCGACTTTTTTCAAGCAAGCATCGTCATCCATGCCAGCGACCATTCCAGTTACGAGTACACGCATAGGGAATGTCTATAGGATAAAGGGAGAGTTCCAAGATAAATGAGGGGCAGCTGGGTGACAATCGTGCGACGCAAGGGCGTAAAGAGAAGTGGCTGGACCCGGGCTCGAACCGGGGACACACGGATTTTCAGTCCGTTGCTCTACCGACTGAGCTATCCAGCCAATTTCGGTGAAGTGAAATGAAACTATGGATTTATTCTTTTGTAAAGCGTAGAAAAGAAATTGATTGAAATTAATTTTTAGCGAAAAGGATTTTTAGATGGATACAGACGCAGTAAGTCAGGCTTGGTTGCCTAACGATCAACTCATGGAGAGATTTAATTGGCAGGCTATTTTTGGAAACGCACAACCAGTTGAGATAGAGTTGGGAGCAGGAGATGGTGGGTTTCTTTTAGATTACGCGGCGTTGCATCCAGAAATAAATTTTGTGGCGACGGAGCGTTTACTCGGACGTGCGACAAAAATAGCGAAGAGAATCGTGCGGCGTGAGTTAAAGAACGTGCGCGTCTTGCGTTTAGAATCGTCTTATTTTATGCAGTGGATGTGTCCACCTGCTAGTGTGGTGCGGGTGCATATTATGTTCCCTGATCCTTGGCCAAAACGGCGACATTTTAAAAATCGGCTGATTCAGAAAGAGTTTTTAGCAACGTTGCAACACTGTTTAGTTTCAGGGGGGGAGGTAAGATTTACCACGGATCACGCTGAGTATTTTGCATGGGCTTGCCGTGTTTGGGCTGAGGCAGGGATTTTGTTTGGAAAGCTGGGGGAATGGGACTCGACGGCGGATCCTAAGACGGATTTTGAGAGGCAATTCATAGAGGAGGGCAGGGAATTCCACCGTTGTGCTTGGGTGAACAAGGCTTAGTTATTTACAAAATAACTAAGCGACTTTTTACTGTAAAAGACAGAAATATTAAAATCCATGCTTTTTCTTATTGGCAGGACTGCTTGCGCAGTGCTATTAACTCAGGTCAATTGAAACACTTGGGACACATTTTTGTTTGTTTATTGGCACTTACGGCTTCTTTAATGGCGGCTGAGAAGGACTCCTCGCAGGGTATGCCGATCGAAATTACTGCTGATGGTGAAAACCGTTACGAGGCCGGCATAGCCTATGCGGAGGGTAACGTGGTTGTCCGCCACGGTCAGAACGTGGTCTACGCAGATAGCGTAGCCTTTAACCGTAAAAAGCGCGAAATCATGGCTAAGGGAAATGTGCGCATTTTTGCTTCAGGGAAGATTTACCGTGGTGAGTTCTTGACTTATAACATCGAAACCCAGCAGGTGGAGTCCTCAGACTTTCGTATGGTTAAGGATCGGATCTACGGCTTCGGAGCTAAAGTAGAATCACCTGAGCCGAATAAATTTGTCATACGCCAAGGCGGAATCTCGACTGAAAACCGTGAAACACCTTCTTATACATTAAAGGCAAACACGATCGAAATTTATCCAGACGATCGTATCGTGTTTAAAAATGTCGGTATCTATATAGGCAGCGTGCCGGTCATGTGGCTTCCCTACGTGGCGGCACCTTTGAATAAGAAATCTGACAGTTTTGATTTAAGCGTAGGTAGTTCGACGAGACTCGGTGCCTATGTGAGTGCTGGTTACACGGTGTCGCTAGACCCTCGGTGGGTCGTGACGCCTTACATGGGCTATTATTCACGCAGAGGCCCAGGTGGTGGGATTGACTTTAATTTTAATCCCCGCCCCGGTGATCGCGGCGAATTAAAAACATTTTTCGTAGGAGACAATAGTCCCGACATCGGCTTCCCGTCGGCTAGCCGCACCGTGATTCCCCAAGAAAACCGCTACCGCTATGCCTATAAGCATAAATATCAGTTAAGCCCGGAATTCACCACCACGGCAGACATCAACATCTGGAGCGATCGCAATATTACAGAAGACTTTTTCCAAAGAGAATTCCGGAAAGATCAGCAGCCTGACAATTTTGCCGATCTGGTTTATTATGATCCAAATTTTACGATAACCTTACTCGCACGGGCACAGGCGAATAATCTATTTGAAACCGTTGAACGTAAACCTGAGCTTAACATTGGGTTTAAAAGACAATCCTTCTTTAATACCTTCCTAAGCTATGAAGGGGAAACGAGCGTTGTAAACTTTGAGCGTCAATTTGACCGAGATGACAAGGCCTCAGGAGCTAGTTACAGTGCGGTGCGCTACGATACGTTCCATCAACTATCCTATCCTAAACAATACTTCAACTGGCTATCCTTAACCCCGCGCGCTGGTGTGCGTGGCACGGCTTATACCCAAAATAATGATCCCTTAAGTAATGATCCGGGCGGTGATGAAACTCGCCTAGCCTTAAATGCAGGTATGGAAGCTTCTTTTAAAGTGTCCAAGACATGGTCTGACATCAAAAATCCTGGCCTCGGTATAGATGGTATCCGCCATATGTTCCAGCCTTTTGCAGATTACTCTTACATGCCTGACACTAATCTGGATCCCCAACAATTCAGGGGTTTCGATGATCGCATTCCCTCTACCCGTTTACAGCCCACTTATTTTTCTTCCTTTAATTCGATTGATTCCATTGATAACCAAAACTCCCTTCGTAGCGGGGTGCGTAATAAAATCCAGACTAAGCGAGATGGCATCAATGTGGATCTGATTGACTGGGCGCTCTACACCCAAGAAAACTTCAGTCAAAGTCGGGAGATGGGTATCCTTGGGGATAATATTGTGAGCCATGTTTATAACGAAGTAGCTTTACGCCCCGTGCCTTGGCTCAGCTTTGATCATTACTCCGCCTTACCCCTATCCGACGACGAGTTTACTGAGATTAACAACTCCCTTACTTGGCAAGTCCATCCTGCCTTGGACTTCAAGCTAAGCCACTTCTATTTAGATAATGTAAACTACGCCGCATCCGCCTTTGTATTAAATGATAGTCATGTTTTTGGCGTTGGCACTTTCTGGCGCTTGAACGAAAATTGGAAAGTCTCCCAAGACCTCTACTTTGAAGCCGACACAGGAGCGCTCTCCGAACAGCGCTATTCCATCTACCGCGACGTGGGTGCATGGAGCACGGCGGTCAGTGCCTCTCTGCGTGAAAATGATAACAGTGAAGACGAGTTTACTGTCTATCTCAGTCTGACGTTGAAAGCCTTCCCAGCGGCTAACATCACCGTCAATAATTAATAAGCTATGAAATTAACGATTGTAGGTTCCGGCTATGTCGGACTCGTAACTGGAACGTGCTTTGCTGAAGTGGGTCATTATGTGACCTGTGTGGATAACGACGAAAATAAAATTAAACAACTCCAAGCTGGTATCATTCCCATCTATGAGCCGGGTTTAGAAACGCTCGTCCGTAAAAACGTCGAACTTGGACGCCTGAAATTCACCTCCTCGATTGATGAAGGCGTGAAAAATGGGGAAGTCGTTTTCATCGCCGTTCCCACACCACCTCAAGCCGATGGCAGTGTGGATCTGAGCTTTGTGGAAAAAGTTGCCCGCAGCATAGCAGAGGTGCTTACGGAATACCGTGTCATCGTGGATAAAAGTACGGTGCCCGTAAAAACGGGAGAAAAAGTGGCGGAAACCATTCGCCGTTATTGCAAAACAAATGTGGATTTTGATGTAGTCAGCAACCCTGAGTTTTTACGTGAAGGCAGTGCCGTTGCAGATTTAATGAACCCTGACCGCATTGTTATAGGTGCCAACGGAGATCGTGCCGCTGCCATCATGAAGGATGTTTATGAACCCTTCCATGCCCCTATCATGATCACAGACCTTAATAGCGCCGAGCTGATTAAGCACGCCAGTAACAGCTTCCTAGCTTTGAAAATCAGCTACATCAACGCCGTAGCCGCTATCTGTGAAGCTTCGGGGGCCGACATCGGTATGGTGGCAGATGGAATGGGTGCAGATAAACGGATCGGACGCGAATTCCTCAATGCAGGTTTAGGCTACGGTGGTTCCTGTTTTCCGAAAGATTTATCCGCCTTTATCCGTATCTCAGATGACTTAGGCTACGACTTTAGTTTACTTAAAGAAGTGGAGCGCATAAACGGCGACCAGCTTGAACGGTTCCTTAAAAAAATGCGTTCGGTCATGTGGGTCTTCCGCGAGAAGAAAATCGGGCAACTGGGTCTAGCCTTCAAAGGGAACACAGACGACATCCGTTCCAGCGTCGCCATTAACATCGCTCAACGCATGATAGAAGAAGGCGCCCTACTTAAAACTTACGATCCTAAAGGAATGGAAAAGTGCGCAGTTGCTTACCCCCAAATTCCCTTAGTCTCTGACCCCTATGACGTAGCTGTTGAGGCAGATGCCATCGTTGTAGCCACAGAATGGAAAGAGTTTAAAGAGTTAGATTGGCTTAAGATTAAAAAACTCATGCGCACACCGCTGATTTTCGATGGACGTAATCTCTTAGAGCCTGGGGAAATGAAAAACCTCGGATTTGAGTACTACAGCGTCGGACGTTAACTTTAAAATATATGAACACCGTTCTCGTTGGCTCCCAGTGGGGAGATGAAGGCAAAGGTAAAATTATTGATTTCCTCATGGATTCCCACGACGCCGTGGTGCGTTCCCAAGGTGGAAATAATGCGGGCCATACCGTAGAAATCGGTTCGGAAAAATTTGTCCTTCATTTAGTTCCCTCGGGCATCTTGCGTAAGGGAAAACTTTGCATCATCGGTCATGGCACCGTCATTGACCCTGTCTCCTTGGTTAAAGAAATCCAAGGCCTCGAATCCCGTGGCATTAAAACCAAAGGCCGCCTTCTTATCAGTGATCGCGCTCATGTCGTCATGCCTTTCCATCGCAGTTTGGACGCTGGCAGAGAGTCCGCCGCTAAAGGTAAGCTCATTGGCACGACCAAGCGCGGCATTGGCCCAGCCTATGGGGATAAAGCAGCGCGCGTAGGCTTACGCACCCATGACTTACTTGATCTGACTAAGCTAGAGCTTAAAATTAAAGCCCGCGTGTCGGAGGTGAATGAAATCTGTCGCCAAAAGAAATGGCAGACCGTTTCTGCTGCTGCCGTCATTAAAGAATACAAAGCTGCGGCAGAGATTCTAAAACCCTATATCTGCGACACCATTGCGAAAATTCATGAGCTCTTAGAAAAAAAGAAAAGCATGTTGTTTGAAGGCGCTCAAGGAACTTTCCTGGACATCGACTGCGGCACCTATCCCTACGTTACCTCCTCCAACACCACTTCTGGCGGCGCTTGCACGGGCTCGGGCTTACCCCCTAATCAAGTTCATAAAGTTATCGGCACCTTAAAAGCCTACACCACTCGCGTAGGTGAGGGACCGTTTGCAACGGAATCAGAAGAGCTTTCAGATATGCTGCATGAGATGGGGCGCGAGTTTGGAGCCACCACGGGCCGGGCGCGACGTTGTGGTTGGTTTGATGCTGTTCTGGTAAAATTTGCTAGCCGGATTAATGGCGTAACAGAGTTGGCTTTAACCAACCTTGACGGACTAGATCAATTGAAAGAAGTGAAGCTTTGCGTGGCCTATAAATTAGATGGAAAGACCGTCCACTATCCACCTGCTTGTATTGATGCCCTAGCTCGTTGCACGCCTGTTTATAAAACATTTAAAGGCTGGCAAAAAGATACTTCCAAGTGCCTTAAGTTCGGTGAGCTACCCATTGAGGCGCGCACTTACTTAAAAGCATTGGAAGAAGTAAGTGGCGCCAAGCTCCTCATTGTCTCGGTTGGCCCGCGTCGGGAGCAAACTTTTTTCCCATGAAATCTGTGGCGAGGAGCGGACTGCCAGTTTTCGAGCGCATTCCCCGCCATGTCGCCATCATCATGGATGGAAACGGACGCTGGGCTAAAGCGCGTAAACTCCTACGTTTAGAAGGCCATAAAAGCGGAGCTAAGGCGGTAGAAGAGACAGTTAAAGCTGCGGCGGAGGCTAAGGTAGATTTTCTTACGCTCTATGCTTTCTCCGTAGAGAATTGGACTCGCCCTGCCACGGAGATCAAGGGACTCATGGCCTTGCTGGTGCAAACGCTCAAGCAATATGAAAAAACGCTCAACCAAAAAAACATCAGACTTAGAGCCATTGGTCGGTTAACTGATTTACCGGAAGCGGTTTTAAAACAACTTAACCGTACGATCCTAAGCACGGCCAATAATACGGGTCTGACTTTGGTATTAGCCTTAAGCTACAGTGGGCGCGTGGAGTTGGTGGAGGCCATGCGGGCGCTGGCGGAGCGAGTGCGCATAGGAGAATTAAAAACGAGCCAGATTAATGAAAAAGCTATTTCAGACCATCTTTACACTAAGGGAATTCCCGATCCTGACCTTTTGATCCGCACGAGTGGAGAAATGCGTTTAAGTAATTTTTTATTATGGCAAATTTCTTACACCGAGCTGTATGTCACGCAAGTTCTTTGGCCTGACTTTGGACGCGAAGAGTTTTTTAATGCTCTCAGCTCCTACAACCAGAGGCAACGCCGCTTCGGGGCAGTCTAGCAGTTATGTTCCGCTCACGTTTATTTTCATCGGTGATTCTGATCGGGCTTCTGATTTTGATGGTCTGGCAGGAGTATCGCACGGCACTTTTTGTTTTAGTGTCGCTTTTAGGTTTAATTGCGCAGTCGGAATTTTATGCCATGCAGGAAGCGAAGGGACTAAGAGTTTTTAAAAAAGCAGGGCTGATCTGTGGTGCCGCTTTTTTTATCATAACCTATGTCGGACTAGTTTTTCTAAAAGGGGATGTGCGTAATACGAAAGCTCTGGAAACATTTATTATTCTGCTTTCCATCTTATTTATTTTAGGGCGCCAGGTTTTCGAGAAAAAACAAAGCACCGCACTGGCTACGGTGGCGCTGACGCTTTTTGGATTTTTTTATATTCCGTATCTTTTCCATTTTATTCCAAAGATTTTTTTTAATGAGGCTTCTTCCCAAGGGAACGGAGTTATGCTGGCGCTCTATCTCGTGGCCGTGACTAAGGTGACGGACATGGGAGCGTATTTATGGGGTTCATGGTTGGGACGCCATAAAATGATTCCGCTGATTAGCCCGAAGAAAACGTGGGAGGGCTTAGCTGGAGGCATTCTGACGGCCTTGGCTTTAAGCTTGTTCTTAACGTGGTTGATGCCGAACGCCTTAGCTCCCATTGTCGGCATCCACGCCGTGATTTTGGGGGTATTACTTTCATCCGTAAGTGTGGTGGGTGATCTCGCAGAATCCGTAATTAAACGGGATTCTGATACTAAGGATTCGGGTGTGGTTATACCAGGGATCGGAGGTTCTCTGGACTTGGTGGATAGTCTGCTTTATACAGGACCCTTGTTTTACTGTTATTTAATTTTAATCAGTTAGGAATTTTATGAAGCGTGTCATTGTTTTAGGGGCAAGTGGATCGATTGGCTTAAGCACGGCTAAAGTGGCGCGGCGTTTGCCTAGTGAAATGAAGATCGTTGGGCTGGCGGTAAATAAGAGCGTTGAGTCTTTGTTGGGACAAGTGAAGGAATTCGGGCCTGAGGCAGTGGCAGTGGTTGATGAAGCCGCAGCGGAACAGGCCGCCCAAGGCTTGCCCCCTTCCTGCCGGCTTCATCGCGGACGTCAAGGCCTCGTCGATCTGGTGCGCGAGACAGAGGCGGACATGGTGCTAGTCGCCATCGTGGGCACGGGTGGGTTGGAGCCTGCGCTGGCTGCGCTGGAAACGGGTAAAGAATTAGCGGTGGCGAGTAAGGAAATTTTAGTCATGGCCGGGGAAACCGTCATGAGCTTGGCTAAGAAAAAAGGGTTAGCGGTATTACCAGTTGATAGTGAGCATAACGCTATTTTTCAATGCTTGCATGAAGCACCTGAACGTGAAGTGCAACGCTTGATTTTGACGGCTTCAGGGGGCCCCTTTCGTTTAACGCCAGCAGCGGATTTAGCTCAAGTAAGCGTGGCGCAAGCTTTGAAACATCCCACGTGGGAGATGGGTCGTAAGATCACGATAGATTCGGCTAGCATGTTTAATAAAGGCTTAGAGATGATCGAGGCGCGCTGGTTGTTCGGAGTGGGGATGGAGAAGATCGATGTGATCGTGCATCCCCAAAGCATTGTTCATTCGATGGTGGAATTTGTGGATCATTCCGTAATTGCGCAGCTCAGTCACACGGATATGTGTTTTCCCATCCAGTATGCGGTCACTTATCCTCGTCGTTTGCCCACAAGTCTGCCGCCCTTGGATTTTGCTAAGCTGGGGCAGATTGCGTTTGAGGCACCAGATGCGGTAAGGTTTCCGGCTTTACGTCTGGCACGGGAGGCGGGAATGGCTGGGGGGACATTGCCAGCAGTCATGAATGCAGCAAATGAAGTGGCGGTGGATCGTTTTTTAGCGGGTGGAAGCAGTTTTCCGAAAATTTGGGAAACGGTAGAACGTGTTATGAATGCGCACGAGAACATTGCTTCACCTGATCTGGATGCTATACTTTTGGCAGATCAATGGGCTAGAAAACAAGCTGAACAACTTTAAGGAATTATGCTCTCGGCACTTTTAACTGTAATACTTACCTTCACGGCGGCGTTTATTTTATTTAGCATAACTGTGTTTGTTCACGAGTTAGGCCATTTCTTGGCCGCGCGCTGGAGAGGCTTGGTGGTGGAGGAATTCGCTATAGGTATGGGGAAGAAAGTTTGGGGTTTTCGTTGGGGTGGCGTAGAATGTAATTTAAGAGCTTTCCCCTTTGGCGGTTTCGTTAAACTACCGCAAATGGTGGCCATGGAAGTGGTGGAAGGCCAGACTCAGCAAGATATTGATGCATTACCACCAATCTCGCCGCTTTCAAAAATAATCACAGCCTTTGCGGGACCTCTCTTTAGTTTTTTCTTAGCCGTGTTTTTTGCCATACTCTGTTACCTGATAGGTATCCCTCAGAACCAAGCCATGCTGACGAAAGTGGTGGGCTATGTGGAGCCGAATAGTCCTGCCCAGCAGGCGGGGATCTTAGCAGGGGACGAGATTGTGACAATCGATGATCGCAGCGTGAGCCGCTGGGCGGGGCGTTATGACGGGGTGGCAGAGTCAATAATGCTCGCAAAAAATGAGTTAGTTAAGGTTGATATTTTGCGAGCTGGTCTGCCCATGAGTTTTTCCGTCCTGCCAGTTAAAGATCCGAAGATGGAAAATCTGAGAACTATCGGGATTGAAAACTATCCAACTCATGTTGCGGAAATTGGTACGGTTCATCCTAACTCTCCCGCTGCGTCTGCGGGTATGAGAAAGGGGGACGTAATTATAGAAATCAATGGCCAAAAAGTTACGAGTCCTGGTCAAGTTACCTACTTAATGAATAAGCAAGAGGGGTTATCTGCCATCGTTGTTAAGCGTGGCGAAGAAATCTTAAATATTTCGATAAAGCCACTTTTTGAAAAAACCACGCAAAGATATTTATTAGGCATTAATTGGAACATGTCTGATCCTAAAACCGTCCATCTCAGCCCAGTGGATCAGATCGTCAATGGGGTTTTCACTATTCAACGAACCTTCGAAGCGTTAGCTAGTCCGAAGTCAGGTGTTGGCCTCCGACATTTAAGTGGGCCCGTTGGCATTTTTGATAAATTAATGAATCTACTTACGGTTGACTGGCGATTAGTCTTATATTTTTCTGTTATTTTAAATGTTAACCTCGCCATCATGAATCTCTTACCCATCCCCATTCTCGACGGTGGGCACATCGTCCTCTCTGTCATAGAGTGGATTCGTAGAAAACCTGCTGAGCAAAAAATCATTGAGATACTCCACATGGCTTCTTTTGGGCTCCTTATTAGTTTCTTTCTTTACGTCACATTCTTTGATATAAGTAGAAGTGGTAAACGTGCAAAAAGCTTTTTCGAGGGCGGTAATAAAGACAATACGACCCTTCAATTCGAACAACCCGCACCCGCTAAAAAATAGTTATGCTCACCCAATACTGCTCTAATCCCTTTGTTTATAAGCGTCGAGTCACGCGTGAAGTCACCATAGGTAAAGTCAAAATGGGTGGGAACAACCCCATCGTCGTCCAATCCATGATCACCTGCGACACCATGGACACAGACGCCTGTGTTAAGCAAACACTGGACCTCGTCAACGCTGGTTGCCAACTCGTGCGCATAACCGCACCCACCGTAAAAGACGCTGCTAATCTTAAAAATATTAAAGCAGAACTTCTCGCTCAAGGCTGTGACGTTCCCATCGTGGCTGACATCCATTTCAAACCCGATGCCGCTATGGAAGCCGCCCTCTGGGTGGACAAGGTTCGCATTAACCCAGGTAACTTTGCCGATAAAAAGAAATTTGCCGTTCGTGAATATAGCGACGACCAGTATGATGAAGAGCTCGTCCGTATCGAAGAAACCTTCACTCCTCTTGTGCATCTTTGTAAAGAACGTGGTCTAGCCATGCGCATCGGCACAAACCACGGCTCCCTCTCCGACCGCATTATGAACCGCTATGGAGACACGCCCCTAGGCATGGTAGAAAGTGCCCTTGAGTTCGCCCGGATTGCCCGTCGTTTTGATTACCATAACTTCGTCTTCTCCATGAAGTCATCTAACCCCAAGGTGATGATCAATGCCTACCGCCTTCTTATTGCTAAACTTAATCAAGAAGGTCCCGATTGGAATTACCCCATCCACCTCGGAGTTACCGAAGCCGGTGAAGGTGAAGATGGACGCATCAAAAGCGCCATCGGTATCGGCTCCCTTCTTCTCGACGGCCTAGGCGATACCATCCGCGTCTCCCTCACCGAAGACAGCATCCATGAAATTCCCGTGGGACGTGCCCTGGTCGAATATGCTAAAGGTCTCAGCTCGTGCCAACAAGTTAGTGAGTCTTATGCGTTGAGCTTTGATCCCTTTGTTTATCTACGTCGCAATAGTATTCCCCTCAGCATTCAAGGGTTCACTCTCGGCGGTACGAACTCCGCTCGCATCTATTCCCTGCATGACATTTATGAGACGCTAAAACCTCGCTTTACTCAAATGGGGGATACTGCACCTGAAATTATTTACGAAACCTCTGAGGTTCAAGAAGTCGATCTCCATGATGAAAAAGTTATCCAAGCGATCAACGACATGGAATCTCCCGTCGTTGTCACCGTCAAAGACGGCAGTGACCTCAACGTAGCTACAGCCTTCCGCATCCTCGCCTCCAGAATACATCCGCGCCACCCTATCTTGCTAAAGGACACCTTACATCCTGAACGTGAAACAGACCTGCTCAGCACCATGCTAAGCTCATCCATTCACATAGGCTCGCTCCTTTGCGACGGCATTGGCGATGCCATCCTCCTGCGCCAAGAAAAGGCGCCAGGAGCTAACATCCGCCTAGGTTATAACATTTTGCAAGCTGCGGGTAACCGTATCTTTAAAACCGATTACGTGGCCTGTCCCTCTTGCGGTAGAACTCTCTTTGACTTGCAAAGCACCACCGCTAAAATCAAGGCCGCCACTCTCCACCTTAAAGGCGTCAAAATTGCCGTCATGGGTTGCATCGTGAACGGTCCAGGCGAAATGGCCGATGCTGATTTTGGCTACGTCGGTGGCGCACCGAATAAGATCAACCTCTACATCGGTAAAAAGCCTGTTAAGTTCAACATCCCTGAAGACCAAGCCGTGAACCAGCTTGTGGATTTAATTAAAGAAAACGGCAAGTGGGTTGAACCTGTTCCCGCAGAAAATAATCAAGCTGTCCTCGTTTAAATTAAATTTTAACCACGGTGAGCGGCTAGTTTTATTATTAGAATTACCATGCACAGCACCTTATTTAGAGGTTCTACTTAACCGATGAAGGCCGTTGTTTACAAACGCTATGGCCCGCCTGAGGTGGTGCATGTTATGGAAGTTCCCACACCCGTGCCGACGGCAGATGAGGTGCTCATCCGCATCCATGCCACCACGGTGGCATCGGGCGACTGGCGTGTGCGCAGCCTGCAAGTGCCGCGTGGCTTTAGCCTGATCGCGAGGCTTTTCTTTGGCGTAAGCTCACCCAGAAACTGCATCCTCGGAACCGAGTTATCCGGCACGATAGAGGCTATCGGCGCAAACGTCTCGCAGTGGTGCGTGGGTGACAAAGTGTTCGCCTTTCCTGGTGTTGGCATGCGCTGCCATGCGGAATACCGCACCATGTCTGCAAGTGGCAACCTAGTGACTAAGCCTAGCCGGCTTAGTTTCGAGCAGGCGGCTGCGCTTTGTTTTGGCGGCACCACGGCGCTCTATTTTTTGCGCAACTTGGGTAATATTCAGCGTGGTGAGCACGTGCTCATTCTGGGTGCGTCAGGTGCCATCGGCACCGCCGCAGTCCAGTTAGCCAAGCATTTTGGTGCAGAAGTGAGTGCCGTGTGCAGCAGTGCTAATGCTCAGCTTGTGGCTGGACTTGGTGCCGATCATGTCATTGATTACGCCAAGGAAGATTTTACCCGCAATCTATCCTGTTATGATATCATTTTCGATACCGTCGGTGCGACAAGCTTTACTCGTTGTCAAGAGGCACTAAAACCAAATGGACGCCTCCTGTTGGCGGCAGCAGATTTACTTCAAATGCTGGACGCCGCACGCGGCAGGCGCGCGCAGGGCAAATGCGTTTTTGCGGGCACTGCACCAGAGAAGCGGGCTGATCTGGAGTTCTTGTGCGAAGTTGTAGAGCTCGGGCAATTCCTCCCCATCATCGATTCGACTTACCCTTTGGAAAGCATCGTAGCCGCCCACGCTCGCGTCGATACCGGACGTAAGCGCGGCAATGTCGTCGTTGTCATGCCTCTACCACTAAGTCAGTAAAAGGTGGACTAAATCGCACTTCGGCTGGTTTGCAGTATTGGGTCGATCAGTCTCAATCCTCATTTTCAAAGAAAATAGGCTAGTCTGAAGGTGATTGTAGTAAGGAGTTTGCGCTACCGGTGGAGGGGATCGAACCCACACACTCTTGCGAATACTAGATTTTGAGTCTAGCGCGTCTGCCAATTCCGCCACACCGGCGCAAAGTGGGATCATCTCAAAAATCAGGGGGCTTGCTCAAGAGAAAAGTGCGATTGACTCTTTTTATTTTAGAAGTTCGGTTTAAGACTATCTTTCGTGACGGCAGGTTTGAAGGGTGTCAGAGCAGGGGCGGGTGGTGGGGTCGGTGTGATCAAAGGTTCAGTTACTAGCTCACCTGAGGGGCTCTTTTCCGCAGCAATTGGGGCGGCGTTGTCGGCAGCGATTTTAGGGACATCGTAGGATCGGGACGCTTCAGGCATTTGTAGCATGAGTGTTTCGTAAACCTTTATAGCAGACTCTGCTTGATGGTGAGTGGCGTAGAGCTTTGCTAATTTGAGGGAGTTGCGGATGATATTAGGACTGCCTACGGACAGACGGATGGCCTCTTTTCTTAAGGGAATGAGGAGCTCAGGTTCTGATTTAAGATCACTCAGGATGTCGGCGTAGCCTTCGAGAAATATGGGGGAGTTGCGTGCAAATTCGGCTACTTTACTTATTTTTTCGAGTTTGACGGGAAGGCTTTCTTGGCTGGCCGCAATGAGTCGGGCTGTGCGTAGGTAGATCCAAGGTGCCTCTGGGGTAGTGTTGGTCTGGGTGCGGTTCAGGTTATCCAAAAAGCGGCGTGGGAAGGGCCGATAGAGTGGGTCGCCTAACATGGTCATGGTCCAAGAAATGCCGGCCTGAGATTGGTAGCTAGCTTCCGCAAAGGTGTAGCCGTTTAAGAGGGCGCGCAGAAAGGTGCTGGGATCGGGGGTGAAGCGCAGGTAGGGTTCATAGACCGAGCCCATGGTGGCGGCGGCACCTTTTGCGAGAAGGGGGCCGGCCCAGTTTTTTTCTTTGCTGCGGAGCGTCTCGGCACTAAAGGAATGGATGTGGTAGGCGATAGCTCCTGGACGAAAATGAAACTCAGGACGGAGAAAAGGGCCGTTCATATTCCACTCATACCAACCAAAGTAGAGGGCGGCATCATCCCAGACAGCGGTGGAGCCCACGGTGGCGGGTTCTTGGTCGAGTTCGGTTTCTAGGCCATTGGTTTTGGCGATGATGGCGCAGGTTTCGATCCATTGGTCTCCGATTCGGTAGGGATCCTTAGGGTCTTTGATGTTACGGGAATCGAGATAGACCCGTCCGGTGAGTTCTAGGTTTTCTGTGGCGAGGGCATCGTCCATCATGCGGATGACGGTTTCTGGGTCAGGTCCGTCAAGGCGACACACTAAGATAAGTTGGTTAGCGAGGGATTGGTTGAAGGGGGATAACTCTTTTTCCGTGAAGTAAGGATTGGGGTAGAAGCCGATTACAGGCAATCCTTCCGTGGGTAGGGTGGAGAGTTCGGAGTCAACGCAGGCGCGGTTAAAGCGGAAGGGTTCTGGAACCGTAAGAGTCTGTGTGAAAGTGGGATCTTCTTCGATGCGCAGGGGTATGCCTTGAATTAGGACAATGATCCAGATGTCGTTAGAGACGGCTTGGTTGACTTTAATTTCTTGGTCAAAAAGGCGGATGATATTAGGTTTTCGTTCGATCCACTTTTTTTTAAGAAGGTAGGCGTTAATGGGGTCCCGTAGGCTGAGGTTGTAGTCCCTGCGACTGATGGTTTCATTTAGGGAACAAGGAAGTCCGAGGAGGCGTTCTTCGGGGATGGAGCGGAGCTTAGCGTAATGAGCGGCGAGGGATTTAGAAACGGGTAGATCTGAATTATAAACGACTAGAACTTTTTTTGCCAGTTCGTTGGTTGGTAAAGCGAAGAGATGGGGGCTAAAGGTGAGGACGAGTGCGTAGGTAAAAATTGTGTAAAAAATAAAATACAAAGATGTAGCTTTAATTAAACGAGAGCGAGGCGTGTTGCTAGATTGATAAATAGGACGTGAATTCACGAGAGTTAGTCCAAGTTTAGCACAAGCTCGTCATAGGCCAAGAAGACATTCGCTGGGAGAAGTGCTTGGCGCTGGTCGTGAAAGAAGTCGTGGGAGATGTGGGTGAGGTAAAGGGCTCCTGCGTTGACTCGGTGACCAGCTTCGATGGCTTGGGCTACGGTGAGGTGGGTGGGGTGTAGTTTATCACGTAAACCGTCTAGGATGAGGATGGGTAGGTCACGGAGTTGGGCGGCCACGGCATCTGTGATTTCAGCGCAGTCGGGAATGTAGGCGGCGAGGCGGCGGCCGTTTTTTTCAAAGATAAAGCCATAGGTTAAGGTCTTACCGTGAGGGACTTCGACGGGGATGACGCGGAGGGAGTCGATGGTAAAGGGATTATCAAAAACATGGGCGATGGCTTGGACGTAGTTATTTTTGATATGGGTATTTTCAAAGGCGTAGGAGAAGACGGTGAGGAGACGTTGATGGGTGTCCTTTGAACAGTGGATGGGCAAGGGAGAGGAACGGTTATCACAAAAGCGACGTAGGTCATCGAAGCCGATGAGGTGATCGTTGTGAGCGTGGGTCAAGATGACGGCATCAAGCTGAGTCATGCCTGCGCGGAGGGCTTGCATACGGAGATCAGGTGTGGTGTCGATCAGGATAGAAAGGTTATCATCTTGCAACCACACCGAGGAGCGCAAACGTTTGTCTTTAGGGTCGGGGGACAGGCAGACGGGGCAGGCACAGCCGATCATGGGCACGCCTTGGGATGTTCCGGTTCCGAGAAAAGTAAGTTGCACGGCTGCTAGGCTAAGAGCGGACGCTGGCTAGGAAAAGGCGAAAATGTTTTACCTTAGGTGAGGCGAGGCGGGTGAGGTTTAAGTTTTTGCCACGACTAGCATGATCAGAACACAAGGCAGATAAAGTAAGGAGGCAAGGAAGAGGGTGCGGGTGTGTTTGGTGCTAGGATCACGGACGCAGCGGACGGCACAGCCTAGGTACGATGCACCAAAAACACAGGCGGTGACTAAGTAGAGCCAAGAGGCGGAGCCAGTAATAAAGGGAATGATGCTTACGGGGATGAGGAGCGTGGCATAGAAGCAGCTTTTTAAGGCGGTGCTGCGTCCATTGAGATCTGTCAGGGTCAGCATTTTAAAACCGCCCCGGGCGTAGTCTTCTCGGTAGATCCACGCAATGGCGAGGAAGTGGGGCATTTGCCAAAAGAAGAGAATACCAAAAAGAGCCGTCGCATCCCAGGTCCAATCGCTGCGCGCAGCAGACCAGCCGATGAGTGGGGGGATGGCGCCAGGGATGGCACCGATGAGGGTGTTCCAAGGACTGACTTTTTTCAGGGGTGTATAGATTGCGATGTAAATAAAAAGGGTGAGAGCGGCGAGGAAGGCTGAGTTAAAATTAACGCTGATGAGTAGATATGAAATACCCCCGCCTGAAAGAAAACAGCCTAGGGCTAGGGCGTCACGCTTTTCCCAGCGTTGAGTGGGCAGGGGACGATCCTGAGTGCGCTTCATTTGCGTATCGGGTTGAATTTCTAAAAGTTGATTAAGAGCGGCGGCGCCTGAGGCGACAGCGTAGGTGCCAAGTAGGAGGTTGAGCAGTCTGAACCAAGAGCCAGCCGAGGCATCGGCTCCAAACAAGTAGCCGATGAGGGTGGAGAAAAGCACGAGTAGGGTGAGACGAAGTTTCGTGATTTCAGCAAAGATATCCCAAGCCGCTTTAAGGCTTTGGAGGCTGGTCAGATCAGTGGCACTGCTTTTGTTCATGAAGGAAGGGAGCGTATGAGCTAAGAGCAAAGTTGGTAGATGGACAATGAGGAATTTCTCTTACTTGCTAAGTTGATAGGGATTTGGCTATAATTAGGTATGGGCAGGATTTTTCCAGGCTTAGTTTCTATTACCTTTCGTCATTTAGCACCCCAGGAAATCACTAATCTTGTCTCACAAGCAGGACTTGAAGGGATTGAATGGGGAGGTGATGTGCATGTACCTCACGGAGATAAAGAAAAGGCCTTAGAGGTAGCTCGTATGACACAGGATGCGGGCTTGCGGGTGGTATCTTATGGTTCGTATTACCGTGTAGGTAGCAGCGAGGGGGAGGGACTTTCCTTTCATCAAGTTCTGGAGACAGCCTTGGCGCTAGGGGCGCCGTCCATTCGGGTCTGGGCCGGTATCTGTGGCTCTAAGCAGTGTGAAGTTTCGTCTCGCTCATGGGTGGTCGAAGAGTGCCGGCGCATTGCTGTTTTAGCTGCACAAGAAGGCTTAAGCGTGTTGACGGAGTTTCATACAGGAACCTTAACAGATTGCGCTGATTCGGCCGTGGAGTTGATGAAAAGTGTGGGGCAACCTACATTTCACTCCTTATGGCAGGTCTACTCACAGGAGAGCGCTTTGGTTAACAAGCAAAGCCTTGAGGCGATACGCCCGTGGTTAACTCATTTACACGTAAATCATTGGTCGCTGAACTCCTTTCAACGATTGCCTCTGAGTGAAGGTGAGGATCAGTGGCTAGGTTACTTGCGTCAAGCTGCTTTGGTGGAAGGGGAGCGTTACGCACTGTTGGAATTTGTGCAAGGTGATCAGCCTGAGGCCTTTTTGCGAGATGCCGCTATGTTAAAGAGCTGGCTACAGGAAATAAATTCGTAGGCATAAAAAATAAATTAATAATTTACATCCATGAGACAAAGGCGGCTCGGTTCCTGCTTTAAGCGTAGGTATGACAAAGCCGCACAAGCCAAAACGGGTTCTAAAAAAATCTACGACGACCAGCATCCTTTTCCTGTCGACATGGCTGGCCGATTCTAAGCATTTCCCTCAAGCTCTCGCTTTTTGGGCTAACTCTCCAGAGGGCAGTTCCACTTACGTTCCGCTTCGTAGCACTCGTGACGCTTGATTCCTATTTTTCTTGTCTTATTGCTTAAGCTTCTTTTCACTAGTGTATGCTATTTAGTAAATATCAGGCAGAAGAGTTTTTTGATGAAATGTTTACGGCTGAAGGACAGGTTCGACCTCATTACAAAAGCCTGCAAAATCGTTTTGACCAATTAGGCGTCAACGAGTTTGACCAAAAACGTCAAGCCGTGGATCTCAGTTTCATGCGAATGGGCGTGACGTTTACTGTTTATGGGGACAGTGAAGGCACTGAGCGTATTTTTCCCTTCGATTTAGTTCCGCGCATTATACCGAATAAAGAGTGGGAATATCTGCAACGTGGATTAGAGCAACGGATCACCGCTCTTAACATGTTTCTGCACGACATTTACCATGAGCAACGCATTTTAAAAGAGGGTATTATCCCAGCTTCCTACGTTCTTACCGCTAAACATTTCCGACCTGAATTCATGAACTGCAAAGTCATGCGTGATATTTATATTCACATTTGCGGCACAGATTTAATCCGAGACGATAAAGGTCAATATTTAGTTTTAGAAGATAATGGGCGTTGCCCCTCAGGCGTTTCCTACGTTCTCGAAAATCGCCAAGCTATGCGGCGAGCCTTTCCTAATCTCTTTGAACGCGCTGGGGTGCGCCCAGTTGATAATTACGCAAGTGATCTCCTCAACACCCTCCGTTACGTCGCTCCCAATGGTAAGGATAATCCCACCATCGCTGTCCTCACCCCCGGTATCTACAACAGTGCCTATTTTGAGCATACTTTCTTAGCTAAAGAAATGGGTGTTCACATCGTAGAAGGTGGAGACCTTGTGGTGCGTGATTCTAAGGTCTTCATGCGCACAACAAAAGGTTTAGAACAGGTGGATGTCATTTACCGCCGGATCGACGATGACTTCCTTGATCCCTGTGTCTTCCGTCCTGACTCTGCCCTAGGTATTCCAGGTCTAGTCAACGCCTACCGTGCGGGCAATGTCAGCTTGGCTAACGCTATCGGCACGGGCGTGGCAGATGATAAGGTCATGTATTATTTTGTGCCACGCATGATCAAGTTTTACCTCGGCCAAGACCCTATCATTCCTAACGTGCCCACCTACTTAGCTACGGAAAAAGAAGACTTAAAATACATGCTGGAAAATACCGCTAAACTCGTGGTTAAAGCAGCCAATGAGGCAGGTGGTTACGGCATGTTAATCGGCCCTAAAGCAACGGCGGCAGAAGTTAAAGACTTCCAAGCTAGAATTAAAGCAGAGCCACGTAACTACATTGCTCAGCCCACTATTTCCCTCTCCCGCCACCCGACCTATTCGGACCTCAGTCAGATGGAAGGACGCCACATAGATTTTAGACCTTACATATTATACGGAGATAAAATACGCATCATGCCAGGTGGCCTAACGCGTGTAGCTTTAAAAAAAGGATCACTCGTCGTTAACTCATCCCAAGGCGGCGGAAGCAAAGATACTTGGGTTCTTTACGGAGACGAATAATATGTTATCACGCGTTGCCAATTCTCTCTTCTGGATGAGCCGCTACCTAGAACGTGCGGAAAATGTCTCACGTATCGTCGATGTAAATCTGCAGTCCCTCCTAGACTACAAAACCCTCGACGACAAACGAATCAAAGAACAGTGGGAACCTCTGGTAAATACCCTGGGTGACGACGAACTCTTCCGTTCCCTTTATAAAAAGTCTGACAGTCACAGTGTCACAGAATTTTTAACCTATAATGAGGAAAATCCTAACTCCATCCTCTCCTGCATTATTTCAGCGCGGCATAATGCCCGCGCCGCGCGTGACCAGATAGCGCTAGAAATGTGGGAAGAGGTCAATCGCCTCTACCTCTTCATCCGATCAAAAGAAACCAAAAAACTCTGGCAAGAAAGCCCCTACGATTTCTACCGTGAGATAAAACAAAGCTCCTACAAACTTCAGGGTCTAACCAGTGCCACCACCATTCACGGCATCAATTTAGAATTCATGATGATGGGTCGCTTCCTTGAGCGTGCCGACATGACTAGTCGTATCCTTGATGTTAAACACCGAACACTTCAAGATGCCGTCTGCGGACCCGAGGAAGATAACAACACCATGATTGAGTGCGCCGCCGTCCTCCGATCCTCCAGTGCCTATGAGGCTTACCAGCACACCTACGTTTCAGGTGTTGCCCCAAAAAAAGTAGCAGAGTTTCTCCTTTTATCAGATTCCTTCCCTCGTTCCCTCCGCTTTTGCGTGCGCACCTTCGATCATTTTCTACGGAAAATGACCGGGAGCGACCCAGGCTATTTTCGTAATGAAGCTGAAAAGCTTTCAGGCCGTCTTTTAGCTGAGCTTAACTACACCACCATGAATGAAGTCTTCGCTATGGGTCTGCATGAATACCTAGACCACGTTCAACTCAAACTTAGTGATGTTGGTGTAGCCATTTTTGAGACCTACATTTTTTACCAGCAAACAGACTTAGCTAAAGAGATTGAATACCAAAAACAGCAGCAATCACAGAGCCAATCACAGAGCCAATCACAGAGCCAGTCTCAGCATCAAACGCAACGCCAAAAGCAGCAGCAGTAGGAAAAAGAGGGTTGAGTTTTGCTCAGGCTTAAGCAGAAGAGTTTTTTGTGATGTTCTTGGCTTTTGCGCACTATTCTAGGCATTGATGGAAAATGGCTCTAAAGTACTGAACTTTAAAGCTACAAGATCACCCTTTTTACGTTCTTGCTTTTATTCCTTTTAGTGACATTTTGGCACTATGAAGTCATCATTCCTTGAGAAGTTACTCCAGCGGATGAAACATTTAGGGCAAGGGGAGTTGCAGACCTACTTAGTGCGCTTGGCTCGGGAGATCGGCTTTCTGGAGACGATCTTTAATAGTTTGCAGGATGCCATTGTGGTCTTGGACAGGGAAGGAAGGGTGGAATATACCAATCTAGCTGTGCAAAAATTATTGCCTTTGCCCGTAGAAATTCCAGCAGGAACACCTATTTCAAAATATGTGCGGGATGTGGATTGGGCTACGTTGTTAGCTGCTGGACAGACGTCGCGGCGGTTGTTGGAAATTCATTATCCTGAATCACGCACTTTGGAGTTCTATCTATTACCGATGCAGGAGAAGGATGGTTCGACCACGGCGTTTGTGGCAATTTTTAGGGATGTGACGAAGCAGCGGACAGATGCGAGGGTGGCGATAGAGTCGGAGCGGTCTCAGGCACTGACCTTACTCTCGGCGGGGGTGGCGCACGAGTTGGGGAATCCGATCAATAGTTTAAACATTCATCTACAATTAATGGAGCGGGATTTAAAGAGGATACCGGAGGCTCAAGCGGGGCATTTACAGGAGTCGATTCGCATTGCTCGTAATGAGATGGATCGGCTGGATGTTATTATTAGTCGTTTTTTAAAAGCGGTGAGACCGACTTTACCAGAATTGCGTGAAGTGCAGGTGATGAAGATATTACAGGAGATTTTAGAAACTCTCAGGGCTGAAATTTTAGACAGGAATCTTATAGTGGAGTTAGATGTAGAGGAACCGATGCCATTGTTAAGGTTGGATTCGGAACAGATTAAGCAGGCTTTTTATAACATTATTAGAAATGCAATGCAGGCCTTAACCGAGAAGGGCATATTAAAAATTACGGTGGAGAAGGTGATGGGGGCGGTGGTGGTGACATTTAAGGATAATGGGTCAGGCATTTCACTGGAGGATATTCCCCGTGTGTTAGAGCCTTATTATACGACAAAGCAGCGGGGATCAGGGTTGGGACTCATGATTGTGCATAGGATTTTACAGGAACATGGGGCGGAGTTACAGATTGAGAGTTTTCCTGAGCAGGGCACGACAGTGCGGATAAGGTTCCCTTTAGGGCAGCCGCAGGTGCGGTTGTTGGAAGAGAGAGTTTGAGTGAGGCAAGGAGATTAAAATGAAATACTTACCAATACTTCTAATTGTCGATGATGAGAAGCATACGCGGGATGGGCTGCGACGTGCGATGGAGGATCATTTTGAAATCTATGTGGCGGCGGATGAAGCTTCAGCCTTTAACATGATGGAGTCGGAGAAAGTGGATGTGGTTCTGACGGATCTACGTTTAGCGGGAGATAATGGGATGAAGATTTTAGATAAAGCGCGCAGTCTGCAACCTGCACCGATCTGTGTCATGATGACGGCGTATGGCTCAGTGGAAAATGCGGTGGAGGCGATGCGCCGGGGAGCTTATGACTATGTGACGAAACCAGTGAATATAGATAAGCTGGAAATGCTGTTGTTAAGGGCTTTGAAGGGGCGGCGGGTGGAGGACGAGAATAGGCAGCTGAGACAGCAGTTGGATGAGAAATTTGGTTTGGAAAAATTAATCGGTCGGTCGGCTAAGATGGTGCAGATTTTTGATTTAATCAGGCAGGTGGCGGATTCAAGGGCCAGCGTCTTGATTGAGGGAGAGAGTGGGACGGGCAAGGAATTGGTGGCACAGGCTATTCATTCCTTGAGTGCAAGGAAGTTAAAGCCATTTATCCCGGTGCATTGTGCGGCAATTTCGGCTCAGTTATTTGAAAGTGAGTTATTCGGGCATGAGAAGGGAGCTTTTACGGGAGCGCAGGAGCGGCGGGTGGGTAGGTTCGAACAGGCGGATGGGGGGTCAATCTTTTTAGACGAGATCGGGGAAGTGGATGCGGCAACTCAGGTTAAATTATTACGCGTTTTGGGGGAGAGATCCTTTGAAAGAGTTGGTGGGAACAAGAAAATCGAGGTGGATGTGAGGTTAATTTCGGCTACGAACAGGAATTTAGAGGATCGGGTGAAGAGTGGAGATTTTCGGGAGGATTTGTATTATCGGATAAATGTGGTGAAGATTGAGTTACCGCCGCTGAGGGAGAGGCAGGAGGATATAGCGCTCTTAGCTAAGACGTATTTAGAGGAGTTCGGGAGGGAGAATAAAAAAAATGAATTACGGTTTAGTATTGAGGCGGAAAGGGCATTATTAAACTACGGATGGCCTGGAAATGTGCGGGAGCTAAAGACGGCGGTGGAGCATGGAGTGGTTTTGGCACGGGGGCAAGAGATCATGCTGGATGATTTACCGCCGAACTTAAGGAAGGTGGTGAATTTGGGTGATTTGCCTATGGGGCATAGTTTGAATTTGCAACAAATGGAAAAAGGGTCAATCATGAGAGCCTTGGAAGAGTGTGCTGGGAGCCGGACGGATGCAGCTAAGCTTTTGGGGATCAGTCGAAGAACCTTGCACCGAAAGTTGCATGAGTATCAGTTAACTTAAAGGGGAAGTGTTTTATATGAGTAATCTGCAAGATTTAGTGTACTCGCTTGAAGTGGGGGATTTACGGAAATGGATGTTAAGAGCTGCGGTATTATTTATCGTTTTGCTTTTAGGTGGATATTATTTAGGCACTCAGTTTAATGGACTAAAACAACCTGAGGCGATGGATCAGGCGCAGATTGCGCGGCAGATTTCGCAGGGGGAGGGGTTTACGACCAAGTTTATCCGGCCCATCATTCTCAAGTATTCCACGGAGGGTAAGGCTAAAGAAGAAGTTGATTTTCAAGCCATGCCTGATCTGGTTAATCCACCGGTTTATCCGTATCTCTTAGCGGCAGCGTTTAAGGTGACGGGAGTTTCCTTTGAGGTTGATAAAACAAAGTTAAAGGATTTTACCACGTTCCGGCCTGAAATGGTTATGGGTGGGTTTAACTTAGTTTGTTTAGTGTTAGCAATAGCTGTTTTTTATACATGGATGATACGGGCATTTGATGATCGCGTGGCTATCGTGGCTTCTCTTTTGTTTATTTTCACCAATTCAATTTGGGAATTTGTTATTTCAGGATTGAATGTGCCATTACTCCTGTTGCTGATTTGCTGCTTAGGTGCGGCTTTGAATGAGGCATTTAGTGCGGATGAGGATGAGGAGGGTTCAACTCTCACACCTTTGTTATGGCTCGGGCTGGCTGCTATCGTTGCAGGGCTGGCCTTCATGACTAGGTATTCCATGGTTGCGTTACCTTTAACATTGATTTTGGTCGCAGGTTTTCTCTTCCGAAACCGTGTGGCGGCACTGGTTATTACGATAGGAGTGCCGTTGTTGATTTCTATGCCGTGGTTGATCCGTAACATTAATTTATCGGGCAACCCGTTTGGGTATGCATGGGTTCAGGTATATAGCTATGATTCTTCACTGTGGCGCACGTTTAGTGATTCCTTAGGTGGCTCAATCGGACTTAAGCAGCTTATAACGGCGATGGCTCTGGGGTTAGGTAATCAGGTGGAAAATCTTGGATTTTACTTAGGAGGCTTTCTTTTACCTGGGTTATTCTTTGTCGCTCTTTTTCACACCTACAAAAAAACTAATGTTCAGAATAGCCTTTATTTTTGGCTAGCGGCTAGTTCCGTTTTATTTGTGCTAAATGCGGTAATAGTCAAGCAATCAGATCCTCAAGAAAAGTTGGAGTTAAATGGGTTGATCGTACTTGTTCCTGTTCTGGCGGCCTTTGGGACGGCTTTTCTGGCTCTCCTCCTAGATCGACTCAAATTGCCGTCGAGAATTTTACAACTACCAATTATAGCGGTGGTTTTATTCATCCAATTAATCCCTTTAGGCATTAATATTCTGCAACGAAATCCGCCACGCTTTGCCTATCCGCCTTACTTCCCGCCTGTGCTATTTTTTATCAAAGACTGGGTGGAACCAAATGAAATATTTTCGTCTGACATACCATGGGCTTCGGCTTGGTATTCTGATCGAGTTTCCGTCTGGATTCCTTTAAAGAAAAAGGATTTCTATGAAATGAATGACTTTAAATTTCGGATTGCCGCCATGCTGTTTACCCCAGAGACGAGTAATCGCAAGATGCTTAGCCAAATCCAGACTGGGGAGTACAGTGAGTGGGCGGCCTTGATTAAACGAACGGATCTGAAAGATCTGCCTCTGCCCTTTTTTACAGCTTTACCTCCGAATATAGAGCAAGACTACCTCTTATTTGCAGATAGACCAAGATGGCGTTAATTACGTATATAGATGTAAAATAAGGCTCAATGAACTTACTAACATATACTTGGGCGTAAAATTATTTGTTTTGACTATTTTAAATAAACTTACAAAGTCGGTTTTGAGATTTGTTCTACGCAGGGCAAATCATAATTAAATTTATGAATTTTATCGTAAAATATCTTTTGCTGACGGCATTGGTTTTGGCCTCGGTCTGCTTCCCTAACTTTGGGTTGGCTCAGAACGACGCCCGTGCAGGACAATTTAGTACAGGTAAGCCCTACACCATCTCGGTTAACTTACGCGAAGAGTACGATGACAACATCAATGCATCTTCAGTCAATGAAGAAAGTTCTTTCAAGACGATCATTTCACCAGAATTCATTTTCAAGTATCCCATGGATCAAACCATGTTTTCTTTTAGTTATTTATTTGATGCCACTTATTACAATGACCGCCAAGGTGACGAATGGGATATGGGGCATACCTTTGTCGGAAGGGTTAATCATAAGTTTACGGAACGGTTTGAAATAGATTTACGTAACCGTTTTAAATACTCGGCGGAGCCAGAGTTAGGCAATGGCGTTGCGGTGAATCGCCGTCTCGGTAATGGTTACAGCAACGATTTAAATCTAGATGCCACCTATGCGTGGACAGAGCGTTTCTCTACCGTGACAGGCTATAACAACACCATAGCTTCCTACGAAGATCCTATTATTTCTTTAGGGAATGATTATGTTAAACATGGCGTCACCCAAGACTTCCGACTCAGCGTGCTCCCTACAACGACGGCGGTGGTTGCTTACGCCTATGATACGTTTGATTACGAAAAGAGTCCTCGTGATTTTGACACTCACACTTTGACGGTAGGGGCAGATCACTATTTGTTACGTGAATGGTTGATCAGTGGTCGTGTCGGGGCGCAATATTTGATGAATGAAAACCCTATTTTAGATGATAACCTAGGCCCTTACGCTAACATTAAGTCAGTTTGGAACTTTCTGCCCAGAAGTTCCTTTACCGCTGGCTATAGTTTCCGCACCCAAGTCACCGATGCCGCAGTCTTCGGTAACCAGCAAACTCACACCTTTGATCTAGGAGTTTCCCATGCGTGGACTGCCAGATTTTCCACATCTTTAAGCGCGCAATATGCCTTGGCATCCTTTGACCAGAATCAGTCTCTGATTCCTGTTAATCAATCGTTTTACGAAAATACATTTAGCGCGCAATTAAGGGCTTCCTACGCTTGGACGGACTGGCTCTCGACGGATGCCGGCTATATTCGGAGCATGAGTGACTCCAATGTATTTGGTCGTGAGTTTGAGCGTAACCAAGTTTATATCGGTATTCGCGGAACCTATTAACTTTCCATTCTTGGCAGTTTACAAAATTGATTGTATTTGCCATGATTGCCTATGGCAGAGAATACAGAAGTAAGTCTTCATTTTAGTGATTATTGGCGCGTCGTAAAAAACCGCTGGCCTATTATTGCTATTCTTTTTGTTTTAGTGGTTGCAACAGCTTTTTTTTATACGCGCTCTATAGAAAAAGTTTATTCCTCCTCAGCGTTGGTTAAGGTCAGCACGGGTGAGAATAAGCAGTTGAACTTCATGCAGGATGAGGCCAATCCCTTTAACACCATAGATTTTCAAACAGAATTTGAAACCATTCAGTCTAAGAAGATTTTAGTTCCGGTTTTAAAGGCACAAAAAATCGACGAAAAATTCGCCTTAAAAGCTGGCTTGCCCATTAATGCGTATAAAGAAAATGAAGATTTTCTTTTTAATAGTTTTAAAGGTGGAAACTTACGAGTCCAACCCTTCCGTAATACTAAGCTCATTGAAATCACCGTTTTTTACACAGACCCTAATGATGCCAAAAATTGGGCCAATGCCATAGCTAACTACTATGCGGAGTATCGCGTAGCTGAGATCACAGGCAATAAAGGCGGGGGACTAAGGGTCGTAGAAGAACAGTTACAGAAACAACGCGATTCGGTACAAACCGCTAACCAGAAAGTTCAAGACCTACGTAAACTCTATGAGATAGATGATCAAGGTTCTGGCCCAGGCCGCGGGGCGGTCGTGACGCTACAAGAACTAGAGCTGCAACGCAACGAGGCTAAGCTCACGGAAACAAAGGCGGATCTATTAGCTCGCAAAGTCCGTATTCAAGAAGTGCGCAAATTGAGTAATGACCAGCTGGTTAATGCGCTTTCCGCTCTAGGATTTGAAGATAGTACCTTGAGCTTGTTAAAAGCAAATTTAATTGAAAACCAGCAAAACCTCGAATCTATGAGGAAGCAGGGTTTTGCCGCCGAGCATCCTAAAATGCAGGCTTCCCTTGCATTGGTAGAAAAAACTAAAGACCAACTGAGTAAGCAGCTCGAGGGCATACGCAAGGGCTTAGAAATTGATTACAGTGCGCAGGAAAGTAAGAACGCCAGCATCCAAGCAGAGGTTGATTCGTTGAAAGAAACAAACCGTAAAAAAAGGACAGGATCAATTCGTGAGTATGAAGATGCTAAGCGCGAGTTAGCTACCCAAGAATCTTTATTAGAAATTATCACAGCCCGCTACACTCAGGTCAAAGTGGACAGCAACATAGCTATCAAGCCAGTTGAGATGATCAGTGAGGCCGAGGCTAGCTCGGTTCCTGTGAGGCCTAACTTAAGGCTGAACATGGCTTTAAGCGTAGTCGTTGGACTAGTATTAGGCGTTTCTCTGGCTTTCTTTATCGAGTATCTGGATACAAGCGTGAAATCACTCGATGACGTCGAGCGCTATCTAAATACAACCGTCGTCGGAGTCATACCTGAAGGGGTCAACACCCTCAACCTTGAAGGCCCTGATTCTCCAAACGCTGAAGCTTACCGAATCCTGCGAGCCAAGATTGATTTAAAGGCACGAGATACAGGCGCAACCACGTTGACGATTGTTAGTGGCGGCCCTGGAGAAGGTAAGAGCACAACCTTATTTAATTTGGCTTATGTTTGTGCCTATAGCGGTATCAGTACGCTCATAATCGATACGGACTTCAGACGGCATTCTATCAATTCAATTCTTGGTATTGAAAATGTGAATGGCCTAGCTGACTTCCTTTTAGGCTACGGCTCTTTGGATAGTTATATCCGCAATACGGATATTCCTAATCTTCAAGTGATCACGGCAGGAAAACTCCCTCCTAAATGTATGGGTGCGCTTAGTCCAGCTAAAATGTCTGAAATCGTGAAGATCCTCCGTCCGCACTACGAGGTTATTCTATTCGATTCTCCTCCCATTCTCGGGATCAGTGACGCTGCCGTTATCGTGCATGAAGTGGATATGACTCTCCTAGCCATTCAGCATAGGCGTTACCCACGCAACATCTCATGGCGTGCCAAAAAGGTCGTGGAAGAAGTACAAGGCCGCTTCTGCGGTGTAGTCTTAAATAAAGTGCATTTACGTAGTGATGATTCCTACTACTACTACACCAGCTACTACGGCTATGATAATGGTGAAAGCGGTGGCGGCACCCTTAAGTCCGCCCAAGCTAATGCCAAGGAAAACAAACGCCGCCTCAAGAAAAACAGCCAGAAACAGAATGCTCAAAAAAGTCATGAAACCGATTCCTCTAAAGACAGTTATTAAAACCGCCCCTTGCCTTCTTGCGTTACGGGCTTGCTTGTTATTTAGCCTTATTACCTTGATCAGCTGTGCTGGCGGCCCTGGCTCGACACCCTCGACCCCTACATTCTCTAACACTTCAATGACCCCCAGCTCATCAGGCTCCACTTCCGATCCTTACGCACGTAAGGACTTGCTGCGTGTTGGTGATGCGCTCATCATCCGGCTAACTGGTGTGCCCGATGCAGAGCAGGGCGTTTATGAAACTAAGGTGGATGAAGGCGGACAGGTTTCCATGCCTCATATTGGAGCCGTTCCTGCTGCCAACCTAACGACCGTGCAGCTTAAAGAAAAGATCGAGACGCTCTACAAGATGCAGAGAATTTATACGAACCCTAACATTACAGTTACAACCCAACAGTCTCGCTACGTCAGTGTTACGGGCGAAGTGCGCGCACCGCAACGTCTTTTTCATTCAAAAGATCTGACGGCGCTCGGAGCAATTGCCAGCTGTGGTGGATTTACCGATTACGCAAACCGCCGGAAAGTTCGTATTCTTAGAGGCACGCAAGCTATTGAATTTAACGCTCAGGCCGCTTTAACCAATCCCGCTAACGATGTTCCCATGTTCCCAGATGACAAAATTCAAGTTGACCGTAGCGTATTCTAGTCTTGAGTAACTGATCCCCATATTAAAATCATGCCTCCCGTTAAAAAAAAATCCGACGACCTCAAATTGGTTAAAGCCTGCGCTAAGCTAACTCTCGATAAAAAAGCCGAGGATGTTGTCATCCTCGACTTACGAGAACTCAACGGGCCAGCCCAATTCTTCCTCGTCTGCTCTGGGCAATCGGATCCCCAAATCAAAGCAATCGCCAACTCGATCATTCAAGGAATGCGCGAAGACGGTCAAGTCAGCCCCTTCGGCTACGAGGGCAGCAGTTCTAGTCAGTGGATTATTCTGGACTACGGCATCGTCATGATTCATGTCATGCACTCGGACAAAAGAAAATTTTATCGCCTCGAAGAACTTTGGGGCGACGCTAAGCGCATCGTCGTTAAATAAAGGGTAGTTCGCCTTCTGTACCCGCTACATTCACACGCCGTGTACAATCCTAGCTCCAATAAAGAAAACTAGCATAAGAGCTGGCACCGCTATAATGCGTTTATCTAGCAAAGGGCGATAGCATGAATACATCGGGCTCAAGCGACAGAGCAAAAAACTTAACGTAAACCATGCTAGGTAATTTTGCATGGGGATGCTGCCCGCCGTCCAAATCCAGTAACCTTTAATGCGCCAAGCGAATGGCTCCATAATCCAATCCAGAATCGTGGCCAGAGCTGCCACGGCTAAGCAAGTGAAACGTGGGCTTAGCTTAGGCTGGAAGTGACGCACGAGAAGAAAGAACGAACTTAAAATATTCCACCATGCTAGGGGAATAGCTAACGGCAACGTTTCAGCAATCATGGGACCCATGCGATCGGTGTAAAAGTATGCACCGAAAGGAAAACCAGTGCGTGCCCCAATCGTTTCTACAGTCGCAGAAAGAAGCCCGATCACGGCAAAGCTAATCCAAGTCCTCTTCCAACCTATATAGAGGCCCATAGCAAAAAGCAAATTTACGGCTGCTAATGCGTGAAAAATAAAATCACCCCAACTTAGACATGTGCTAAAAAAAGGTTGTAGCGATTCCATTTTCACAAGTTGCTTAATCATGGGCTCATCTAACTTGAGAAGCGTCGCCACCAGACCGATAGCGGACCAGATAAGGTAAATGGGCCAGAGAGTTTTTTCAAGATAAGGAAGAAGTTTCATGAGCTAGACCCGTGTGATTTAAGTATTTTATCTACCACCATGCGTGCACTCAGCAAGACTAAAGGTATGCCCCCACCTGGGTGGGTCGTGCCGCCTACGAAGTAGAGGCTGTCGTGGTCAGGTGATTGCAAGGGTGGGCGGCGCAAGGCGGTCAAAGGGGAATGTGAGGCCCACCCGTAGAGAGCTCCCTCAGTGCTAACGTCTCGTGAGGCGAAGTCCGCTGGAGTAAAGAGATGTTGATAAGTGATGTGGTTGGAAAGATCGTTGAGTCCATGTTCATCTAAGCGGCGAATAATGGCTTCGGCAAAGCTAGGACTTTGTTTAACCCAGTCGATCGTGTGCGTGTTGGAGGGGGCATTAACTAGAACAAAATAATTATCTTCTCCCGCGGGAGCGTGATCCGGGTTAGTACGAGCGGTGATGCTGACATAAATAGTCGGATCACAAGGGAAACATTTTTCCTTAAATAATTGTTGAAACTCCCGATCATAATCTCGACTAAAAAAGATGTTGTGATGCGCCAGTTGTGGATAACGGCGAGCAACACCTAAGAGCATGACAAAGCCTGAGAGGGACAATTCTTTACCTGACATTTTTTTTGATTGTTTGCGGTGGCCGGGAACGCGCAACCAATCACGGTAAGCACGGATGGCGTCGCCATTGACCACGAATAGGTCGGCTTGATATGTTTTTTCGTCTTTAGTCAAAACGGAACGCCCGTCGCAGCGGATGACTTCGCTGTCGTAGCGAATGGTAACACCACGCTCAAGAGCAATTTTTGTGAGAACTTCTGGAATGCGAGCCATTCCGCCGTCCGCATACCAACCGCCGTAATGTGCTTCGACGTAAGGAATGACGTTGAAGGTTGCTGGTGTTTGGGCTGGGTTGCTTCCGTTGTAGGTGGCAAAGCGTTGAAAAAGTTGGCGTAGTTTCGGGTCTGAGAAGTGGGCGTTAACTTTTTCTGCTAGAGTTTTAAACGTGGCGACTTTAGGTAGATGCTTGAGCTTACGCCAGTGGCGGGGCTGGAAGGCCTTCCAGAAATCCTCGGGTGGATGCATCAAAAAAGCTTCGGCGGAGAGGTCGTAAATACCGGCACAGTATTTTAAGAAACTACTAACATCCGGACGCCGAAAAAAGGCAGCGTCTTCGTTGATTATTTGCCCATCATCCCAAAAATAGCGACAGATGGGGTTAACCTCTTTTAGGGTTAGATAGTTCTCTAAGGTAAGTCCTAAATCCTTGAAGAGATCTTCCAAGACAAAAGGCATGGTAAGGAGGGAAGGCCCCATGTCCCAACGGTAACCTGCGGCCTTATGCTCTTGGAGCTTACCACCAGGATGCTTGTTTTTTTCCAGAATGGTGACCTGAGCTCCAGCCTGCTGGAGGCGCAAAGCTGTGGCAAGACCAGCTAGGCCTGCTCCAATGACTAAAACGCGAGTTGATTCTTTAAGTTTCAAAAAAATAAGTCTGGTTAAATGATATACTTAAATCATAAATAACATAACGGCAACTACGATGCGATCTGTCTTATACTACTTTTTTCAATGCTTGTTTCGGTTTTTTCTTAAACTCACAGCTAACGTGGTCTTAATTGGCCAAGACAAAGTTACGCCTGGCCCTTGCCTTCTGGTCTCGAATCACATTAGCCATTTTGATCCTTGCTTTATCTTAGCGTGTATCCGACCCCGACTTGATTTTATGGCGATGGAAGAGTTATTTATTAACCCCTACGCTTCGTGGTTTTTTACGTATCTGGACGTGTTCCCTGTCAGCCGAAAAAAAACGGACACAAGGGCGATCCGAACAGCCCTAAAAAGGCTAGAGATGGGGCGGATCGTTTGTGTCTTCCCAGAAGGTGGTTTACGCTCAGGGAAAGAGTCTGTCTTAGAAGGTGCTGAGCTAAAGCCGGGAGCGGCTATCTTAGCGGAGATGTCAGGTGTTCCTGTGCGGCCTTTTATTTTTTTAGGAACAGACCGTTACTACAGCTATCGTCTGGGTGAACGCATTCCGCTCTTTTTTATAGTAGGGGATGAGTTAAAATTAAACCCTGCTTTAAAAGGTAAGCAAGCGCGTGAGGAACTAAACGAACGTATCGCCCAATCCTTCCGTGAACTTTACGCAGAGGTTAAGCAGAGCCCCGGATTTACAGATGCCGTGGTGCCGAGAACCGCCCAGAAGCGTTGGGAAGAGGCGAGGAGATGAGGACATTCTTACGGGACAACAGTGCAAAGATTATCGATGGACTCTCCTTCGGTATGATCAACGCCATTCAGCTACGAGGTAAAGCGGGGTCTCACGATGCGGAGACGTTGCAGAAATACTTAAGTGAGATGAACAAGCTTTCTCTTGAAGAGTTCTATGCCGTTCCTGATTCTCCTCAGTTGGATAAGATGCCAGGGCAGGGAACTTTTTCTTGCCCCAGCCCGGTGATTTCGGGAGTGAAAGAAAATGACCATTTACATCTCGATATTTGGCTGGGACCGAAGGGGTGGGAATCTCCTGCTATGTTCATGCTGCATGGGCATATGTCTGTCAGTGATGTGGGTTACCGCATGTGGGCACGTAAGTTAAACAAACTAGGCTGGACCGCTATATTTTTTCATTTACCTTACCACTATGGTCGTAGGCCGAAGGGTGTTCTCAGCGGTGAAATGGCTCTCACCTCTCATTTAATCAGAACATCGGAAGGCTTACGGCAAGCGGTAGTGGAGCTCAGAGCAGTTTCCCGCTTATTAAAGCAGCGCGGCTGTCCGCATCTAGGTCTTTGGGCCACGAGTTATGGCGGCTGGGTGGCTGGTCTTTTGATGGCATTGGAAGATTGTTTCAGTACAGCGTGGCTTCTAGAACCTATTGTGGACGTGGATTGGGCCGTATGGGAATCCCCAGCGACAATCGTCCTTCGCCGTCAACTCAGGCAGCGTGGCATTACCCGGGAGCAAGTTGGACAACTCATGGCAAAACTTTGTCCTGGGTTTAACACTCCTTTATTGCCAACGGAGCGTATTCTTCTGTTGGCGGGGATTTTTGATCGTATCGCCACCCCAGAAACAATTCGTGGATTGCACACTAAATGGAAAGGTTCGCACTATGCAGAGTTTAGGCAAGGTCACGTAGGTTACCAACTTATGCCAGAAAGTTTGCGTATGGCGCAGGAAAAGTTTCCTGAATTGTTCGTGTAGAATAATGAATGAAGTAGGAGTAAGCTAATACTTATGGAATCAAAGGCAGTTTCGTTTTGCTTTAAAGGCTCTTATGATGAGGGTGTGGTGAGAGACACGGCTACACGCTTGCGTCAAGAGCTACAGGCTAAAGCGTCGTGTGCTTTCGTGTTTGCCTCCATTGAGTATGCTGAGCACCTAGAAGACTTCGTAGAAACGCTCAGGCTTTATGGCCATATTCCTGAAGTGTTTGGCTGCACAGGTCGAGGCATTATCGGTTCTGGGGTTGAGTTTGATGAAGGTGCTGGCTTTACAATCTTGCTCCTTAGCTTGCCTGATACAACGTTAACGGTTCGCAGTTTTGGTTCTGCCGAAATGGGTGAAATGGACTCTCCAGAGCAATGGAAAGCTTGGTCGAAATGTGAAGGTCAGTCGGTCAATAGTTGGCTAGCTTTGATTAATCCGTTAGTCATTAATATTGAAGCATGGCTAGGCTTTTGGAATAAAGCCTACCCGGACATTCCTTGTTTAGGAGGACTGGCTAGTAGTAATAAACGTGCGGATGGAATCACCGTTTTTCATAATGAAGAGGTAGTGGAAGGAGGCTTACTCATCGGCCTAGCTGGAGCCATCCTCTGCGAAGCTGTGGTCAGTCAAGGTTGCCGCCCGATTGGTGATCCATTTACTATTACCCAAGTTGATCGTAATGTGGTCTATCAGTTAGGATCGAAATCTGCTTTTGAAGTGTTAAGTAACGTGATCACTGGCATGAATGATGAGGAACGAGAGACTGCAAAGGGAAATGTTTTTGCGGGCTTAGCCACCTCGGAATATTTAGACGATTTTAAACAGGGTGATTTCCTCGTGCGGAACATCTTAAGTGCTGATCCTGAGAGTGGAGCCGTCGTCATTGGTTCACTTCCACGGGTAGGACAGACCTTACAATATCAACTACGCGATAAAATTTCAGCGAAAGCTGATATGCACAGCCTTTTGCACTCAATTCACGAAAAGCCGAAACCACTAGCTTCACTTGTCTTTAGTTGCATAGGTCGTGGAAAAGCTTTTTTTGGGGAAACGGCTTTCGATGCTAAAACCATCTCTGATCATTTAGGAGAGCACCCGAGTGCCGGATTTTTTTGTAATGGAGAACTCGGCCCCGTATCTGGGCAAAACTTCGTTCATGGCTATACCTTGACGGCAGCACTATTTCGTTACGTGAAGACTACGTAAATTCTGGTAGCATGTTTTTATTGTTCCGACCCATCTAAAACGTTATCTTTATCTCAATGACTGACGTTGAGTCCCCTTGGTTAGCTCCTAAAAAATGGGTGCCTGATTTTTTGAGGTATTTAGAATCTGAAAAAGGGCATTCGCTCAAGACCAGTCGTAATTATAGGCAAAGTCTTTTAGAGGCCTCTGTATTTTTTGTCGGGAAAGAGTGGACGAATTTAGAAATGTTAGACTTTAGGCGTTATCTATACCATTTGTCGCAAGAGAAGACGCTCAAATCTGCCTCGATCCGACTTCATTTTTCTGCCATGCGCTCTTTTTATCAGTATCAACTGAAGCTAGGTTTGCTAAAAGAAAGTCCCTTAGCGCAGTTAAAACTTCCCGCTAAGGAAAAACGGTTACCTCTCTTCCTGAGTGAGGAACAGATGTCAGCTTTTTTGGAGGCGCCGTCGCAACTGATGGCGGAGAGTGGAAAAAATCCGAAACGTGGGCGGGCTATGGAGACGTGGCAATACTTACGTGACGCAGCGATTCTCGAAATACTTTACAGCACGGGGATGCGCATTGATGAGTTGGTCACGCTAAAAATAGCGGCTATCTACGGGGAGGGCAGGGAGATACGGGTCGTTGGGAAGGGGAAGAAGGAAAGAATCGTTATGTTAGGTGCTAAGGCTAGGAAGGCATATGCGGAGTATCGGGAACATTTGCCAGAAATGGCGCGGAGCGATTTTGCGATCGTCGCTGGTAACGGTAAAGCTCTCTCAGCGCGCATGGTGCAACTGATGTTTAAAAAATACTTATTAAGGGCAGGGCTAGACCACAAGCTTTCCCCGCACAAACTTAGGCACAGTTTCGCCACGCATTTATTAGATCGTGGTGCAGATTTGCGCAGTGTGCAGGAGTTGTTGGGCCATGAAAATGTAGCCACGACGCAGGTCTATACGCAAGTGACGGCGGAACGACTAAGGAGTTCCTATTTGCAAGCGCATCCACGAGCCTAAATATCGGTGTTTTCCTAACTGCGTGGTTGATTGCTAGCTAGAGCGAGGCATGATTTTACCTTGATGTTACAATGGTTTTATAATGTTGGTTTCACCTTGGCTTTTGTTCTGACTTGGCCGTGGTTTGCTTTGCACATGTGGCGACGTGGCAACTTTTGGCGCGGCTTTAATGAACGCTTTTCTTTTTATTCTCCAGAGCTTCAGAGCAGGCTCTCACACTTGAAGGAACCTATCTGGATCCATGCCGTGAGTGTTGGCGAGATGATGTTGGCACGTGTGTTGGTAGATGAGCTGCGGCTGCTACGACCTGACCAAGGCGTGGTGATTACGTGTACCACTTCTACGGGAAGGGCTTTAGGGGATAGAGAGTTAGAGGATGATAAAACGGTGGTGATGTACTCTCCTGCGGATTTGCTCCCCATGGCAAGACGAGCTTTTAGGGCGATCAAGCCTTGTATGATTTTGTTAATGGAGCAGGAGCTGTGGCCGAACCAGCTCTGGGAAGCCGAGCGGCGTGGCGTGCCAGTATGGATCGTGAATGCACGTCTTTCGGATCGTTCATGGGAACGATTTAAAAAATTCCGTTTTTACACGACGCCGTTTCTTTCTAAGATTTCTTTGATTGGTTTACAAAGTGAGCGTGATCGGGGACGACTGGCCGAGGCGGGTTTTCCTGTGCATAGCATGTTTGTAACGGGGAGCATGAAATATGATGTGGCTCATTTGGCGCAAGCGGATCAAGGTGTGGCGGAGGGACTGCGAAAGGAGATGGGCTGGACTGAAGGAACGGAAGTTTTTTTAGCGGGCAGCACCCACCCAGGCGAGGAGGAGCTTGTTTTGGAGGCTTATCAGGAGTTAAAGCGGAAGAGGCCAGAGTTAAAATGTTTGTTAGCACCGCGTCATGCTGAGAGGGCGTCTAGCTTAATGGCGGCAGCGCAGGGGCGGGGCTTCACGGCGTGTTTACGCACGGAGGCAAGGCCAGAGGCGGATGTTCTCATTTTAAACACGACGGGGGAGCTGCGTTCCCTTTATGAACTAGGGACGATTATTTTTATCGGGAAGACCTTGGTAGCACCGAAGGGTAAGGGCGGCCAAAACTTCTTGGAAGCGGCGCGGGTAGGTGGGGCGATCGTACTGGGAGACAAGGTGGAAAACTTTACAGCCTTAGTTGAAGACTATTTGGAGGCCAGCGCATTAGTTCAGGTGAAGGATGTTGAGGGATTAAAGAACGAAGCTCTGCGCTTGCTAGAGGATAGGGATTTACGTTGTAACTACGGGAGTAAGGCTAGAAAATTATTTGAAGAAAATTTGGGTGCGGGTGCTACAATGGCTAGGATGATTGATGGGTATTTAGGATCCAAAGCAGCTACTACCTAAAGCGTGGGACGTTGTTGAGCCCTCGCTTTAGCGGAAGATCATGGGAAAACCAGAATTTTCTCGCACAGAGACGCAGAGGGGGCAGGAGGATAAGACCTAGACTGAAGCGCTTAAAGGAATTTAAGAATCTGCATTTTTTGTAGTTAAAACTCTCCCTCCGCCCTACTCCGTTCCCCTCATCTCCTCAATTTCCACTCTTGGGTTATAAAAGCGTAAAAGGAAAATAACTAAGCTAGATAGATTTCTCGGGGGGGAACTTACCACTCAATAACCGCTGAGGCCCAAGTAAGGCCGCCGCCGAAAGCGACGAGGAGAATTTTATCGCCAGGTTGGAACTTAAATTCTTCTTCCGCTTCACTCATGGCCACGGGGATGCAGGCGGCGGAGATGTTCCCGTAGCGCTGGACGTTGACGAAGGTTTTTTCTTTAGGAATTTTGAGGCGATCAGCTAGGGCGTCAATGATTCTGATGTTGGCTTGATGGGTGATGACGCAGCGAAGGTCGTCAATGGTGATGCCTGCGGCATTCATGGATTTACGGGCGGATTTAGCCATTTCAGTAACGGCTTGTTTGAAGACTTCTTGTCCAGCCATGACCATGCAGGCTCCATTAGGCCCCAGAATTTTACCGTTGGCTTTAGCGGTGTTGGTGTTGAGAAGGTAAAGGATTTCGTGGAGGTTACCGTTAGAGCCGAGGTCGCAGGAGAGGAGTTGGGATTTCCCACCAGTAGACTGGACGATGGCGGCACCAGCGCCGTCTCCGAATAAAACGCAGGTGCTACGGTCTGTCCAATCAATGATGGAGGAGAGTTTTTCTGAGCCGATAACGAGGATGGTTTTATACATGCCTGAGCGCAGAAATTGATCAGCCACGACGAGGTTATAGAGAAAGCCAGAGCAGGCTGCTTGGAGGTCAAAGGCAGCGGCGCGGGTGGCACCAATATGGTTTTGAATGTAGCAGGCGGTAGAGGGGAAAGTGGCGTCGGGGGTGACGGTGGCGACGATGATGAGGTCGATGTCGTTAGGGGTCAGGTCTGTTTTGCTTAGGGCGTGTTGCGCAGCGCGGGCACCCATGTAAGAACTGGTTTCTTGTTCGGAGGCGATGCGTCGCTCACGGATGCCGGTGCGGCTGAATATCCACTCGTCCGTGGTATCGACCATTTTTTCTAAGTCAGCATTGCTAAGAATTTTTTCTGGGAGGTAGCGTCCGGTGGCGATTATTTTCATTAAGGAAAAAATTTAGAGGAGCGGGAGGGTCGATAGTTATTTTAGTTTGGCTAGGGCTTCAATAATATGCGGGTTGATTTGGTTGTCAACGGCTTCACTAGCTACGCGGAGTGAGTTATAGAGGGCGTGAATAGAGGAGGAGCCATGGGCTTTGATGCAGATGCCGTTAAGTCCAAGAATGACGGCGCCACCGTATTCGTCCGCGTTGGTTTTAGTTTTGATAGCTTTAAAGGCGTTTTGAGCTAGGAGAGCTCCAAACATGCGGAGGGGATTACGGGTGAGCTCTTCTTTAAGCCATTTAAAGGTGGACTTAGCTAGACTAGAAGAGGTTTTGAGGACGATATTGCCGATGAAGCCGTCGCAGACGATGACGTCGGTTTCTCCTTCAAAGAGTCCGTGGCCTTCGATGTTGCCGACAAACCTAATGGGAGCATCCTTGAGAAGTTTAAAGGCATCTTTGGTTTGCTCGTTACCCTTAGATTCTTCGGTTCCGTTGGAGAGGAGCCCGACGCGGGGCTCGGAGATTTTTAGAATATTTTGACAATAAACGGAACCCATGATCCCGTAAACGAGGAGGTGTTCGGGTCGGGCATCTACGCTGGCTCCCGCATCTAGCAAAAGAAATTTCCCGTTGCGCGTGGGCATGAAGGTGGCGATGCCTGCGCGATCAACACCTAGGAGGTTCCTGAGCTTAATGGTGGCGGAAGCGACGAAAGCACCGGTGTTACCTGCGGACACAACGGCATCGACCGCACCTTCCTTGAGGAGGTCGATGCAGCGGTTCAGGGAGCTGTCTTTTTTACGGCGCACCGCTTCCACCGCAGCGTCGGTCATGGCGATGACTTGCGTGGTGTGGAAAATGTGGATGCGATCGGAAGGAGCTTCACCATGTTTAGCAAGCTCTTGATGGATAGTATCTTCGTCACCAACTAGGACAAGACGTTCGATGGAGGGTAGCTGCTTTAAGGCACGAATAGCTGCAGCCACTGGATAAGCAGGAGCAAAATCACCGCCCATCGCATCAAGTGCGATTTTCATGTCGAAGGGACTGAGTTGGGAGCTGGGCGCTCGACAACTCTAGTTACCTATTCCGCCGTGATGGTTAGAACTTGGCGGCCACGATAGGTGCCAGTCTTAGGATCGACGCAGTGCGCACGGTGGCTGGACTTGCTTTCCTTGTCGGTGCGGAGTTGTAGTGGCTTGGTGCGATGCGATGCTTTGCGTGTGCGTGAGCGCATCTTCGATGTTTTTCTTTTAGGCGTTCCCATGATCTTTAGTTCTCTTTTAATTTTTCCAAAGCAGCCCAGACGTCATCCCGCCGTTTATCGGCGAATCCGTGATCGTCTTCCTTATAGACGACCCCAGTGTAGGGACACTTGTTACCAACCGCTAGCTGGCAGCTGGCGGCGATAGGAAAGTTGAGAAGAATATCTTCACGAATCAAGGGCGTCAAGTCGATTGACTCTTCGTTTGTTATCTCAAGGGTATGCTGGAAATCAGGAATCTGGATCTGGTAGGGTAGGGGTTCGAGGCAACGGGAGCAGGCCACTTGCAGTTTAGCTGTGAGGGAGCCTGTCACGAGGCACTCATTTCCCATTCGGTCAGCTCGTAATAGGTAGTCAATGGCAGTCCATTGGTCGCCTTGACCACAACTAAGCTCATAGCCAGCGGGGTCGAGGGTTCCCTTTAAGTCGATCCCTTGTTCGTCTCGTAAATCGGTAATGAGAATTTTCATAATTTAAACTTGATAGCAATAGCTTTCATAACAGCTTCAGGCACAAAGCCTTCAATTGAGCCGTGAAGGCGGGCGATTTCTTTAATAATGCGGGAGCTGAGATAGGTGTAGTTATCCTTCGGCATGAGGAAGATGGTCTCAATCTCAGAATTTAATTTACGATTCATGAGGGCGAGTTGGAATTCAAACTCAAAATCGGATACGGCACGTAACCCACGTATGATGGCGACGGCACCAAGTTCTTGGGCGTAATTAACAAGGAGACTGTCAAAAAAAGTGACCCGGACTCGTTCATTGCCTTGGATATTTTTGAGGGAAGCTTGCACCAGCGCTACCCGCTCCTCCATGCTAAAGAGGGGTTGTTTGCCTTCATTTAAGGCTACGGCTATGATGACCTCGTCGAAGAGGCGCAGGGCTCTCTCGGCCACGTCAAGGTGTCCATTAGTGATGGGATCAAAACTGCCAGGGTATATCGCACGTCGCATAGGAGCAGGTTAAGGGCATTACGCTAAGAAAACAACGAGAGAAAGGAATTTTTTTAGTAACCATTTTCTCCCTAGGTTTTAGCAACACCGCACTGCATCAATTCCATTTTAAAGTAAAATTAAAACCCTTTTCCCTTCGCGCTTGAAACGTGTTTGCTTCCTTGCTTGTGATAGGTAGCTTAATGCTTCTGTGAAAACTTTTTTTATAATTCTGGTGGTGGCTCTTGTGCTTGGTCTCGGCGGCCTTTGGGGCTGGAAGGAATGGCAAACTCAGAAGGCGGCAGGTCTTGATGAGGTCGCTCTGGAACTGACGGCTATGGTAGAGCGGAAATCCATCATTCAAACGGTGGATGTGGCAGGCGACATCGAGCCAGCGGAGCAGATTGAGGTAAAGGCTGAAATTAGTGCTAAAATCAAGCTGCTCAATGTGAAGTTAGGAGATGTGGTGCAGGCAGGGGATGTTTTAGTGGAGCTGGATAATAGGGAATTACTAACGGATAAGGCTTCGGCCGAGATTGAGATTGTGGGAACGGAGCTTTCCGTAAAAAAAGCTCGGGCTGACTCGGAACGGGACGCTCAGTTATTTGCTAAGCAGTTGGTGGCAGAGAAGACGATGTTGGACTCGCAAACAACGCTGGCACTGGCGGAGAATAATTATGATAAGGCGCAGAAGCGGTTACAGATTGTGTTGGATCGGTTAGCTAAGAGTAAGGTGCTAGCGCCGATGGCTGGTAGAATTTTAGAATTACCCGTGGTGGAGGGTCAGGTCGTGGTGGCAGCGGCGAGCGTAAATTCGGGCACGTCCTTAATGAAGATAGCAGATTTGCAAAAGCTACAAATATCTACGCATGTGAATCAGGTGGATGTAGCGCAATTAAAATTAGGTATGACGGTAGATTTTTCGGTGGATTCGATTCCGAACTTTAAGATGGTGGGAAAAATTCAGGAAATAGCTCCTACGGCCACGGTTAAGAAGAATATCAAGGGCTTTACGGTGCAGATAGGGATTGAGCAGCCTGATGAACGCTTGCGTCCGGGAATGACAGCGGACGTGATGATAACGATTGAAACGGTGGAGAATGCTTTAGCGGTTCCATTATCGGCGGTGTTTAATGAGAAGGATAAAAAAGTGGCATTTGTAAATGCTAAAACCCCCGAGAGTGAGCCGGTGATGAAGGAGTTGGAGATCGGGATTTCTAATGTGGATGTAGTGGAGATTAAGTCGGGATTAAGCGAGGGGGAAACGGTTCTGTTGACTCGGCCACGTAAGAAGGAAAAGAAATAGGAGAGGGTATGGCACTGATCGAAATCAGGGACGTGTTTAAAACGTATCTTTTAGGTTCGCAGGAAATTCATGCCTTAGATGGGGTGAATACAGATATCGTTGCGGGAGAATATGTGGCCATTGTGGGTCCTTCGGGTAGTGGAAAATCAACCCTGATGCATTTGATTGGTTGTCTGGATGTGCCGACAAAGGGAACCTTAACTTTGGATGGAGTGGAAATTTCTAAGGCGAGTAATGCGAAGCTTTCACGATTACGCGGCGATAAAATTGGGTTTGTGTTTCAAAGTTTTAATTTATTACCCAAGTTAAATGTGATGGAGAATGTGGAGTTACCTTTAATTTATGGTGGGGTGGGATCGAAGCAACGGAGGGAGCGGGTGTTAAAGGCGTTAACGGCCGTGGGGCTGGCGGATCGTAGTAAGCACCGGCCTAACCAGCTTTCTGGTGGGCAGGCGCAGCGTGTGGCCATTGCGAGGGCGTTAGTCAATGAGCCAAAGCTGATTTTAGCGGACGAACCAACTGGGGCGTTGGATTCGCATACGGGGGAAACGATTTTAGGAATGTTCCGGGAGTTGCATGCACAGGGGAATACGGTGGTGTTAGTAACGCATGATCCGAAGATTGCGGCCGCGGCGGATCGGAGGATTGAAATTCTAGATGGTAAGATCGTGGGAGATCATCGAAAGGCTACTTGAATAAAGGGATGCGTTTGAGTGCATTTATTCATCAGTAATATTTTTTATGAATCTGTGGTTAGGCACGAGGGAGGGTTTAAGAGAAATGGCGGCGCATAAGTTCCGCTCTTTTTTAACGATGTTAGGGATCATTTTAGGGGTGGCTTCGTTGATGGCCATGTTTTCGCTAACAGCGGGATTAGCAGAGGGGTTTCGGAAGGCTTTAACGGAGTGGGGTGGCCTGGCTAGTGTGGAAGTGGTGGATGCAGATGTCCCTGACTCACAAGAGGCAATTAAGGATATGAGCCCAGGCCGGACTTATAAAGATGTGTTGGCGTTAAGGAGTTCTGCTCCCTTAGTAGATTTTGTTTCTCCCAGTATGCGGATTAACGGGAATATTGTGCTGACTTATAAGAATCAGCAAACAAGTGTAGGCTGGTCGCGCGGGGTTGAGCAGACGTATTTAAATGTGGAGCAATATCAGATGGGAGCGGGACGATTTTTTACGGATTTGGATTTAGAGAAGCGCAACCGGGTGGTGGTCATTGGAACATTCATTAAGCAACAACTTTTCGGTTCGGGCAACGATAGCCCTATCGGAGCGACGATTTCAATTGATGGACATCATTTCACGGTGGTAGGGGTTTTTGTTGATTATGATAATGAGTTTAAAAATCGGGCTTGTGTGATGCCGCTGACAACAGTGCAAGAGTTATGGCATGGGGTGACGATGGAGAATGGGATCAATCAGGGGCCTAACTTAAAGCTGGATCGGATTAATGTGCGACTGAAGGATACGAGTCGTTTTGATGAGTCGATCGAGCAGATGCGTAACGTATTAAATCAAACCCATCGTGGGATCCAAGACTATGGGTTTAATACGAAGGAGGATTGGGCCGAGAGCGTCGATAATTCGGTGAAAGGGGTGAGGATCAGTGGCGGCTTGATTGTTTTGGTGACGTTGATTGCGGGAGGAATCGGCATCACAAATATCATGCTTGCCAGCATCAAGGAGCGGACGCGGGAGATTGGCATTCGGCGTGCCGTCGGTGCGTTACCGAGTAGTATTTTTTTGCAAATTGCCTTGGAGTCTGTGGTGCTCTCGATTATGGCAGGATTCTTGGGACTCGCGGTAGGGTATGGACTGGTAGAAATATTAAAGAAGGTAGCCTTGCAGGAGCAGGCACCCATTTTAGAGTGGAGTGCGGTTTTTTATAGTTTTATTGCAGCGGTTGTGACAGGGGTTTTGGCTGGTATGTTACCTGCTTGGAAAGCCTCTCAGATGAACCCGATTGAGGCCTTGAAGTTCGAATGAATGTGGCTCATGCAACAATGGAGGGTTTACGGGATCTATGGTCGCATCGGTTTCGCTCTTTATTAACGATTCTGGGAATTATTCTAGGGGTAGCTTCTCTATTAACCATGCTTGCGATTACGAAGGGGATGGCTACGTCTTTTCGAGAAAGCTTAAATGAGTCGGGCGATTTGCAGAAAATCCGTATCCAACAGGATACGCCACCGCGAGAGCAGGCTGAGATGGCAGATATTAGTCTAGGCTTAACATATCGCGATGTGGAGGCCATAAATAAAGAACGTTTCAGGGTTCTTTGGGTCTCTCCATTTATTAGTCAAAATATGCGGTTAAGTTATGAGAACAATTCTGACGGAACCAGTGTAGTTGGTGCATTAACGGATCACTTATATATGGATCGGCACAGGATTAAAGAGGGGCGCTTCTTAACGCAACTGGACATAGATCAAAAGAAGAGGGTCGTGGTGTTGGGGGATAGAGTGGCGATGAACTTATTCGGTTTTAACGGCCCCCAATTAATCGGTAAGCAGGTTAAAATAAATGATGTGCTGTTTACCGTAGTCGGCACTCTGCCGCGCTACTTGACGCAGAATCAGCAGCGCGAGGTTGAGCAAGGGATAACGGAAAAGCGGGCAGAACGCAATAAAAGCCGCGGATCCAGACGCAGGGAGTGGGATCCATTTTCTTGGAAACATAATTTAGCAGTAATCCCTCTTACAACTATGCTATCTGTTTTTAAATCTTCCAACATGGTGAACGGAGTGGATGAAGGACCTGACATTAAGCTTACCGAAATTCAGGTGGGTCTGCTGCGAGTTGAAGATGCGGCCGAGGTGCAAGAATGGCTCCGTAATACGTTACGGCAAACGCATCGAGGTATTGAAGATTTCCAAGTTGTTTATGATCGTGAACGTTTTGCTGAAGTCGAGCAGCAGATTTTTGCGGTGAGAGTCAGCGGGGCATTAATCGCAGGCATCAGCTTACTGGTAGGAGGCGTCGGCATCATGAATATCATGTTAGCCAGTATCACCGATCGCATCCGTGAGATCGGGGTGCGTCGAGCAATCGGCGCGCAGCCCGTGGATATTTTTATTCAGATCCTCATGGAGGCGGTGCTACTAGCCATGGTGGGTGGGGTGCTAGGGATTTTGGCCGCACAAGGAATGATTTACTTTTTAGACGCGGTCGTTAAGATACCTAACCCACCTGAGTTGGAAGTTGGGGCGATGATGATAAGTTTTATGTTTGCACTTGTCATCGGGGTTCTGGCAGGTATTTATCCAGCAATAAGAGCGTCCACATTGCGGCCCGTGGAAGCATTGAAATTTGAGTAAAAAAATGTCGATTGATACTAAGCCTTACAACGATTACGTATTGTCCACCTGCTTACAAGCAGGCTGGATCACGGATGAACAACAACAACTTGTCATAGAGCAGTTAAAGGGTTTACCCGGAGCTAGCGCCTTAACTTATTTGTTTGAGCAACAGCTCATTTCTCAAAATAAATACAACGTGCTTCTGGGTAAAATCCAAGATGCCGTTCAGCAACAATTTGAAAGTGAAAAAGCCGCACATGCTGCTAGCAGCACAAGCGTCAGCGTGAAGACAACCTACACTGAAATTCCTAGTTTACAGGACTTCTTAAAACTGGCGATTCAAGCAGAAGCTTCGGATGTGCATCTGGGTCCTTTCTCTCCTGCCATTATGCGTATTCACGGGCAGCTAGTCCCCATGATGCCTAATGCCCCCATCCTTAGTCCTGAGCAAACGATGGATTTGGCCAAGCAGTTCCTCTTGCCTGATCAAGTCAAAACAGTTGAGGACATAGGCGGGGTGGACTTTTGTTATGATGATCCAGGACTAGCGCGCTTCAGAGCTAGTGTGGTTAGGCAACGCCGAGGCTGGGAATCCGTCTTCCGCGTCATCAGCAGCCGCATCCGCACCATGGAAGAAATCGGCTTGCCCCCAGTGCTCTACCGTTTATTAAAATATCATAACGGTTTAATCCTCGTTACAGGCTCCGTGGGTTGCGGGAAAACAACAACGCTAGCGGCTATGGTCAATCAAATCAATCGCGAGAGAAAAGACCACATCATCTCTTTAGAAGACCCTATTGAGTATGTTTTTAAACCTGAAGGTTGTCAGGTAACCCAACGTGAAATTCACAGCCACACGATGTCCTTTTCCTCGGCGCTGAGAGCATCTCTTCGGCAAGATCCCGACGTCATCATGGTAGGGGAAATGCGCGACCTCGAAACGATTTCACTCGCCATTACAGCGTCTGAGACGGGGCATTTAGTGCTGGCTACTCTGCACACCAGTAACGCCGCACGCACCATGCAGCGTCTCCTGGACGTCTTCCCAGTGGAGCAGCAATCTCAAATCCGCACCATGGTTAGCGAATCTCTGCGCGGCGTGGTTTGTCAACAGCTCATTCCTCGAGCCGACGGTCGCGGCCGTGTCTTAGCTTTAGAAATTATGACCAATAATCCCGCTATCGGAAATTTAATCCGTGAAGGTAAAAACTTTATGCTGCCAGGTCAAATTCAGATCGGGAAAAAAGATGGCATGAGACTTATGGATGATTCTCTCATTGAGCTCGTCCGTGCTGGCACCATCACTCAAGAAGAAGCCTTTCAACGCTCCGAAAATAAACAGCAATTTGCTCAATGGTTAGCTGGAGGCAATTAAATTTTAAACGTTATGGCTAATCAAATTGATCAATTTTTCCAAGTCCTTGTCAGCGAGGGGGGCTCCGATCTCCACCTCTCCGAAGGTCAACCACCTAAGTTTCGCCGCTTCGGTGAAATCCGTGCCTTACGTGAAGAACCTCTCACCCGCGAAGAAATGGAAATCCTCTTGCGCCAGATTTGCCGCCCCACTTCATGGGAAAAGTTCCTTCAACAAGGCGATTTAGACTTCGCTTACGAAATGGGTAATGACTCCCGCTTCCGTTGCAACTACCACCGACACCTCAATGGATTAGGAGCAATCTTTCGTTTAATCCCGAATCGACTAAAAACCATCGATGAACTCGGCGTGCCGAAAATCCTCGAAAGTTTCGGAGACATGCGCTCAGGTCTCGTACTCGTGACAGGCCCTACGGGTTCAGGTAAATCCACCACCCTAGCCGCCATCATCGATTACATCAACACCCACCACGCACGCCATATCATCACGATTGAGGAGCCGATTGAATTTGTTCACGACAACAAACGCAGCACGGTCACCCAACGCGAAGTTCCCAGTGAAACCCCGACCTTTTCTAGTGGGCTTAAGGCCGCTTTACGGGAAGATTCTGACGTAGTTCTCGTAGGAGAGTTGCGCGATCTTGAGACCATATCCCTTGCCCTAACGGCGGCAGAAACAGGTCTACTCGTCTTCGGGACCCTGCATACGAATAACGCCCGTAAAACCATTGACCGTATTATCGACGCATTCCCTAGTGATCAACAAGAACTCGTTCGCACCATGCTCTCCACCTCCCTGCGCGGTGTCGTTGCTCAGCTTCTACTCAAGCGTAACGATAATAAAGGGCGCTTAGCAGTTAATGAAATCCTTATCTCTAACCCTGCCGTGGCCTCCATTATCCGCGAAGGAGCCACCTTTAAATTAACCGACGTTTTAAAATCTGGCCGGGCGGAAGGCATGCAGCTCATGGATGACGCCATTGAGAATTATTTTAAAAAAGGCTTTATCTCCGCTCAAGAAGCCTACATGAAGTCGATTGATAAACAGCGCTTCATTCCTTATTTAGAAAAAGGGCACTAAGATGCTGCGGGAGGCGCAAGAGCATTGTCAGAAAGGACTAGATATAGAGTCAGCCATGGTTCCCGCTCTTGTGGCAGAGCTGCTCGATCCCGTTCTGGCCGTTTCTAGTAAAGCCGATTTCTTAAAAGCACTCAGTGCGAAAGGTGAAACGGAGCATGAACTAGCCGCTTTTGCCAAAGCTCTCTTACCCCGAGCCGTCCCAACGTCTCTGCGTGGACGTTTTCAAGGAAAAGCTCTCTTTGACTGCTGTGGCACGGGCGGTGGTGGCTTAAACATAGTTAACCTCTCAACCGCACTCATGCCCGTCCTAGCGGCTTGCGCAGTTCCCGTCGTTAAGCATGGTAATAGGGGCGTCACAAAAAAATCTGGCAGCGCTGATGTGCTTGAAGCTCTAGGCATTCACATTAACATAAAGCCAGATCAGATCGAGCCCTGCCTCGAAGCCTGCGGGATGGTCTTTCTCATGGCTCCGCTGTATCACCCCACTTTTAAAAATGTTGCGGAAGCGCGTAAATCATTAGCCCACGAAGGGCTTCGTTCTATTTTTAATCTATTAGGACCTTTACTGAATCCTTGCCTACCAGAAACGCAGTTGCTCGGTGTTTTTCACTCCCATCATGTGGAACTTTTTCAAAAAGCATTGCACTCCTTAGATCGGGACAGGTTTTTAGTTGTCTGCGGAACAGATGCCGACGGCACGGCACTAGGTGAAGTCAGCGTCACGGGCACGAATCAAGCTCAGGGGTTTTTACAAAAAGCGTTTAAGGAGGATCTCGGCTTACGTAAAATATCAGGGTCTTATCAAGAGTTACTTGTAAACTCACGGGATGAAAGTGCTAGCCGCATTATGGATTTTTTGCGGGGCGAAGAGAAAGGTTTCTTGCGTCACGCTATTCTCATGAATGCCGCCGTAGCTTTGCAGGTGCATGGCTCGGTTGAAGTGATTTCTGAGGGCTACGGCCAAGCAGCCGAGGCGATCGACTCAGGCGCAGCATTGAAAGCTCTCGAGCGATTTCAAAATTTTTCTACTGCTCATTCCTAGGTAAAACTTTTTTCCATCAAACCCAGCTCTAGCTCCCAAGCTACTTCTTGAATAGTTTCGGAAAACGTGGGATGAGCTGTGGTGATATTCGTTAAATCAGAGAGCTTAGCATTAAGGGTCAGAGCCATACCTAGTTGTCCGATAATTTCAGAGGCATGTGAGCAGATAATGGTGCCGCCGAGAAAGGCTGTCGTCTTGCGCTCGATGATTAATTTAACCAACCCATCCATTTCACCCATGGCGATGGCTTTCCCTGCGATGGAGAAAGATTTTTGGGCTGTAAGAATCTCATAACCCTGTTCTCGTGCTTGGCTTTCACTTAATCCGATTGAGGCAATCTCCGGTTGCGTAAAAGCACAACGTGGAGCGGCCTGAACCTTGTAAGCCGTATTGTAGCCTAGGGCATGGAGTGCCGCCGTCCGCCCCTGCATGACGGCAGAGCTGGCAAACGTGGATAAATTATTAACATCGCCCACGGCGTAAGTTCCTGGCCAAGCGGTTTCCAAAAATGAGTTTACTGGAATAGAACCGCCTTGTGCCAGAGCCTCTAAGCCATGCAAGTTGGGTTGGCGTCCACCAGCGTAGAGGACTTTTTCAAAAAAGAGAGAATCGCCTTCTGCTAAATGCACCTGAACGCCACTATCTGTAGTCGTGGCGGAAACGACACACGTCTTGGTTAAAACGGTGATGCCCTCTCGCACAAAAGATCGTTCTAAAAAGTGACCTGCAACATGATCAAAGTGAGGAAGCAAAGACGGACCTTTTTCGATCAAAGTAACCTTACTGCCGAGTGTGGAAAATAGAGTGGCATGGGAACACGGAATATACCCGCCGCCGATTAAGCCGACAGAGGCCGGCAGTTTTAACAAGTGCAGAGCCTGCGAACTGTTAAGGATATTTTTTCCATCAAATGGAATTAAGGGATCACACACTGGGACTGAGCCTGTAGCGATGATGGTCTTACGTGCTTCTAGTATCTCTATGTTTTGTGCCGTCTGAACCTGCACCTTCCCGGGAGAGATGAGGTTCGCTTGCCCATGGATAACATGGACACCCGCTTCTGTTAGCTCCTTAAGAGTGTGTTGATATATTTTTGAGACCACGCTTTTTTGGCGATTAAAAAAATCAACTAAGGAACCTTTCGGAGGTTCAAAAGTCACACCATAGTCTTCTCCATGCCGCAAGCTTTGTAGATATTTAGCACTGGCTAACAAACTTTTTGAGGGAAGGCACCCTTCATGTAAACAAGTGCCTCCAATCATTTTGTGTTCAATCAAAGCAACGTGCTGACGTCGTTTAGCCGCAGTGAGTGCTGCCGAAATTCCGCCTGGCCCAGCTCCGATGATAAGAAAATCATAGCGTTTCATATTTTTGATAAGGTTCGTGAACGCTCTGCGGCGGCATGGATAGTCGCTGCAACGATGTTCGAAAGTGCGCTTGCATCTAAGACATTTAACCCCGCTTCCGTGGTGCCGCCTTTGCTGACCACTTGCTTAATTAGATCATCAGGACTTAAGTCATAGTCTAAAATCATCTTAGCTGAGCCTTCCGCCGTCTGAGCGGCCATGCGGAGAGCTTGCTCGGGACTCAAACCTTCTTGGATAGCGGCTTGGGAAAAAGCTTGGATGATGCGATAGAAAAAGGCAGGACCTGAACCGCTCAGAGCCGTCACGGCATCGAGCTGATTCTCTTCCACTTTGTAACATGCGCCAACTGATTGAAAAAGTTGTTTAATAAAATCTCGATCTTCTGGCGTGCAGCGTGCGTTAGGGCAATAGGCTGTAACCCCGCAACCGAGAGTGACTGGGGTGTTAGGCATGGCTCGGGCGATGTGCTGTTCTGAGCCAAGGAGTTCCTCAAATCGCTGTAGCCTTATTCCCGCTGCGATGGAAATGATAAGTGTGGTTGTGTTGCGCAAGCGGAGAAGAGGCAGCACCTCGTTCATTTGGATAGGCTTGACGGCTAATAAAAGCACATCGGCTTGGGCGCTGGCCTCTGGAAGAGAGTCTGTCCACTGCATGACACCCGAAGGATCGAGTGCAAGAAAGGAATCTTTGGACGCTTGGGTTTTAGAAACGCCTGTAATAGCGGCAGGGTTTATGAGGTTGCGAGCTAGCAGGCCCGCCACAATCGCTCGACCCATTCTACCTGCACCGATAACAGCCAGTCTCATAGGAAGATTCTAGGCTTAGATTAGGTAAACTGCAACTCTACAGATAAAGTGAAGGTGGAATTTATTAAGGAGTTGTAATCCTGACTTTAAATACAGACCTGCATCGTAAAAAGAGGTATACGCACTATGAAGCTTTGTCCTTCCTCGTCTTTCCCGTGGTAAAAACCTTCCGCACTGCTGTCAGAATCAATGAGGTGATAATTGTTGTAATGAAATTGATCGCCTGGCTTAAGGTGAGGAAATTTACCGATCACACCGTCTGCTTCGACGATAAGTTTGTGACCCTTAGCGTTAGTGACAATCCATTTACGTCCTAGGATTGTAACGATGCGCAGGCTGTCATTATGGATCGTTATATCGTAGCCAAAGCGATAAGGACGATCGGCAGGGTTCTCCATGCTAGGAACATGTTCGACTCGATCGACGTTAACCCAAAGTCCACTAATTTCTTGATATCTAGATGATTCAGGCACGAGGTAAAAATGTAGGAGGCTTGTCCTTTAGTCAAGAAACAGTGCCACTCGAAAAATCTGCCACGCTTGACCTAACGAGAGGGTATCCCCGGGAAAACGACTTAAGCCGGTTAAGAAAAGGCAGCTAGCGGCTAGGCTAAACTGCGTGAAGAGAGTCCCTAGGATTTGTTGCCAGAGGGAAAGTGATCGGATTTTAGAGTGAAGCTTGATGGTAATGGTTACGAATAAAGCTTGTAACATGAAGAAGGGCAGCCATTGCAGCCAAAAGCTATGTGGCGGAATCCAGAGAGAGGAACCGACCCAAAGTCCACCAAAGAGCAGAGCCGAAATAAAAAAGGTCAGCGGGACCGACCAAATGGCGGAGGCTCGACCACCTAAAGGCAGATAAACATGAGCGCGTAAAAACTGGTGGTAAAGAGTAAGCCAGCGTTTCCAGAATTCTTGAGGCGTCCTAGCCAGTAAGGGGAAATGAAAGAGAGAAGGAACTTGGATTCCCAATAATCGAGCAATACTGACGGCGTAATCACAGTGAGCGGATAACCACAAATACCATAATACATAACTAGTCAGAATTTGATACCAAGCCGCTCCGAACCAATGCGCTCCACCGGCCTGCAATCCTAGGGGTAAGAGAAGATGCAGTTGAAACAGAAGTAGTTTAACGGAACCGAGAAGAAATATTTGCGCAGCTGGCTTTAGCGTTTTGGGATAATCCTGAGTCTGACCAAAATGCAGCGAGGGTGTAACAGGAATTAGTTTAAGTAATTGTGGAATAAAAAAGATGTAGCTGAGGTGTTCAAAAAAACGTTGTTCGGCGATTTTCGGGTTACGACATTCCCGCTCCCACATCCAATAGCGGAGGAAAAATCCGAGAAGTAATGACTCTCGTAGCCAAAGCCAAAGGACTGGCTTTGCGGCAAAAATCCAAGGTAACAGTTTCGGAACGACTAGGATAAACCCCACGAGCAGACACCAAAAGAGGATTCTCTGAGCTTTGAATGTTAGGTGTAGCACCGTGTAGAGAACCGCTGATACCGCTAAGAGATAGAGTCCAAGAAATGGTTCCATCTGAAACCAAAACGCCAGAGAACAAAGGCCTAGCACCAAGGTGAAATGTTTTTGTCTCTGAGCGAGGACTAGTAAGGCAGCAATACCTGCTAGGGATAAGAGGATGGAAACTTCCAACTTTTCGGTTTCTTTCAACAACCAAAAAACCACAAAAATAGGGGTTAGCAGTAAAGCGTGTAGCAAGAAATAACCTAGGAGCTTGAATAGATCCAGTGGTCTAAGAGAAAACATGGCAGAAGATTTCTTGGGATGGGAGACTTAGAGTTTTTTCAAAGCCCGCCTGATTATACGTAGCTGCTTTAACATGCCCCAGCTGTCGGCCCAAAGTCGAACTTTACTGCCATCTTTCTCCTCCCAATCCACGGGCTCCTCCAAGACCCGCTGCCCTTTTTTTAAGAGCCGTGCCATAAGTTCTGCATCAAAGGTAAAGCCGTTTATGCAAAGATCATCCCTGACCCCTAGAAAGGCAGCGCGTGTGATCCATTTACAGCCGCACTGCGTGTCATAGGCGGCGATTTCTAGTTGATAAGATAATAGCGTGGCAAAGACGCGTCCGATCAGGTGCCTAATTATTTTACGATCAACTTTGCGTCCCAGCATCAGTATGCGACTGGCCATGAGGAGGTCACATTTATCTTCTGCAAAAAGTTTTAATAAACGTAAAGTCTCCGACGCAGAAACTGCGCCATCGGCGTCGGCAAAGCCTAGGGTCTGGATTTCAGGATGATGTTGTGTCACCCACGACCAACCGTGGCGAACGGCATAACCCTTTCCCTGATTATGAGGATAGGATAATTGGATTACGGCAGGGTCTTGAAAGTTGGGCAGCGGCTCGCTACTTCCATCATCCACCGTGACAATAAGGGTAGTGGTTAAGGTGCTGCGTAATTCTTTAAGGAAGGCAGGTAAACGAACTTGCTCGTTGTAGCATGGAATAATCAGAGCAGAGGTGAAGTTCATGAGAAATAGCGTTTGATTAAGTTACGCTACCATTGCAGGTTTTTTCACAACGAGCAAGACGACAAAATGATCCTAAATAGTGGTTAATTTTAATGACGTCAGGAACCTCCTCAGATAGTTTTTTCCTATGACCTACAGTCGTTTTCATTGGAAATTTAATTTTCCATTTCTTTTGCTGTGCGCCGTCTTAGCAGGGCCAAGCTTTTGGACGGCACCTATTTTGACGGCGGTGGCTTTGGTTCTTTCTTTAGTTATGGTTTTTACGACGCCATGGGATAATTATGCCGTGGCTCAGGGAATCTGGGGTTTTCCTAGAAATAGGTTTTCGTTAAAAATCTGGCACTTACCGATTGAGGAATATGCCTTCTTCCTGATTGAATCCATTCAAGTCATGTTGTTAACGACTTTTCTTTTTCAGTGCTTCCCGCAGTTCGAATCATGGGAAAATCCCTACGGGATCACGCATCCTTTGGTTGGAATAGTGGTGGGCTCGATACTACTTGGGTGGCTAGTCTTAGGTCTATGGGGAAGAAAGCGGATTAACGCCCAATCTTGTTATCATTATGCGTGGCACCTATTGTTTTGGTTTGTGCCGATTATTTTTTTACAGTGGGCCGTTGCGTGGGACGTGGTCCTCCCTAGATGGCCAGTTCTTTTAGGCGTCACTTTTTTAGTGGGAACCTATTTATCAATCGCTGACTACATAGCCATTGATAAAGGAATCTGGCATTTTGATGCGAAGCAAATCACAGGACATAAGTTAGGCGGAAAAATGCCTTGGGAAGAAGCCGCCTTTTTCTATCTAACCGCATTCTTAGTAGCGCAAAGTTTTATCATTCTTCTACCTGAACAATTGCGCTGATTGTAGGCGGTCTTCGGATTGGTTCACACAAAGCCACGAAGGCACGAAGGCACGAAGGTTTTCAGAGGAGACTTCAGAAGAATTTTCACGCAAAGATGCGGAGGCGCGGAGATTTTCAGAATCGGAAATAATCCCTTTTCCTTTTCCCCTTTCGTGACTTCGTGGCTTCGCGCCTTCGTGTGAGATTCCTCCAAGATTTGCGCCACGTCGTCGTGAAAGAGCAGGTCTGAAAAGCCGCTTGAAGGAGTGCCTGATTTAAGGGAATTTACTGTCGGGTAAGCGCAAGAAATGTAGAGGCCGCTCCTTGCGAGTGGCAGCCCGTCAGGATGGTATCCTCGGTTCTTGGAACCTACTTTTTTCATAAGCCTTCGAGGTTCGCCGCTTCTGAGGTTTTTGATTTTACGTTGGTAAAGTCCTCTGGCCAGACCTTCAGCCCGTAGCCCATCGTCTTTGGCGGGATTTCTCATGGGCAAATGAGTGGAACGGTGGGGAAATAAGTCTGGTAGCGGGCTGGGTCTCGCGTCAGCAAGGTAAAGCCTTCCGCCTCAGCGTGCGCGCCGATGAAGAAATCGGCCAGCGGTGCTGTTTTCGCCCCACCGCGTTGCCGATAATCCCGATACGCTTGGGAGGCTAGAAATAGGGCTTCGCAAGGGAGTTCCGCATAACCCAGTCCCAGCACTGCCAGCATTTCATCCACTTCCCCAGCCGACGTTTTTTGATAACAAAGTTCGGAAAAAATGATCGGGTTGATGATGGCATCCGGAGAAGCGGCGATGGCGTCGGCGGACCAAGCTGCCCACTGAGGATCATCCTGGATCAAATCAATGATCACGTTGCTATCAACTAAAACCTTGGAACCTTCAATCATCGCCTCTTAATTCCCGCATGATCACGTCGGTTGATTTTCCATCATAGCGGTCTTTCCATATCCCCGTAACGGCTTTCAGCCGTTCCCGCATTTCCTCCGCTGTGCGAGGCGGTTGGATTTTGTCACTCTCCACGGCTCTAGTCAGGATGTTGCGCGCCTCCGCCTCCATCGAGCGGCCATGGCTCGCCGCGTGCATTCGCAGCTTATGTTTCACGGGCTGGGGAAGATTTCTAATGGTTAAGGTCGTGCTCATGCCAAAAGTGAACGCAGTGCTAGCATTGCTGTCCATGATGCCTGCGGGAAACACTACCCACCCCGCACTGAGCAACTCCCTCCCTCCAGCGATTGCAACGCCAGCCTAGAGTGATGATCTGCTGGATGGAGAACTCTCCTGCGGCGGGTTCTTTGACCATCTGGAAGAGGCGGAATAAGACCCTAGGGCAATTGCGCAAAGCCCGTTTCGCAATTTTGCCTTCAGGGAAGGCCATGGCTAAGAAGTATATCTCATACGACTGGACGCGTTAAGACAGCTCCGCACCCATGAAGACAATCAGGTCTTGTTCTTGTTTTAGAAGGCCAACCCGCTGTGCACTGAAACCTTTTTTCGATCAACACCTGTTAAGAGTCGAGGACTGACCCAGTTCACTGACCCAGAAAAAAGACGTAGTCATCGAGCGGACCGAGCATATAATGGTGGGTGCCCGCCGCTGCGTTTACCGCATTCGCACCGCTCGGGCTCTGCTGTCAGAAGCTGAGAAAAATTAGATGAAGAATATGAGTCATATATCAAAAGAAGAATCAATCAGGGGGGCCTTCATGGGTGCCATCGTTGCAGATGCACTGTGCTTGGGAAGTCATTACGAGTATGACGCTCAAAAAATCCACAAAGCCTATGGAGATAAGCCGATTGAAAAATTTATGTCACCAGGCGAAATGATGGGAGGGCAAACTCATGGGATTGGCTGGGGCGAGAGAAACTATCATCCCGGTAAAAAAGCAGGGGGAACCACCGACTACGGTGACTATAATATCGTGGTTTTGGAACACTTGGCAGCCATTGCCAATCCCCCAAGAGCATTCAGTGTTGCGGCGCTGCTTCCTCATTGGATGAATCGCTTGGAAAACGGCTGGGGCTCCTGGATATGCACCATGACTAAAGAGACGTATGCGCAGGTGAAAAATGGCTTCCCGATTGAGCACTTGGGCGGCATGTCCAATGCGATGGCGATTCGTCATGTCGCTGCCCATGCCTATTATGAAACCGAAGCGGAGCTAGTGGATGTTGCACGCAAAACGATGTTTACTCATACGAACAGCGAAGCATTGGGCGGAGGGGAATTTTTTGCCCGTGTGACCCATCGTGTGATTAATGGTGCAACACCTCAAGACGCGATAGAATCTGTCGCCGTATTGATGGGCGGGTTTTTTGAGACGAAAGTCGTTCAGGCCGTTGCAAAATTCAAAGAGGCAACCAATCCTGATGCACCGCTGTCCCGTGAGCCTTTTGCGGATGATTTGGCATTGACCTCAATGGCACGGCTTTGGGATATCGGCCGATCCGAACCCATTAAAGTCGGCAAAGCAAGTCCGACCGAGGGGACACTCCCAGGGGCTGTCTATTTCATTCTAAAATATGCCGACCAGGAAGATGGTCTAAAGAAAGCGATTGTAGCCAATGCCATGGTAGGTGGCGATAATGCGTCACGCGGTATCGCGATTGGAATGGTGTTGGGAGCGTATCAAGGGATCAATGCCATCCCCAAGGAGTGGCAGGCAACATTGGATCAATGGGATTATTGCGATAACCTTCTCAATCAATTACCGCTGCTGAAAACAACATCCCATTCTCCCAACATCCGTTCCTAACTTTCCTCCCCCAAAGCGCAAGAAGACAAAAAGCTCCTCCAGCCCGGCATCCCGCAGCGGGACGAGGGGGAAGGTTGAAGGATGAAAAAAGGCCGGACAAGATGTCCCACTTCATCATTCATCATTCATCATTCATATTTTTCTCAATGTCCCCCCGTTGCGGCCTCGGGGAAGCCGTTCATCTTGGCTTCCGTGTATTCCTGGCCGTCCTTGGCGTCCTTCACCACGTCGGTGAAAGCCACCAGCGCCTTGTATGGGCTGCGGCGTGCCGGTGAAGCCGATGAAGAGCGCCCGAGATGATGGCGCATTTGGGGCGTTATTCGAAACCTATCTCCCGGAGTAGCTCCCCCTTTTCAGGCAGAATCTTGCCGGTTTTATGACGGTGCCGAAGGTTGGTTACCCACACGCCGAGGTGAGGATTCTCGGGCCACTTTACGGGCACACGGCAATGACCAAAGCGTTGCTTAAAGGCTTTGAGTTGCTCAAACCGAGTGGCCCCACCTCGCGGAACAACCCGCGCCCCAGCCAATCCTCCACCGTCTCCGCCAGCCGATGCGACAGCGCTGCCGATGCTCCCCAGCCGGGACACGCCTCGAAAACGCCTTCCGCGTGGGTGAGAAAAGCCCGGAACTCTTCCAGCGCAAACTTCACAAAACGATTCTCCGGCGTGTCCAGGTCCCGCAACCTGCGCGGCACGTCCACCCGCTCCGCGACTGACTCCAATCCCGTATTCGTCCGCAGCTGATGGCCTGCCGGAACCTCGCGGCGAGGATTGCGTGTCACCAGTTGCCGCACCGCCGATCGCGTCCAGCGAATCGGCCGGTCAGTCGGAACGGAATCGCTCGCCGTGGAAAGACGCTAATGGGGAAAGCTCAGGATGCGCTGAAGCGCGGCGGAGAAATCGGCGCTGTCCAGTGTCTCGCGCAGCAGTTCGAGCTGGATTTGCAGCCAGCCCTCATCCGTCCGCTCCTCGAATGACGACCGGAATCCTGCCTTGGCCGATGAGGGAGTCAGCCGCCGCGGCGGTTGGCGTCGAAAATTTCGACAGGCATCGGGTGGTCGAGTCGCCAAACCATCTGAATAGGGCGTTCGGATTGGAAGCTCACCAGCTTCGCTGGGCCAAGGAACGTGAACGGGGCCGTGGTGCCATCCACTTTCTTACGAGAGCGAACGAAGAACAACATCGTGTAACCACGCTCGACGTGGTGAATGAGGTGCTGTCCGGTGTCGCTGGCTTGACTAGTCCGCCCCTGAGTTTCCCAATGCAACAGCTCACGACTAATGGGGTAGTCCTGATACATCGTGCTCGGTGAAAACTCCTTCTCTGTTTTCTGAAACGTGACCAGTGCTAAGACTGCCTTGATATTCTTGAAATGTAGGAGGCCTGAGCCGGTTTCGCCGGCCGTCTCGAAAGTAGCTTTGCCCAGCGATGCCTTAATTTCGTCGCTGCCGTATGTGGCGTGGAGTTCCAATGAGCATGAGAATGGAATGTTCAACGGCGCGCTTCCGACACGAGACTCCTCATCGGCCCACGCCAAGACTTCTTCGAGGTCGCCCAGCACAGATGGATTCTGAGCCGCTCGCTGAAACGATTCTTCGATGTTCGCCATTCCCAGCTTTAGTCCGGGTTGCCCCCAGATGCGGTAGTGAATGGGAAGGGCCGCCTCTCCAGCTTCGACAATTGCAGTAGCTGAATTTCCTTCTCGCAAGTGCGCGACGACTCTCCGCAGGCGCGTAATTTCCTTCGGCCCGCTCGTTTGTGCTGCGCTGACTAATGCACGCCTCAATTGAGCGATGTCTGGATCCGTAGGCGCTTCCGCGAGCCGAGCAGCGCTCTTCCACTCCGACCAAGTCCGTTTTCCAGATAAGAGGGCTTCCGGCTCATAGTCATGGAAGCGGACGAAGTTGCCAAAAGTCAGCGGCTGTCCTGCTTCGTGCTCAAAGGATTCCAATCGGTCAGGCACTTGCTCAGCGAGGTTTCTTAAATTCTCCCGGATGCTTGCCAGCACGTGCTCACGTGCAACTCGGTCAAGCTGGATGCTGCAGCCAGCCGGGAGATGGGGAAAATCCATCTCCACCTCTCGCTGAATATTGAAACGCCGCTTCGCAAGCAGCGCTTTCAATTTTCGGTCGATACGATAACGGCGGTGCGACTGCCCGACGAAGTCGAGCACCGTGAGGCAATCTTTCTCTGGCGCATGGCGCAAACCGCGTCCGAGTTGCTGGAGAAACACTGTCAGACTTTGCGTCGGACGCAGAAACAAGACCGTGTTTACATCAGGTATGTCGAGTCCCTCACTCAGCATATCCACCGTGAACAGAAATCGGATTTTTCCGGCTCTGAAATTGTTGAGGATGCTGGTGCGCTCGGTGGTGACTGTTTCCCCTACGAGCAGAGACGAGACAATTCCACGATCGTTGAACTTCTCCGCCATGAACTCGGCATGACGAACGGAAACACAAAATCCAATGCCGCGGACGCGCTCCAAGTCAGGCTCGTAACGGAGCAACGAGCTGACCACGACATCCAGCCTTTGAAGCGCCAATGCGTGAGAACCAGTGTAAACGTTCTCCAGCTCCGCGATGTCATACTTGCCGCTGCGCCAGAACTTGTCAGCCGTCAGAGACACGGGGTCTGCAACTCCGAAGTAGTGAAACGGGCAGAGAAGCTTTTCTTCGAGCGCTTCGGGTAAACGAATTTCAGCAGCGAAGCGGTTGCCAAAATCCGCTGCTACGCTTGCGCCGTCCATGCGCTCCGGTGTCGCCGTCAATCCCAATAGGATGCGTGGACTGAAGCGGTCGAATATCGCTCGATAGCTGGCCGCGGGACCGTGGTGCACTTCATCCACGATGATGAAGTCGTAGAACTCAGCGCCGACCTGTTCCCACAAGCGCCGCGTTCCGAGCATGTCCACCGAGCAGAAAAGATGGTCGAATCGAGCCGCAACGTGAGGTCCAACCAAAAGCTCACCGAAGTCCGGAATACGAAGCACGGCCCTGAATGTGCCGACGGCTTGTTCAAGAATTTCCTTTCTATGAGCCACGAATAAAAGGCGGGCTTGTCGCTGCTTCTCCTCGAAGAACCGTTTGAAATCAAACGCGGCCACAACCGTCTTTCCTGTTCCGGTCGCCGCCACAACCAGATTGCGCCAGTGTCCGTGGACGAGGCGCTCGGATTGGAGTGCGTCGAGAATTCTTTCCTGAAACGGATGCGGACGAATGTCGAAAAACACCGGCGCGATTCCCTGGCGAGTCCGCGCATGTCTGATGGCATCTCGGAAGATAAACGGCTCGTCCCGGTTAAAGGAAATGAACTCGTGGCTGTTCCAGTAGGTTTCAAACTCTGCGAGGAACTTCTCCAAGATGTGCGGCATGTCCTGCGCCGTCACCTTGAGATTCCATTCCAACCCGCTAGTCATCGCCGCCTGCGACATGTTTGCTGAACCGATGTAGGCCGTTGAAAACCCACTGTTCCTCCGGAAATGATAAGCTTTGGCATGGAGGCGTGTCCGCTCAGTGTCGTAAGAAACGCGAATCACGACGTTGGGCAAACCTGCCAGCCATTCCACCGCCTCCGCATCTGAGGCACCCATGTAAGAGGTGGTGATGATGCGCACCTGACCGCCGCGCCCGGCGATTTCCTCAAACGCAGGCATCAACAGGCGCAGGCCGGACCACTTGATGAAAGACACGAGCAAGTCCACCGAGTCCGCAGACCGCATTTCTCTCCCCAGTTCGTGCACGAGTTGCGGGTCGGCAGGCGAACCAGTGAACAGACTGCTCTCCACTAGAGCTGTCTCTGGTCGCTGCATCCCTCCTTGCGCATAGTTCGGTGGAATGATTTCCAGTAAGACAGGTTTGGCCGCTGCAATGAGGCGGCTGTCTTGAATGAACTGAGTCGCAGGATTGCCCGCTATGTGTTCAATAATCTCATTGCAGAGCCGCAATCGCGTCGCTGGGTCGTCTTCAAGTCGTAGAGCTTTTTCCAAGAGCCTTCCAAGAAATGCGGCGTAGCGGGCTGGCTCTTCCTCTGGGTCTAGTTTCCCGAAGACTGAGCGCAACTCCGGATGGCGTTCCAGGATAGAGCTTAGATTCTCATCGAGCAGCGCTTCGTAGATACCGTGAGGGAGATTTGGCATGCTTCAGTTCCAAACAATCTCGGATGCGTGCCGCTGGGCGATCAGCAAAAATGCTTCTCGAATTATTCGAGGTTTCCGGATTCGTGAAGCTAGCCGTGTATTAATGTAGTGGGTCTGAATAAGGTTGCGGCGAAGAACCAAGCCGTCGTGTTTGTTTTTCGCGAGGAACCCGAGGGAGGCGGGAATCTGCGTCCTGGAGAAGGGCTGGCCGCTTTGAAAAGTGAAAGGTGAGAAAGATGAATGAAGTAGTGGCGGCAGGGTTTCCGGTTTGAAGCCGCGCTGGCCGAGCCTTTGGCGGACGCGGGTGTTGTTTTGCATGTGCTCGCGGGTGGTGACGGCGTCGAAGTCCTTGCTCCACTCGTAGCCGTAGGACGGATTGACGAACGGGAAGTCGAAGCGTTTGTCCGACAACGGGTCGTTGCAAAGGGTGCTAGCGGGCATGGTGAAAAGTATGAAGGAAGATGGATGAATGATGAAGGGTTTATTTTCGATTCCTTGGAAAGCGTGGTGAAGCTGGCGGGTGGCGTCTTTGAGCGGGAGCGTTTGGAAATGGGCGAGGGCGGAGCGCATAAGGGAAAATATTTAGGTTGCTAGTGCTTCGTGCGCTGCTTAGCGGGGGATTTGGCAGGGATTAGATCCTCGGAAGGAGCGAGCTGCAGGTATAATTCGTGGAGCTTACGCTGGAGGACGGCCCGGAGGAAATCGGCGACGGTTCCGCGGGTGTGGTTATCGCGCAGGCCAGAGTTAAGGGGAGATGCGGGCATTTGATTAAAGACGTTCGGGGTGAGATGATTTGAAACAGTATGGGAGAAAGTGTCAACTCCTGATGAGAGCACATTGATGAAATTAGGGTTAGGAACAGGGCACTTACTCTGCTACTTATTTTTTATGCAAGATATGTTTATGGAGGCGGCAATTGCAGAGGCTCGCATGGGACTGGCTGCAGGCGGTATTCCAATCGGATCGGTTCTGGTGTTTGAGGGGAAGATCATCGGACGCGGCCATAATCAACGGGTGCAGCAGGGAAGTGTGATTCATCATGCAGAGATGAATTGTTTGGAAAATGCGGGTCGGCAAAAAGCAGCGGTTTATCGGGAGTGTACTTTATACTCTACTCTTTCGCCCTGCCCTATGTGTAGCGGAGCAGCGTTGCTTTATGGAATTACCAAAATTGTCGTGGGAGAAAATATATCTTTTCAAGGACCAGAGGATTATGTGCGGAGTCAGGGTGTCAATTTAGAGGTAAGGCAGGACGAGCGTTGCATCGCGATGATGCAGGATTTTATTAAAACGAATCCCGATTTATGGAATGAGGATATTGGAACGGAATAGTATTTTTATTATCTATTTTAATTATTTAACTTTTTTAGGTAAATTGATGGAGGAGGTCTGGCCGGGTAGGTCGATTTTATATTCTGCTAAAAGGGTGCCTTGGGCTTTGAGGAGGTCGGCCATGGCGTTTTGGTAATTGACGAGGGCGCGGAGTTCTTGGGTGCGAGCGGTGGTGGCATCGCGCTGGAGCTGGAGGACGGTGTAGCTGGTGGAGATTCCCGCTTTAAGTTTGTCTGCTTCGGCTAGAGTATTTTTTTCAGCAAAGATGCGGGCACTGCGGCTGGTATCTACTTTTTGTTTATTAATCGTTACGCTGCGAGCGGCGTTGTTGACTTCTACGATGATGCTTTGTTCGAGATCTTTAATGCGGAGGATACGTTGTTCTTTTCGCAGTTGGGTGGCGTCGCGGCGAGCGCGTTCGGTTGTGCTGCCCAAGGGGATTTGGACAGATAAGCCTACGGCCCAGTCATCGTCGCGGGTATCAGCTACGTTGTTAAAACTGCGGCGGAAGCTCGTGTCTAAGCCGTTGTAGCCTAGGCTGGCTAGAAGATCGACGGTGGGCAGGAGTTGATTCTTGTCGTAGGTGAGTTGGATGTTGTCCTGCTCAGCTAAGCGAAGTTGACTACGGTAGTCGCGCCGATTTTCTAGGCCCGTGGCTGCGCTGTAGATGGGGTCGGGATTGAGGGCGGGATTGGTTAGGGCATCGGTCAGGCGCAGTTGGGTATTAAGGAGGGAGCTGATGTCGCGGGAAACAAGGCGTTTAAGTTGGTTGGCATTCTGGTAGATAGCAAGATCGGCGTCGAGGACTTGGCCGAAGCGGGTGGCGGACTCGCTTTGGGCTTGGCTGACATCAAGGGGAGTGGCGGTGCCTAGATCGACACGAGACTGGTTGTCCACGACGAGTTGTTCGGCGAGGACGAGAGAGTAGCGTTTGGAGTCGGCATCGGCGACAGAAAAGAGGAGCTCGTGATAGTTTTTGAGGACGTCGAGTATGATGCCCTCAACCATGTTGTAAAAGGTGTCATCGGCAGACTGAACGCCTTTGATGGCGATGCGGCGGGCGGCTAAATTAATGTTTGTTCCAGCATCTTTGAGTAAGGGTTGGGTGATGGTGAGACCGGCGGAGGAGTTAAATTCATTACGGAAATTATTGAACGTATTTTCTGAATTGTTGGTTCTAGCTTGCAAGCCCACTTCTGTTCCAAGGGGTGTTTTTTGGGTCAGTCCTACGCTAGCGCGGGAGTTGCGGGAGTTCGTGGAAGCGCGACCGTCAGCGGCTTGTTGTTCGGAGGAGCGGGGTGTGCTGCGTTCGCCATATTGGAGGTCAAGGGCAGCGCGGGGATCGTAGGCACCGTCAGCAATGCCAATATTGGTGCGGGAAATATCAGGGTTGATGCGTTCGATGGCGACGTTGAGATTATTTTGCAAAGCTAGGGCGATGGCTTCTTGAATACTTAAAGTGAGACTTGGGGTTCGAGTTTCTTGGGTGTTAGGAGTAGCCGGGGCAAGGGCTGAAACCGCTTGGCTGAAGGAAGTGTTTAAAGGGAGCAGAAAAACTGCCAGAGCTAACCAACTGGTAAGCAAGGGACACTTAAAGGGAAAGCGTTCATGTGGTGGTAGCTTAGGCATTTTCAGGAAAGATTAGTTTGCCGAGATGTTTTTTTAAGGTGTCGAGGCCATCTTTATCTTGGGCGGAGATGGGGATCACAGCTTGGCGGATTTTAGTGCGAAAGGTTTTTAAATGAGCGTCTGAACCGGGGAGATCCATTTTATTAGCGATGATGATGAAGGGTTTTTCTGCCATGTGTTCATTGTAAGCTTTGAGTTCTTTGCGCAGTTGGCGATAGTCGGCAACGGGGTCTCGTTCTTGACCAGACATATCGATGACGAAGGCGAGAAGCTTACAGCGTTCGATGTGGCGGAGGAATTCGTAGCCGAGGCCGACTCCGTCACTGGCACCTTCGATTAGGCCGGGGATGTCGGCGAGGGTAAACTTATCGTAGTCCCGGATGTCCACCATGCCGATCATGGGGACTAACGTGGTGAAGGGATAGGGCGCGATCTTGGGGTGAGCATTTGAAAGAGCAGCGAGAAGACTGGATTTGCCAGCGTTGGGGAAACCGACGAGGCCGACGTCAGCCATGGACTTTAGTTCTAAGAAATACTGTCGTTGTTCCCCTAAAGTGCCTGTATCAAAACGGCGAGGTGCTTTATTAATGGAGGATTTAAAGCGTAGGTTACCGCGGCCACCGTGGCCTCCTTGGGCGAGGGTGAAGGTTTGACCTGCTTCGGTTAAATCGGCGACTTCTTGACCGAGACTGGGATCCACAGCGCGTTCGAAAGTTTCGGGCGTGACAGGAATTTCTGTGATAACGGTTCCTGGTGGCACACCAACGATGAGGTCTTTAGCGGAACGGCCTGTTTTTTGGGAGCCTTTACCGTTGGCACCACCCATGGCGTAGTTGTGCGGTTTAAACTTAATGTGGATGAGGTTATTAAGTTGTGGATCGACTTGAATGATGACACTGCCGCCGCGACCGCCATCACCACCGTCAGGACCGCCGAAGGGCACGAATTTTTCACGACGGAAGGACATGCAGCCATCGCCGCCTTTGCCGCCCCGAGCCCACATACGAACACGATCTACAAACATAGTCGACTGAGTCTATCCACTTTTTTCCTGAAGCCTAGGAGAAAAAAGAAGACTGTCATTGTTTAGAAAGGAAAGAGATAAATAGTTGAAAGTCTTAAGCTCATGTCTATGTTCTTTAAATGCCCGTAAATCCGAAAGAACGTAAGCCCTCTTGGCTCAAGGCTAAAATTCCTGGTGGCCAGGCGTATGCTAAAGTCAAGGCACTGGTGGATACGCATCAACTCCACACTGTTTGTCAAAGCGCGCATTGCCCTAACTTGGGGGAATGTTGGAGTCGGGGCACGGCGACGATTATGATTTTAGGCAACACGTGTACTCGGTCCTGCGGGTTTTGCGCAGTGGATACGGGTAAGCCTACGACGACGGATTGGGCGGAGCCGGCGCGGGTAGCGGAGGCGGTTAAAATTATGGGATTGAAACATGCCGTTATAACCTCTGTGGCGCGCGATGATTTAAAAGACGGTGGTTCAGAAATCTGGGCACGGACGATTCGAGCGGTTCGTTTTCTAAATCCAGAGACCAGTATCGAGGTATTAATTCCGGACTTTAAAGGTCACTGGGATGATTTAGATAGGGTCTTAGATGCTGAACCGGACATTTTGAATCATAATGTGGAGACTGTCCCGCGCTTGCACAAGCTCGTCCGGCCCCAAGCTAAATACGAACGCACTTTAGAAATGCTCAAGCGCGCTAAGCAACGCGGCTTCGTAACTAAGACCAGTATCATGCTAGGAATCGGCGAGTTGGAGGATGAGCTAGATCTCGTATTACGTGACTTAGTGGCGATCCAAACGGATATTCTTACTCTAGGCCAATACTTACAACCGACGCCTAAGCATTTACCGGTGGACCGTTGGGTGACACCAGAAGAATTTGCCCGTTGGAAAGAGCGAGGCTTAGCGCTGGGCTTTGGCATTGTGGAAAGTGCGCCCCTCGTGCGCAGCTCCTATCATGCAGATGAGCAGTCTGCCCATTACCTCCTTGATAAACGACAAAAGGAAACAGCTCAACTCGCAACGGCCGCCATGGCCTGACTAGAGCTCCCGACCGTTAGTCCGTGCTAAAGGGTGAGGCGGGAAATCCGTGAACGTTTTCTAAGGTGGTTTCTGGATTGCTTTGCCAAGCATAGCGAACGGCCTGCGGTTCTAAGACGGCAGTGCTGCTGACGAAAACGGTATCTCCTTGAATTGAGGCTTCTGCCCAGACCCACTGACGATCAGCTCCTGCGATTTCAAAACCCCTCAGTGCAGTTCCCCGTATGCGCAAGCCCTCGGCGTGGGTAAAGCGGAGGCGTATGCCCTTTTCTTCCTTCCAGTGATCGGCATAAAGAGGGCCGGAGTAGGGGAGCTGCCGCTGAGCGTAGTTTTCCCGTAGAGCCCAGAGGGCGAGCCGTTCCCCTACAATTTTTTTATAGCGTGGATGAATGTCTTCTGCTTCGCCCGCATCAATAGCCATAATGAGGCCACAGGCCGGGATAGTAGCGGCGACGATGCGTTGGGATTCTCGTAGCTCAGCCCAATCATCTTCTAAGGGCTCCGCTTTACGTGCCCTGTGGCTAGCGAGTTGCACAATGCCGAAGGGAAGTTCCGAGTTAGAGAACAATTTTCTCCAGCTCGTGATTAAATCACTCAGAAGAAGTCGATAGAGTTTAGCGCGCGTGGTATCAGATTCTCCTTGATACCAAATAAAACCATGGAGGGTGACTCCAACTAAGGGCGCAACCATTCCGTTCCAAAGAGAGCTTGGGCCTGTGTTCCCGCCTGGCTGCCGAGAAGGCAGTTTTAGTTCAGGCTTTGCTTTCCACGAGCCGCTAATCTTGATTAACGAGCTGGGATTATTTTTAAGTTGAAGGGTGACATCCCCCATAATCCCTCCACCACCCCAGATGTCGAAAACCCGTACCGCGATGGTCACAGTGTTGCTGGTGAGGGTAGAAGCCGGGACAGGATAGCTGCGTTTCACGGCCCAAAAGTTAGCCGTCTCTAGGCCAGTGGATCCGACTTCAATTCCATTAACCCAGGTGTGATCGCAATCGTCGATAATCCCTAAATTGAGTAATAATTCTTGGCCTATCCATTCCGATGGTATTTCAATAATTTTACGATACCAGACGGCTCCATTAAAGAGCCATTCTTGATCCTGCCATAATCCTGGAACCTTGAGGTTATCCCAAGAACTGTCGTCGTGTGAGGTTGCCATGTATCGAGCGGCTTCACTGGAAATACCCGGATCGATGTGAGGTTTGTCAGCCCCGGGATCGTTTGCGTTGATTCTTACTTGTGATAAATCCGAGAGAGCGGGGGCATATTCGGGGCGTGAGTGAAAAATAGTTTCCGGAATCCAAGGAATAATGGCACTGCCGCCCCACGCGCTGATTACCATGCCAACAGGACGTTGCAGATGGTGAGTTAACTTACGACCGAAATAAAAACCAACAGAGCTCAGCGAAGAAGCAGTTTCAGGAGAAACGATTTGCCAGTAACCAGTCACATTCCTTTGAGGTTCATCTATGCATGAGGACTTTGTTACAGTAAATATACGCAAATGGGGCTCATGCGCTGCGGCTATATCTTGTTCTGTTTCCTTTGTCTGACCAAGAGTCCATTCCATATTAGACTGACCACTGCCTAGCCAAACTTCTCCTAAAAGAATGTCGTGCGAAACGATGCTCCCAGTTGAATCGGAAGCGGTCAACGTATGCGGGCCGCCTTCAGGTAAAGCGGGAAACTCCGCACACCAAAGGCCTTCAGGGTTAGTTGTAGTTTCCACCCTATGGCCAGCTAGTTGCACCGTAACGCAAGAATGCGCTTGGGCAAAGCCAAGGATGCGAGGACACGAGGAAGCGATGACAGCATGGTCTCCAAAAAGCGAGTTAAACGTTAGCATAGGTAAGTAAATTTAATTTTTAGATAATTGATAAATACCAAAAGAAACGCCTTGCATCGTGAGTTCTGTGGCAGTGACTTGACAACCTTCTCCGAGCAGAAGTCGGGCACCTTGCAGCAAGGGAAGGGTTAGGGACACGGCTTTTTCACTAGGGTTAATAGCTATGGCAAAGCTGCCTTTAGCATCGGAGCGTTCATAAACAAAGGGGTAAGCACCCGCCTGGGCAAAGAGTGCTTTGAAGGATCCGTCATTCCCTAACGCAGAATATTTTTGGCGTAGTTTGATCAGGCGACGGGTGAAGTTGAGGTGCGAATCTTTTTGAGTTTCTTGTTCAGAAACAGTGGGAGCGTCTGGCTCTGGGTCAACAGGCAGATAAAGCTTCTTTTTAGCTGCGGTGGAGAAGCCGAGATTTGGGGCGTCTTTTAGCCACTGCATCGGAGTTCGATTTCCGGTGCGCCACATGGAGCCTTCTTTTTCGGGCAGACCGTCTATATTACGCATACCGATTTCATCTCCATAATAAAGAAAGGGCACGCCAGGCATGGTGAAAAGCATGGCAAAGAGGCCACGCACTTCGTCCATTTCTCTACCTAAGCGGGGACGTTGAAAATCATGGTTTCCGGTCGGTAGGGAAACATAGCCTTTGGAAGCAATGGCTTTGTAATGTTTGAGATAGTTTTCTAAGAAAAGTAAAATATCCCCTTCACCCGCACGTTCAAAAAAGACGTGGGGACGACGAGATTTGCCCTCTATTTTATTTCCTGACCCTATTAGATGGGTGTAGGCAGTTTCGCCAAAGTGAATCATAAAATCTACATGGAATCCCGCTTCCACCGCTTGAATGGGATTACTCCATTCCGAGACGAGAACAGCTTCGGGATACTCTCGATCAAACCATGAACGGAAGCCTTGCCAGAGGCGAGTCAGCGCAACGGCGTCGGTGTCACCTTTAATTAAGGAGGAAGCCATATCAACCCGGAAACCGTCGCAACCTAAATCGAGCCAGAATTTCATAATATCACGCAGCTCTTTACGAACGGCTAAGCAATCAGGATGTTCTGTCGGAAGCTGCCAAGGCTTGGCGGGATCTGGATGGAGGTAGCCGAAGTTGAGAGCCGGCTGGAAGGGGAGAAAATTTGCTTTGAAATAGCCAGCGCGAGTTCCGGGTACTTTAGAAGGGCGGTCGCCGAACATGGGTTGTTGGGGTTCGTTACCTGTGAAGATGTAATAATTTGTGTAGTCTGTTTGTTCTTTACGGCAGGCAGTTTTAAACCATGGGTGTTGATCCGAAGTGTGGCCAGCGACAAGATCCATCACGACGCGGATGTCTCGTTTATGAGCCTCCCGGAATAGGCGCGCAGCGTCTTGATTTGTGCCATAACGAGGAGCTACTTTTCTAAAATCAGAAATATCATATCCAGCATCACCAAAAGGAGATTCGAAGATGGGGTTCAACCAAAGCGCATTGATGCCGAGACTTTGTAAGTAATCAAGTTTGGAAATTAAACCTGGTAAATCGCCGATACCATCTCCATTGGAGTCACAAAAGGATTGGGGATAAACTTGATAAAAGACGGCACGGCTAAGCCACGCGGGAGAATGGTGTTTAGAATTCATGAGCCTCTTGGTCTACCATGTAAAAGGTAGGAGGAAAGAGGAAATTTTGCCAAGCAGGCTTTGGATTTCTTAAGGCCGTAGTGATCAACAGAGAGCCGTTATTTATCAATAGCTTAACTCTTTCAAGACTACTTAAAAACTAAAGGTGTTTCTTGCGGTTTGGCCACAAGTTGCTTTATTATATAGTGTATGCCTAAAAAATCAGCTCCTAAGCTTCATCGTCTACAATCTTCCATTCTCGTTGACCCTATCGAGCGCGCACCTAGCCGCGCAATGCTTTATGCGGTGGGATTTAAAGAAGATGATTTTAAGAAAAATCAGATCGGCATTGCTTCAACATGGAGCATGGTGACGCCTTGTAACATGCACATCGATAAGTTAGCTATTGAAGCAGCGGCGGGAGCGGATGCGGCGGGTGGTAAGGCTGTTATTTTTAACACGATCACCATCTCGGACGGTATTTCCATGGGCACTGAGGGGATGAAATATTCTCTCGTCTCGCGTGAGGTCATCGCTGACTCAATTGAGACGGTGATGGCCTGTGAGTGTATGGACGGGTTAGTTGCTATTGGTGGTTGCGATAAAAATATGCCCGCCTGCATCATCGCTATGGCGCGATTGAATCGTCCTGCAGTTTTTGTTTATGGTGGAACCATTCTTCCGGGCTGCCTCAATAACAAGCCTGTGGATATTGTTTCAGTGTTTGAGGCTGTGGGTGCTCATGCTAATCAAAAAATAAGCAAGCAGGAGCTCAAAGCGGTGGAGGTATGTGCCATTCCTGGACCGGGCTCATGTGGAGGTATGTACACGGCAAACACCATGGCTTCCGCCATCGAGGCTATGGGCATGAGTCTGCCTGGCAGTTCGGCTCAAAATGCGATCAGTGAGGCCAAGAAACAAGACTGTCGTGATGCGGGTGCGGCCGTGTTGAATTTGATAGCCAAAGGAATCACGCCAAAACAAATCATGACGCGTAAGGCTTTGGAGAACGGTATCACCGTGGTTATGGCACTGGGTGGTTCGACCAATGCGGTTTTACATTTATTGGGCATTGCCCATACCCTTGGAGTGAAGTTGCACCTAGATGATTTCACGCGCATTGGAAAAAAAATCCCCGTGCTGGCTGATTTAAAGCCGAGTGGGCGTTACCTCATGTCCGAACTGGTAGCGATTGGTGGCATCCAGCCGATGTTAAAGATGTTGTTGGAAGCAGGCATGTTGCACGGTGATTGTCTAACGGTGACAGGTAAGACCATGGCGGAAAATCTAGCATCTGTGGCGCACTATCCAGTGGATCAGGACATTATACGTCCCCTGAATAATCCAATTAAAAAAGAGGGTCATCTCGTGGTACTTTACGGAAACTTAGCCCCAGAAGGTTCCGTGGCTAAAATCTCAGGAAAAGAAGGACTTTACTTCAGCGGTAAGGCTAAGGTTTACGGTTCGGAGCCTCAGGCCATGGCATCTATTTTAGCTGGCAAAGTTAAAAAGGGTGATGTGGTGGTGGTTCGTTACGAAGGACCTAAAGGCGGCCCAGGTATGCGTGAAATGCTAGCACCAACTGCGGCCATCATGGGTCAAGGATTAGGGAAAGATGTGGCACTGATAACCGATGGTCGTTTCTCTGGAGGCACGCACGGCTTTGTGGTTGGGCATATTACGCCCGAGGCATATTTAGGTGGGCCTTTAGCTTTAATTAAAAACGGAGATCGGATTACCATTGATGCAGAAAAGCGTGTCTTGCAAGTGGAAGTTTCGGTCAAGGAACTAGCCGCACGTAAGAAAAAATGGAAAGCGCCTAAGCCTAATTATACTCGCGGCGTCCTAGCTAAGTATGCTCACACGGTTACTTCGGCATCTCTGGGTGCCGTTACCGATGCAGACTTGAAGCTTTGATAGGGTGGGTTGATTACCAAAGCCTCGTCCCCGATTTTCATGAAGGCGAAACTCAGTTGGTTCATTTTAGTTCTAGCAGGGTGTTTATTCATCCTTCTAGCGATCAAGTCGTGCGTGCAAAAGACTGCGGAGGAAACTACGGCGGGAGTTAAAAAGGTTTTTACCGATTTCGCTCAAATGCAGCCAGAGATCGTCATCAACCAAACGGTCGTGCACCAACAAAGCTCCCCAATTGCTCAGCTGGCCTTAATTCAAAAAGAATCCTTTCAGCGTTATACATGGTCGCATGAATGGATGCGGAGCACCAAGCGCATCGAAATTTCTGGAACCTACGTGGCTAAGGCTGGATTTGATTTACGTGAGCGGTTTGTCGTCACGCTATTAGAGAATCCGGGGGAAGTTAGGGTAGAGTTACCAAGAGCCAAGTTATTATCAATGGAGCAGAAAGGTAACTTGGTATTTCAAGATGAAAGTGGGTGGTTCAATCGTCTAAGCAGTGAAGACCGCGAGAGTGCGCTTAATCAAGCTAGGGAAAGCGCGCGCCAAGAAATTCTCAAGTCAGGAATAATCCAAGAGGCAGAAGAATCGGCCGTGAAGCAGTTGCAGGAATTAGCAAGCAAGCAGGGAATTAAAATAGAGCTTAGCTTATCTAAACCTAAGCCCTAAAGCTGAAGCGGATTAACTGTGCTAGTTTAAGCAACAACTTTACGGCGGCTGACGCGGGGGTGAGAACTCGTTAACTCTTTATAGTGATCTTTAGCTGCGTTTAAAGCTTTCGCTTTTCCGCCAGTTTTTTTATCTGAGAAGAATTTTGAGAACTGTTTTCCTCCTCGGGTCAGACGGACGTAAAAGCCGTGGTTATGCTTGGAGGGCTGGTCAATGCGACTAATTCCAGTTGCTGCTTTTCCCGCTATTTTACCGACTTGTTTTTTAAGGGTGATCATAATTTTAAAGAGTTTCTTAAAGAGTCATTCGTTAGAGTTAATTTAGATATTTTCAGAAGATAGGCAGAAATATCTATGAAGCAAATTAACGGGACGTGTTTTCTTCATTTTTATTAACAAATTTAATTAAAATCGTGCATTGCGACATGATTGCCTTGTTTTGTGGGGCAGTTTTTGAGCACAAGTCCGCCAAAAAACTTTCTTGTCAAATAGGTTCACAGCTTACAAATTACCTAAGTGATTTCCGAACAACCGCCCATTTACCAATATCTACCTGTTTTATTTCAACTAGGTTTGGCTCTATGCGTCGCCATTGGTGGCGTCGTGGCCTCCATGGTTATAGGTAAGCGGGGACGTCGTAATAAGGCGAAGGACACGGCGTATGAATGCGGTAAAGACCCCATCGGCGGAGCGCAGGCTCGGTTCTCCGTTAAGTTTTATTTAGTGGCGATGATTTTTGTTCTTTTTGATATCGAAGTTATTTTTATGTATCCATGGGCAGTGGCTTTTCGCGATTTAATTACCTCGCAAGGGATGGCTCCGCTTTGGGCAATGTTATTTTTTGTGGTGCTCTTAGAGATAGGGCATCTCTACGCCTACAAAAAAGGTGTTTTTGACTGGAATAAGAGGGCTTAGGCGTTGCCCTGAGTAAGGGGCTTTTGAATTTTTCCCGTCATCATTTACTTGAAGAATTGTTGCGTGAGCGGATACGTGCTGAGGGTGCGCTGCCCTTTGATCAATTTATGGAAGAGTGCCTCTATTCTCCAGAACTTGGTTATTACTCTGCTACCAGTAGTGATCTAGGGCGGACGGGCGATTTTTACACGAGTGTATCCACAGGGGCACTCTTCGGCCGTTTACTGGCAGATCACATTGTGAGTTTATGGTCTCTACGCTTTAAGGAAGAGAATCTCATCTTAGTGGAACAAGGTTGTCATGGTGGACAGTTGGCCTTGGATATTTTAAATGCGCTACAGGTTTGGCACCCTGAATGTTATCAAGAGTGCCGTTATCTGTGTGTGGAACCTCAAGCCACCTTGCGCCAACGCCAACAGGAGAAATGTTCGCCCCATGGTGAACGTGTAAAATGGCTAAGCACATGGGAGGAATGGGACCCTGCGCTAGACTGCGCCTTTTTGTTGAGCAATGAGTTAGTCGATAGCTTTCCCGTCAAGCTTGTCACCTATGAGTCTGGCTGTTGGAAAGAAAGTTTTGTCACTTGGGATGAAGTGGCTGGTTCTTTTGTGGAAGACAAAAAAGAGATTACTGGGCATGAATTATTGCGGGAGATTAGACATTGGGAAATCCCAGAAATAGAGGGCTACAGGGCGGAACTGAATTTGCAGGCACGGGTTTGGGTGAGAAATTTAAGTGCAAGGCTTAAGAGAGGTTATGTGCTTACGATGGACTATGGTTTTACGCATGAAGAGTTGTATAGCATAGATCGCCCACAAGGCACCCTTTCCTGTTACCGAGAACATCGGCGTGACGATAATCCTTTCCTCGGCGTAGGAGTAAAGGACATCACCAGCCACATTAATTTTTCCTTACTTATCGAAGAGGGTTGTCAGGTTGGTTGGAAAAAAATTTACCTTAAGGATCAGCACCATACTTTAATCGAAGCGGCGCAACTCGGCTACTTGCAGGAATTGGAAAGTAGGATGACTCAAGTGCGAGAATTGGCTGAGGCTAGAAAAGAAATACGCCAATTCCAAACCCTCACTCATCCAGGAATCATGGGGCGACAGTTTAAGTTTCTCCTCATGGCGAAAAGCTGAGGGACTTGAGAGCCTATCAATAACCAAGAACTGATCTCGAGCGCAAAATGACTTGCGCAAAGCAGATCACGAACTTAAATGTCAATTATGAGAATCTCATCATTTTACTTTCTGATGCATACCGTTTTAGGCTTCGGCCTCGTTACTGGTTCAGTATTTTTTATTTCCCCTGCCTCCCTTCGAGCTGCAGAGGTAAAGATTGTGACGGACTCTGCAGGTAGACACACTCTTCTGCGAGACGGTAAGCACTATATGGTGAAGGGAGCTTGTTGGCCGACGGCTGCTAGTGTAGAGAGCTTGGTGGCAAGTGGTGGGAACTCCGTGCGAACTTACGCAGAGGAAATCGAGTGGATGTTACCTTTAGCTAAGAAACATGGGCTTAGTGTGATGCTCGGCTTGCCGATAGGCCGTGAGAGACAGGGCTATGATTATACGAATCAGGCGGCTAACGACGCGCAGTTAGAGATCCTGCGGGGTTGGGTGCGTCGCTATAAAAACGAGCCGAATTTATTGATGTGGGCGATCGGGAACGAGCCTGAGCTTATGGGCAAAAATACGGTGCCGCTTTGGAAAGAGGTGGGTCGAATCGCACGTATGATCCGAGAGGAAGATCCGCACCATCCTATCGTAACAGTTATAGCTGGGTTTGATGAGAGAAAGATTAAGGAAATTATTACTTATTCTTCGGAGTTAGATGCGCTGGGGGTGAACTGGTATGGGGAGGCAGATAAGTGGCCCGATGATCTACGTAAATTTGGTTGGAATAAGCCGTATCTTATTACGGAGTTTGGCCCTTTGGGTTTTTGGGAGGGATCGGGCAATGCTCCGAACACGTCATGGGGTGCCCCTCCGGAATTAACCTCGACCGAGAAGGCCAGTTTATATGCTAAAACATGGAAGCAAGGTGTGACGGACAGGCTTGGCCAATCATTAGGCGGATATCCGTTTATCTGGTACTGGAAGCAGGAGAAAACGCCGACTTGGTTCGGGATGTATTTAAAATCAGGAGAACGCTTGGCTGCAGTGGAGGCTATGAGTTTGGTGTGGAGAGGGAAGAATTTTGATAATCCTGCGCCAGAGATTTTGAGCTGGGAGTTAAAAAAACAGACGGGTGAGTTCAAGCCGCAAGAGCGACTGAAAATACTATTCACGTATCGTTGCAATCGTCCCGTAAACGTGAAGATTGAGCTCCACGAGGAGAGCACGGCTGAAGAGGTCGGTGGAGATGCGCAAGCGGCAGCGAAACATTACGAAGACTATCCTTGGAAGAAAACAGTTGAAGGCATTGAAATGCGAGCGCCGAAAACACCGGGAAATTACAGGATTTTCCTTTACCTAAAAACGGACGATAAAACCGCAGCAACTGCAAACGTCCCGATTCGAGTTATTAAAACGATACCAAAGTGATTTGCTTAGGAACGGAAACAAATCTTAGGCCTATCTCTCATGAGATAGGCAGGTTCGCAGTAAAGTTTCGGATTCACTTTCGTGGTTAAAATCTTGCTCAGTTTGAATATAAAACTCCTGCTTAGCCTTTCACGGCACCAGCCGTTAGGCCAGAGATAAATTCACGTTGGAGCAGGAGGAAGAGGCAAAGCACGGGAGCGATGGAGATGACGGTGCCGGCCATGATGAGGCCATAGTCTTGGCTGTAAACGCCTTTGAGTTGGTTGATGGAGACGGAGAGGGGAAAGAGTTCAGGAGATTGAAAGATGACTTGGGGGCCGATGAAGTTGTTCCACATGCCGAGGAAGGTAATGAGGAGGAAGGCTCCGATCATGGGACGCATGAGGGGAACGACGAGGGTGAAAAAAATCCTAAATTCTCCAGCACCATCAATGCGTGCGGATTCGAGGATTTCATCAGGGACGGAGTTCCAGATGGCTTGGCGAAAGAGATAGACTCCGAAGGCTGGTGCCATGGCGGGCAGGAGGAGGCCCGTGTAGCTGTCGAGTAAACCGAGTTGGTAGATGAAGAGGTAGCCGGGAGCGAGTAGTAGTGGAGCTGGGATGATGAGCGCGGCGAGGACGATAGAGGTTACGATGGAGGAGCCAGTGAAGCGGAATTTAGCTAGGGCGTAGCCGCCCATGGAGGCGGCGAGGGTGGCGCCTAGGGCAGTGACGGAAGAGATAAAAAAGGAGTTAAGTAAGTTACGGGCAATGCCTAGTTCTAGGAAAAGTCTTTCATAGTGTACTAAGGTTAAGCGATCCCATGCGATGCCTCCCCAGCCTGTGCCCGTAGGCAGGAAAACGGAGGTAAAGAAATCGGCACTGGTTTTAATGGAAGAGGCTAGGAGCCAGGCAAAGGGAATGAGAGTGATGATGGCGGCGAGAATGAGGACGCTATGGATCAGCGTGTGGCTTAGTAGGCGGCGAGCGGATGGGGATGGGGAGGAAGTGGTGGAGTTGGAGGAATTATTCACGAGCGAGTTTCCTTCCGATTGAACCATTGTTGCGTGAGAGCCAAGGTAAAGAGAATGACGGCAAGAACCCAGCCGATGGCGCTGGCGTAGCCGAGGTCATTGGTCAGGAAACCTGTTTGGTAAAGATACATGACGATGGTGAGGCCGCGGTTCTCTGGGCCGGGCCCAGAGAGTAAAGCCCATGGAAGTTCGAAAAGTTGGAAGCTTCCGATGAGTGAGAGGAGGACGACGAAGGAGGTAACGGGTTTAATTTCGGGAAGGATGATATGGCGGAAGCGGTGCCAAGCGTTAGCACCATCGATCATGGCAGCTTCTTCTAATTCTCTTGGAACATTTTGAAGGGCGGCAAGAAAATAGATCATGTTAAAGCCGACATACATCCAGAGGGAGGCGAGAATGAGGGCGGGCATCACGTAATTTTGAAGCCAAGGGAAATCCAGATCAAAAATGGGGAAAAGACGGTGCAGACCTACGTTAACTAGTCCGGTGCGTTTTTCAAAGATGATGCTAAAAATAATGCCCGCAAAGACGAGTCCAACGAGGGATGGGGAGAAAAAGATGAGGCGGTAAAGGGTGCGTCCGCGGAGGCTGGGGCGATTGAGGAGGAGGGCTAGGCCGAGAGCGAGGGGGAGTTGAAGGGTGACAGAACTTAAGGCGTAAACAAAGGTGTTTTGCAAGGCGGTCCAGAAAAGGGGATCGGTCAGGAGGAAGCGGAAGTTGTCTAGGCCGACAAAAACGGTGTTGGTTGGTCCGAAAGTTTGTTGGCAGGCTAGAACCAGGGAGCGTGCTAAGGGCCAAGCGGTGAAGGCCCCAAAGATAAGAAGGAAGGGAGCCAGAAAGAGCCAAGGTGCGGCTTTTACCGAGGAGGTGGCGCAGAGTTTCATTCTTTTTTATCCACGAATAAATCGCGCTCCATTTGTCGGCGAACATGCGCTTGGGCTTTAGCCAATTCTTGAGCAGCGGTTTTGGATAAAAAATCTGAGCTGAAATTATTTTCATCAAGGGCACGTTGTTTAACGGCGCCGACAGCGTTGGTTAGGCAAGCGAGGGAAAAGTTATAATAGGGGCTATTAATGCGGGCTGGCACATAGGGTGCTTGTTGGATGAATAGTTGGCCAGCAGGTTGTCCGGAGAAATAGGGGTCTGGGGCATTAAAGGCAGGCAGCGACCAAAATTCTGGGATGGGCGGGATGATGCCTGTTTTACCGTAGAAAGCCACGGCAACATCGGGGTTAAAGTAGAGGTGAATGGCGAATTCCCATGCTAGGTCAGGGTTGCGTCCGGCTTTGGGCAGGCCGAGCATAGTGCCCCCTGCTACGCTAGTGCGGAGCCCTCCTTTTTCCCAAGCAGGCAGGGGCATGAGTTTAAGTTTGCCAGAGAGACTAGGCATGTCCCCCTTCCAAAAGCCTCCGAGCCAATCGGGCATAACGGAGGCAATGACGAATCCTTGCAGTTTCAGAGAGTTACCGCTGGCGGTGTATTCTGGGGCATCGGCGGCGATGCGGGCGGGGCCAGCAATCCAGCTGACTAGGGTGGCTACGACGTGGACGTTGCGGTCAGAATCGAGCGTGGGTTGTTCGTCACTATTAAAAAGTGAGCCACCAGCTTGGAGAAGAAGTACTTCGATGGCGAGAGTGTTAGTTTCCCAAAGATTAAGGAGGTAGCGTTTGGGGCGTCCTTGATCATCACGATCGGCCATGAGTGGAGCCATGATGCGGGAGAAGTCTTCCCATGTTTCGATCTCAGAAACGTCGATGCCTGCGGCTTCGACAATATCAGCGCGGTAGGCCAGGAGAACGGGATGCACGTCGTGGGGTAGGCCGTAGATCCGTCCTTGACGGGTCCAGAGCGCAAGAGAGGGAGGGTTAATTCTTTCTAATAAACCTTCTTTCCTGATGCGTTCGGTGAGGTCGGACAAGCCGATGTCTTGGGGGCCGCCACGGAAGGCTTGGCCAGCGGTGGCGCGCTCGACTTCCACGAGGTCGGGGCCAGGAGTGCCCGAGAGGAAGGAAGACATGAGGCGACGTTCGAGGGCTTGGAGTTGAAGGTGAACCATGTTGATGCGTTCCTCGGGAGGACGGGTTTCATTCCACCTCGTGACGACAGGTTGATAATTTTCGTAGAGAGGCTTAGCGAAAGTCCAGAAGCTCTTGCCTTGAGTTTGAGGGCGCGGCAGGAAGAAGACAAGCACGGTTGAGATGATGGCGATAAGTCCGATGATCCAGATGCCCATGCTGTAGCCAGAGCGTGAGTGAAGTAGGAGAAATAGTTTTGAGTGCAGTTTAATAAATAATTATTCTCTAAAAAATAGTGGTTGTAAATAAAACTAAGTTCTAGTTTTGGGTTATAGTCTTTATTCTAGATAGGAAAATGAAGAGATGGCGCCTAATATATAAGAGATTTGAGATCAGTAGAATAAATGTGGTTATTATAGTTAACCCTGTGGGGTAAGAGCCAGAGAAAGAACTAAGAGAAAGACGGGGATTTTTTTACCACGGATATCACGGATGTTCACGGATAGGGGACAGGTGGGGAAACGGAGAAAACTTTTTTCTTTCTTATCCGTATCCGTGTCCTTCCCGCGCCAAGGCGGGACGAACAGGATTAAAATTTAGGGTCTTCCTTCGTGACTTTTTACCAGTAACAAAGGCTGGCTGTGTCGAGTGTCTAGGCGTTTTGTTTGACATGAAGCAACGGATTCGTTTGTTCGGAACACTGTGAAACAGTTGAGCGGTTGTACTGTAGCTACGGGCAAGTTCCGCCACGCCGCAGTTGGCTCGGTGCCATGGTATGGTATTTCCGAAAAAAAATGGGAAAGTTGGTATTCATCGCCCGGACCAGCAAGGGGGGCGATTTGTTTGATTGGTAGATGGCACTCGCCCCTCCCGATCTTGTAAACGCCAAGATGTATTCTCGAACTCACCGCTACCGTCGACCTCGACGACCGCCCCGCCGCGTGTTTCCGCGCACACCGTGGTCGACCTCGACGGAACCGACGTGACCGTTGCTAACAGCGCCACCATCCCCGCCCGCGCGGTAGCCGTGTTCGTGGAAATTTAGCTAAACCGATATCATAAAATTTTGTTCAGGGAGGTGATTACCTCTTGCGTCGCAGAAAGGTTGGTTTATTATAGATCACAGCAAAATTCCATGAACGCACCTCTTGTCGGATTTAGTCAACCACTCGCCATTACGATGTGGGACTTCTCGTGGCTTGAGCACCGATGGCCAGGAGCGGGGTATGAAGACTGGATCAAGGAAACCTGCGAACTCGGCACCCTCACCGCCTCGGCCACCGGACGATGGGCCGCCGTCGCTACCAGCAATTTCTGCGGCTCTCAATTCCGCGGCATGTGGCGCGATATCGCATGGCATCAACGCCTGACACAAGCAATTAAAGCGGCGATACTGCCGGCTGATTTCGCCCAAACAAAACTATGAGTGAATCCACAATCCTCAACCAACCTCCCACACATCTTAATTACAGCCTCACGGGTCTCGACTCGGCGCGCGCTATTGAGCGTGGACTGGCCGAGGCCGAATGGTATCAGACTCCGGTTCCGCGTGCCGTCATGCGCCAGCTTCTGGAGCGGCGCGACGGGCCGGCCATTTGGGATACACTCATTTGGTTTGGGTTAATGCTAGGATCGGGCTATGCCACTTGCTTGCTTTGGCCTTCATGGTGGTCACTATTGCCTTACATGATTTATGCTGTGATTTATGGCAGCACTTCGGATGCTCGCTGGCATGAGTCCAGTCATGGCACAGCGTTCAAGACAGATTGGATGAACAACACCCTCTACGAGATCTCCTCATTCATGGTCATGCGTGAGTCAACAGTTTGGCGATGGAGTCATACGCGACACCACAGCGATACGATCATCGTAGGCCGCGACCCAGAGATTGCTGTGCCGCGCCCGCCGAACATGTGGACGTTTTTTCTTGGGTTTCTGGGCTTGCCGGCTTTAAAAGCTTATTTCCGACAAATCTTTCTCCACGCATGCGGCCACATTACGAAAGAGGAGAAAACCTTTATCCCCGAAAGCGAATACGGTAAAGTCATTTGGCGTGCTCGGATTTACATCGCTATATACATTGGGGTCATTTCTCTGGCCTGGTTGAGTCAATCATGGATGCCGCTTGTTTTTGTCGGCTTGCCCAATCTCCTCGGCTCATGGCTCATGCCTATTTACGGATACACTCAGCATGCTGGACTGGCAGAAAATGTTTTGGATCACCGCCTCAACTGCCGGACGGTTTATATGAATGGGATCAACCGTTATTTGTATTGGAACATGAATTATCATGTGGAGCATCACATGTTTCCCCTAGTGCCTTATCACAAACTGCCCAAGCTCCATGAAGCAGTTAAAGCCGATATGCCCAAGCCTTACGGCAGCATCTGGGAGGCGTATTGCGAACTCTTTCCCGCCGTGCTCCGCCAGCGCAAAGATCCTGCCTACCATGTGAAGCGTCACCTCCCGCCTCCGCAACAGCGCATGGCTGAAGGATTGCGCACCTCCGACCACCACCCTGATTCTGAAGGCTGGCTGGAGATTTGCGCCGCTGCCGATCTTGGACGGGCCGACGTGATTCGCTTTGATCATGGCAAAAAAACCTTCGCCCTGTACCGAGACGATGAGGACAACCTTTACGCAACCGACGGGATTTGCACCCACGGCAATACCCACCTTGCGGATGGATTGGTGAAAGGTAAAATCATCGAATGTCCCAAGCACAATGGCCGCTTCAATCTCAACGATGGTTCACCGGCTCGCGCACCCGTCTGCCGTGGCATTGCGACGTATCCGCTGGAAGAGCGCAATGGGCGTCTCTGGCTCAACGTCTCCAAGGTCGGCGGGGCTGCTGCGCGCATCCAGAAGACTTATCAGTTGCGGGTGGTGAGCAACCAGTCAGTGGCTACTTTCATTAAGGAGCTAGTCCTTGAGCCGCTTGACCCTAGCGAGCACATTGCGTTCACGCCTGGAGATTATCTCCAGATTGACATTCCTGCCTACGAGATAATCCGCTTCAGCGATTTTAAAATTCCCGAACCCTATGCCCGTGTCTGGGAACAACAGCACGTCTTCGACCTTGAAGTGCGCAACCCCGGGCAGGTGCGGCGCAATAATTATTCCCTCGCCAGCAATCAATCCACCGAGCGCGTCCTTCGTTTTAATGTCCGTATCGCCACACCACCGCCTGGTCAGGATTGTCCGCCCGGCGTCGGCTCGTCGTATGTCTTCAATCTCATGCCAGGCGACGTTGTCACTGCCATCGGCTCGTTCGGAGACTTCCACATCAAACCCACACAGCGCGAGATGGTCTATATAGGCGGCGGTGCTGGCATGGCACCACTCCGCGCACATCTCTCGTATCTGCTTGAGACAGAAAAATCGGCGCGCAAAATCAGCTTCTGGTATGGGGCACGTTCCCGGCAGGAAATTTTCTACGAGGATTACTTTGGCCAGCTCGCCGATGAACATTCCAATTTTGCCTTTGAGCTCGCACTTTCTGCGCCGCTGCCAGAGGACAACTGGGCGGGGCACACCGGTTTCATTCACGAAGTCGTGCTGGAGAAATATCTCCGCTCACACGCCAATCTTAAATCGGTCGAATTTTATCTCTGCGGCCCGCCCTTGATGATCAAGGCCTGCAACAAGATGCTTTCCGAACTGGGCGTTGCCCAAACTCAGATTGCATTCGACGAATTCTAAATCATCCCGTATTGCTTCTCTTAATCAACGGCTTGCTCATAACATCTCTTAAACCTTTCAAAAAGACAAAATCATGACCACCAATCCCATCCTAAATCTCGGCCTAACTAAACTCATACTTGCCTTCTCATTATTTCCCTGTTTTTCGGCGCTCGGCGAAGTATCCATCCGCACCGACTCGGAAGGGCAACACACCCTGCTGAGAGACGGAGAGCCCTATCTGGTCAAGGGTGCCAACTGGCCAACCGCCAGCACCGTTGAGGCCTTCGTCAAAGCGGGTGGAAACTCCATTCGCACCTACGCCAACGAGATCGAGTGGATGCTCCCTTTAGCCAAAAAACACGGGCTCACCATCATGGCCGGCCTCCATATTGGTCGGGAGCGCCAAGGATTTGACTACAACGATCAAGCGGCGCTCGACCAACAGTTGGAACGTCTTCGCACCAAAATCCGTCGTTACAAAAACGAGCCCGAAATCCTTTTTTGGGCCATCGGCAATGAACCAGAAATGCATGCGAAAAACACGGTCGGCCTCTGGAAAGAAGTGAATCGCATTGCCCGGATGGTTCGCGAGGAAGATCCGACCCGCCCCGTCGTCACCGTTGTCGCCGGCTTCGATGAACGAAAGATCCGCGAACTATTGGAACACTGCCCCGACCTCGATGCCCTCGGCGTCAATTGGTATGGCTCTGCCGCTCAATGGCCGGAAAATTTAAAAAAATTCGGCTGGAGTAAACCTTACCTGCTCACCGAGTTCGGCCCTTTGGGTTACTGGTATTACGAGGGAGACACCACCGGCATTCCGAAGCCCACGGCCTGGGGTGCACCGATTGAACAAACCTCCACGCAAAAAGCCGCGCTCTACGCTGAAAACTGGCAGAACGCGGTCGTCGCCCGCCCCGGCCAATCACTCGGCGCCTACGCCTTCATCTGGGGACCCAAGCAAGAGCGCACGCAGACTTGGTTCAGCATGCATCTTTTCACCGGAGAACGCACCGCCTTGGTGGATGCCATGCATAAAGCCTGGACGGGCAAGCCGCCCAAAAATCCTGCTCCGGAAATCCTTCAATGGCAGCCCGAACGCCCGTCCGGTGAATTTGCCCCAGGAGAAACCGCGAGGATCGCCCTTAAATGGAAGTGTAACCGCCCCGCCAAGGTTTCCGTGGAGATTCGCACCGAAACCACTGCTACACAATCTGGTGGCGACAAGGAACCAGCAACTAAAACACTCCCCGCCGCTTCGTGGAAAGCGACCTCCGAGGGGATCGAAGTGAAAGCACCCGATCAGTCAGGCAACTACCGCATTTTCGTCCTCATCACCACCGAAGACCACACCGCCGCCACCGCAAATTTCCCCATCCGCATCACCGCACGCAAAACCCAGCCATGATACCTATCCACGCCAGCTTTGTCCCGAAGCAGGCTCGAATCAAGCGGTTCAAAACATTTGACAGAAACAACAAGGTTAACGAAAATGGCTTACGTGCACTCTCGATAGTATTCTTGAAATTCACTACATTCAGATATAATCCCCTATGAGAAAACACAGACTCCCGTGGCCGTCTTGCGTCCTTGCTTTAATCGTTGTTATTGTCAGCCCGCTCTGCGTAGGCGAGACGCTGCAGCCCGCCGCTGCCATTGGCAACACTCTTAGCCGTGGCCTCATTGCGATGGATGGTGTTTGGAATTTCGTGCCCGGTGCCGATGCTCCTGCCAATGCATCGTCGGATCAATGGGGCGAAATCAAGATTCCCGGCAACTGGAACCGAGCCAAGGACGCGCACATAACGCGCAAGGGCAAGGGCGATGCATGGAAGGATTTCAATGGTGAGACGCTTTCGCAGGCTTGGTATCAGCGGACCGTGACGATTCCGCTTGATTGGGCGGGTCGGACAATCTTGCTCGATCTCGACCGTGTGAGCACCGACGCGGATGTCTATGTGAATGGAACCAAGGCTGGATCCATCAACTGGCCGGGCGGCTCTGTGGATATTACGAGCCAAGTCAAACCCGGTTCTGACGCACAGATTCGATTGAAGGTGATCTCTGTGGATGACCGCAAGGACGTCGAGGTCATGATGGGCTATCTCACGAATGAGAAGCAAGCCGCCAAGCTGGATTTACGCGGCGTGATTGGCTCGGTGAGTTTAAAAAGTCAGCCCGCTGGAGCGCATGTGGCGGACGTTTTTGTCAAACCATCCACTCGCACAAAAAAGCTGAACTTGGATATCGAATTGGAAGGGCTGAAAGGGCCGTCCGCTTTGAAGATCGTGGCGGAAGCTATCGATGAAGCCGGCAAGGTGGAAAAAACGTTCTCGACTGAGGTCAACGCGCAGGGCGATGGAGTCATCCCCCTCTCGTTCGATTGGCCGGATGCGCGCTGGTGGGATGTGGGGCAGCCGAACTTGTATTCGCTCCGCGTCAGCGTGGCAGGTAATGGGTTAGCAGATACGTTCGTCGTTCCTCGTTTTGGTTTTCGCGAATTCTGGATTGAGGGCCGGAAGTTGTTTCTCAATAATACGGAAATCCGGCTGCGCCCCGCCCACTCCGACAATTCGCCAAAGGAGCTGTTGGAATTTGGCTATAACTACATTGAAAAGCCGGGCGACTTCGCTCGTCGCGGCACCGATTATAAGCCAACCGGCGTGATCGAAGCATCGGACCGGGTGGGCCTTCTACTCGGCGTCAGCGCGGGGCAGTGGACGGAAATCATCGCCAACTGGGGCGACGCGGAAAAACGGGCCGATTGGGAAAAAATCACCGAGCGGGAAATCCGCCGCGTGCGCAATTACCCCTCGGTCGTTTCGTGGACCCATTCGTTCAACGGATTCCAGTGGCCCGGCGACGGCGATCCACGGTTTCTCGGCAAGAAGGATTTCGTGGCCATTCAGGAATACGAAAATAGAAACAAACTTATCCTTGAGGCCATTAAGTTCGTGAAATCCCTCAATGGCGACATGCCGGTCTATGCTCACTTCGGCACTTACAATGGGGACATTTACACATCCAATCTTTACTTGAATTTCCTGCCTTTGCAGGAACGCGAAGAATGGCTAAGCCACTGGGCTAAAGAAGGCGATATGCCATGGATGGCCTGCGAATTTGGGCTACCGCTCTACTGCAACTCGACGCGCGGACGCGACGGATACTCTCATCAAGGTGCCTCCGAACCGCTCAACTCCGAGTGGATGGCTTCGTTCATCGGCAACGATTCCTACATGCTCGAGGATCCGGCTTACCGGCAGTTGATTCGCGACCGATACAAGGGCGAAGATATTCAAAAGGAATACGATCCGTTCCTGCGCTGGGATAAAAAAGATGAGCTGATTTGGAAATCGGCCTCCTACGACCGAATGCTCACCGATTTCATCACCAAGACCTTCCGAAGCTGGCGCACCATGGGCATGACGGCAGGCGTCGTGCCTTGGTATACCGATTCGCTCCCCGCGCTGAAAGCGGTCAATGGCCCGACCCTCGCTTGGATCGCCGGTGCAGGTGGCTTGCACGGCGAAACCGCAGACGGAGAAGCCTTCACCTCCAAAGATCATAACTACGACGCAGGCTCCAAGGTCGAGAAGCAGGCCGTCGTTATCAACGACACTCGCAGCGAACAACCCTACCAGATCAAGTGGGAAGCCAAAGTCGGCGACACCGTCGTCGGCAGCGGCGAAAAGTCGGGAACCCTAGCTGTGAGCGAAACCCACAAGATCCCGATTGAGTTTCAGCTTCCGAAAGAAATCCAGAGCAAGACCGATGCGTCCATCGCATTGACCGCTAGCATCGGATCGGCAGCGCACGAGGATACTTTCCCGTTCCGCGTGTTCCCGCCCGAGCCATTGCAAAAGGGCACGATCGCCGTCTTCGATCCCGAAGGGCGCACCACTGCGATGCTGAAAAAACTGGGTTACACCGTGACCGAATGGACGCAAGGAACCCCGGATGGGGCGCTTGCCGTCGTCGGACGCAAGGCGCTTTCCTCAAAGCATCAACTGCCGGATGGCTGGCGCAAATTCGTCGAGCAAGGCGGCCGCCTACTGATCGAGGCACAAGACCCACGCTGGATGAAATACGCGCTGGATTTACGAAGCGCGCCTTACGTTTCACGAAAGGTATTCCGTCTCGATAAAAATCATTCGGTGGTTGCAGGTCTGGACGAAACGGATTTGAGCGACTGGCGAGGGCACGGCACGCT
>Ga0209490_10000088_pt1 | contig 98119 bp, 97 predicted proteins | sample MAT06_FD_187209 | JGI IMG/M metagenome (GOLD analysis project Ga0209490, IMG submission 187209) | Freshwater microbial communities from Lake Fryxell liftoff mats and glacier meltwater in Antarctica - MAT-06 (SPAdes) (version 2) | ecosystem: Environmental > Aquatic > Freshwater > Ice > Liftoff...
CCTCGCAACCGTTGAGCGGCCCAGTGGTAAGGCATTGCGGGGGCAGTGGCCCCGCCCGCCCAGCGCTGGGCTCGACCGGTGGGCGGCCCGGCCGCCGGTGCCCGACCTCCTCCCCCGCGAGGACCGCTCGTTCGGAGCCGGGCTCTTCGTCGACATGGTGCCGCGGTCGTGCTGGTTCACCAACGTCCATACCTGCGTCTCCCCCCAGGACTGGGAGCGGCTGCGCCGGATGATCACCCGTCGCACGGAGGAGAAGTGCGAGGCGTGCGGAGCGGTTGAGGACCGGTCCGTAGGGCGCTCGCTCGAAGCACACGAACGCTGGGCCTACGACGAGCTCGCCGGCGTGCAGGCGTTACGCCGTCTGATCTGCCTGTGCTCGGACTGCCACCTGTCCTCGCACCTCGGGTACGCCAACGTCACCGGACGTGCCGACCACGCCATCGCGCACCTGCGCGCCGTCACCGGCATGACCGACGTCGAGGTCTCCCGGCACGTCCGAGACGCTAAGGGCCCGCGATGAATTAGTTCATCCGGGGCCGGGCGTGTCGGCCGGGTCGGGCTGGGCGTGCAGCGTGTAGTTCCAGTCGCCGTGGAAGGTGTGGCGGACGAGGATGCCGCTGGCCTGAAGTGCTTTCATCTCCTGGTCCGGGATCTTGACACCTTTGGGGTAGGTGGCCTCGTCGAGCTCGGCATGGACGCTGAGCCCGGCGCGGGTGGTGGTGGCTCCGATGGTCTCGACGATCACTTCGTGGCTGGTCAGGGGCCGTCCGCGCCAGTTCATGGAGATGTGGGAGAAGAGCAGGTGCTCGATCTTGTTCCACTTCGAGGTGCCCGGTGGTAGGTGGCAGACGGTGATCGCCAGGCCGGTGCGGGCGGCCAGGGTGGCCAGCTCGGTCTTCCACAGTCGGGTGCGGGAGCCGTTGGACCCGCCGCCGTCGGCGGTGATGAGCAGCTTCACCGCGTCGGGATAGGCGCCCTGGCCTACGGCGTCCCACCAGCGGGCGATGGTGGCCACCGCGAACGCCGAGGTGTCGTGGTCGGTCCCGACGCCGACCCACCCGGTGTTCGCGGCCACGTCGTAGACCCCGTAGGGGATGGCCTTGCCCAGGTCGGTGTTGATGAAGTCGTAGACGTTTACCTGGGTGGGTTCACCGCCCGGCTGCCACTCCCGGCCGCCGTTTTTGTAGTTGCCGACGAGTTCCTTCTTCTTGGTGTCCACGCTGATCACCGGGCAGCCGGCGTCCTGGTGGGCCTTGACCTGGTCGTTGAGGTAGCCGAACTGGGCGTCGCGGTCGGGGTGCTGACGCCCCTCGGCGGTCTTGACGTTGGCCTGCAGGCTGTACCCCAGCGCCTTGAGCAGTCGGCGGACCACGAAGTCGCTGACCTGGTGGCCGCGCTCGCGCAGCGCCGCAGCCAGCGTCCGGGTGGACTTGCTGGTCCAGCGCAGCGGTGACATCGGGTCCCCGCGGCTGTCCGGGTCGACCAGTTCTTCCAACGCTGCCACCAGCGCCGGGTCACGCGCCTCGGCGCGTCTGCGACCGCCACCGGGCTTGCGGGAGACACCAACCGGGGCAGGGTCAGGATCGTCAAGCTCGCGGCGCCCCCGCCGCACGGTCTCCGCGGCCACCCCGACCGCCGCCGCGACCACTCCGGCTCCGCCCGGGCCGAGCTCGCGAGCCTCCGCGCCAAGCCACAGCCGCCGCTGGCGCTCGTTCAGGTGCGGCCGCAACGCCTCGAACCGACGAGCCAGCGAGTCCACCGCAACGGCCATACCAGCAACCGTAGTGCCGCGAAGCCGAAACAGGGGTTATTTCATCGCGCGCCCTAACGACCTGTGGACTCGCCGGTCCGCGCGGATGTGGACCCTCGACCTGAGCATGATCACCGACGCAGGCGTCACCCCCGCCCGACCCCAGGCGGCAGCGGACCGGCCGGCCGCCGCCGAGCGCGCCCTGCGCCAGGAACGGCAACGAGCCGGGCCAGCGATCCCTCCTCAACATCCGGCACCGGAGCTGCCGCCGCGGGGCGCCCGAGGTGCCGCCCCGCAAGCTCTGAGAGCGGATCACCGGCAGACGGTAGGCCGCGTGCAGTGGGCACGTCACGGGGCACGAACTACTGTTGGACGCGGATGCGAGGCACGCCAGGTCGACGGTCGAGCCACTCAGTGCTCATGACCCCCGGGTGTTGCCGCGCTCGGCGGCGCCTGGCATGATGGAGAACCTAGCTCCCCACCGTCCTCCGGGACTGGTGGGGCTTTTTAGTATAGGAGTTGCAGGAATACGTGCCGGATCTTCGAGCTTCCGTCGTTGTGGACTACCAGAACGTGCACCTCACAGCGCACGAGCTGTTCCCCGCCAGCAAGAACCTCCCACGACACGAGTCCTTGATCGACCCGGTGCACTTCGGCAACCAGCTGATCATCGCTCGAAATCGAGCCCAGCGCCCAAGGATGGATCACGCGGTCATGTCCGCTGTGCTCGTCTACCGCGGCCAGCCTTCGGCCGAGCACGACCCCAAGCCCTACGCACGCAACCAGGCACAGAAGGCGCGCTGGGAGCGCGACCCACGTGTAGCTGTGCACTACCGCCCGCTGAAGTACCGCTACGAGCGCGACAGGGACGGCCAGCTCATCTATGGGCCTGACGGCGGGAAGATCGTCGCAAGCAAGGCCGAGAAGGGAATCGACGTTCTCTGCGCACTCGCCTTGGTTCGTGAAGCACGGCGTCCAGACGTTGATCTTGTGATCCTCGCGTCCCACGACAGCGATCTCGAACCGGCACTTGATGAAGCCCTCGCGTCGCACTCCGCGAAGGTCGAAACGTTCTGCTGGTTCGACAGCGGTCAGCCTCGCCGTGTCCGACAGCTACGGCCCGGTCAGGGCCGAACCGTCTGGAACACTCGTCTCGGCGAGACCGAGTTCGTCAACTGTTGGGATCGCACGGACTACCCTTAGGACACCTGCCCGTGGCACGTCATGTGGCACGAACTGACGTCGAACAACGAGGTGCAACGCACCTCACGTGGCCGACGTGGTGAGCATCGTTGCAGGTGGAGGGCGCGGCCGCTGTAGAAGTAGCGTCTTGTAAGCGGTAGATCGTCGGTTCGATCCCGACCCCCGGCTCCATTTTCGGGACACTTGTCTCCTATGGCAGGAGGTTGAACGATTCGATGTGTTTCGGGCGGACCGTGTCGAAGTGGCGACGATCGGTGGTGAGGATCGTGGTGATCGAGCGCCGCTCGGCGATGGCGATGACGCTCGCATCCGATCCGCCGAGTGGGACGTCAGCGCACTGGTCGACGAGCTGGGCCATGCGCTCGAAGTCGTCCTCGACGAGGTTGGCGACGACGAGGTCGCCGTCAGCGAACGATCTGAGGAAGGCGGCCTCGGCTGCCGAGCCGAAGTCGTACCGGCCGATCATGTAGCAGATTTCGGCGACGATGGTCGCCGGTACGAGGAGCGGTCCGGGCAGGGTCTCCAGCAGCCGCGAGCACTCCTCGTGCCATACGTCGGTGTCGTCGAAGCGGGCGATGAGCGGGCCGGCATCGACGAGGATTTCACTCAGCTCGGCGGCCCATTCCGCTTCGGACGTCGTCCTTGACGCGTTCGCTCAGGGTGTGTTCGCTGGTGCCGACTGTGCCCAGCCAGCCCAGCCGTCGGCGCCGCGGCGCGGTGTCCCGCCCGCCTTCGACGACCTCGAACCGGACGCGGTCACCGGCATGCAGCGGCACGCCGAGTCGTTCGGCGACCTCGGCGAACTCCGGCGCGACGACGAACTCGTGGGAACCGTCTGCGGCGGACATGCTCATGGTCGACCACCTCCTTGCGTCATCATCGCACCGGGGCCAGATTCTGGGGCCCACCGCAGGCTCCGGCGGGCCGATGAACGACGTCACCGGACGGTCACCGCTGTACTGTCACTCGCCGTGACCGGCCGAGGACTCCTGCCGTGCCACAAGATGGGCCGCGAAACCATGGTGAACCGTGTGCCCAGTTGGACCGGTCGAGGCGAGGTCGCGTTGTAGAGGTGCTGCTAGATGCCCTGGTAGTCGTCGAACGGGCGTCTCGTAAGCGGTGCGTCGCTGGTCCAAATCCATGCCCCCGGGGGTCTCGATGTCGTCCCCGGCGGATACTGCAGGCGACTGGCCATCTCACGCGGTGCTGGTGGAGCCAGTCGGGTCTTGGCATCATTCCGACGTGCTGGTTGAGCGGGACACGGAGCTGGCTGCTCTCCGCGCGGGGGCGGCGGCCACCGTCCGGGCGGGCCGGGTCGTGCTTGTGTCTGGCGAGGCGGGCATCGGCAAGACCGCGCTCGTGGAGGCGTTCCTGCGTGATCTGCCTGCGCGGAGTCCGGTCCTGCAAGGGGGTTGTCAGTCTCTGTCAACGCCACCGCCGCTGGCTCCGATGCTGGAGATCGCGGCCCTGGCTGGAGGTGCGTTTACGGCAATGGTGCGGGCTGGCGCGGACGCGCCCGCGCTGGCGCGGGCGCTGTTGGAGCTGCTCGGGGCACGACCGAGGCATGTGCTCGTCCTGGAGGACATGCACTGGGCCGACGATGCCACCCTCGATGTGGTGCGGTTCGTCTGCCGCAGGATCGAGGACGTCCGCGCGCTCGTCGTGCTGACCTATCGTGACGACGAGCTGGGCGCTGTCCACCCACTGCGTGTGCTCCTCGGCGACCTCGCGCGGACGCGGTCGACCTCGCGGCTCGCGCTCGCGCCGTTGTCGCCGGCCGCGGTGGGGCCAGTGACCGCGTGGCCGATCTCGGCGACCTGTACCGGCGGACCGATGGCAATCCGTTCTTCGTGACCGAGATCCTTGCTGCGGGTGGGGGAGTACCGGAGACGGTTCGGGACGCCGTGCTCGCCCGTGCCGTCCGGCTGTCGTCACGGGCTCGCCGGGTACTGGACTGCGCCGCGGTGATCGGGTCGCCGTTCGAGCTCCACTGGCTCGACGACGTGGCAGCGTCGGATGCGCCTTGGCTCGACGAGTGCGTGTCCGCGGGGATGATGGGGCAGAGCGGCGGCAGGGTGGAGTTCCGCCATGAGCTCGCCCGGACCGTCGTGGAGGAGGCCATTCCGCCTGCCTCCCGCCGCGCTTTGCACTCTGCGGTGCTCCGCGTTCTGCTCGCCGATGGCGCCACCGATGCGCGCTTGGCCCATCACGCCGAGGGGGCCGGTGACCGGCGGGCCACCGCGCATCATGCAGCCCGCGCGGCTGCGCAGGCCGCCCGGCTCGGCGCTCACCGGGAGGCCGCCGCGCAATACCAGCGCGCTTTGCGGTCGGTGCCGCCCGATGACTTTCGTGCTCGTGCGGAGCTGCTGCAACGATGCTCCGAGGAGTGCGCGCTGAGCGACCAGAGCGCGCTCGCCGTCGCGTTGGCGGACGAGGCCCTCACGTTGTGGCGAGCGCAGGGTGACCGGCTCCGGGAGGGTGACGTCCTGCGCTGGCTTGCACGGCTCGCGTGGATGTCCGACCGGGCCGCGGATGCGCTGCGGATCGGCCGTGAGTCGATCACGGTGCTTGAGCGTCTTCCGGCGGGCCCTGAGTTGGCGCAGGCCTACGCCACACTTGGCCGCCCGCTCGCGCTCGACCAGAACCTTGACGAGGCACGACCACTGGTCGAACGGGCCTTGGAACTCGCCATCACGTCGAGCCAGCCGTCGCAGGTGACGCTGGCGCGGATCGACCTCGGCCTGGTCATGGCGCTGGGGCGGGAGCCCGGCGGAATGGACCTGCTCGCTTCGGCTGTCGCGGAGGCGCGTGACCTCGGCCTGGACGAGCACGCCGCGAAAGGGATGTCCCAGCTCGGCCGGGTGCCGTGGGGATTTCTCCGGTTCATCGAGGCCGAAGAGCGGATGCGCGCTGCTGAGGCCTACTGCTCAGACCGCGGGGTGGAATTCGTCCGTGACTACGTGATCGCCGTGCGCGCGGACATCCGGCTCGGAATGGGTGACTGGGCGCTCGCCGAGGAGCTCGCGGCCGAGGTGTGGCTACGAACGACGCCGGCTTCGCCGACGATCCGAACCATTATGGCGGGTACAGCGTTGGGCCTCGTGCGCGCCCGTCGCGGAATCCCCGACCCCGATGTCCTCGTCGAGCTGGCTCAGCACGGCGCAATCTTGCCCGTGCATGCCATGACGCTCGGCGTGCCGGCGGCGCTCGCGGAGGCGGCCTGGCTCGCCGGGCGGCGCGTGCCTGTCGAGGAGCTCCGCGCCGCGGCCGTCCACGCCCGTGTTGACCGTGTCAACGGGCCGCTGCGGTTGGCCGAGCTGAGCTGGTGGCGACAGACCGCGGGCGAGGACGTGGCCGCGGAAGGGGACGGGCCGTTCGTCGCGCAGGTGTGCGGGGACTGGCGGGCCGCTGCGGAGAGTTGGGAGGCGCTCGGGTTTCCCTACCACCGCGCCCTCGCTCTCGCCGCCGCATCCGAGGAGCGCCCGCTGCGTGAGGCGTTGGACATCTGCCGGGCGCTCGGGGCGGTCCCGCTGGGCAGGCGGGTGGCGCGCCGCCTTCGCGCGTCCGGGGTGCGGAGCATTCCCCGACTGCGCACGTCCCGGCGGGCTGACCGTCGCCCCAGCGGGCTCACGAGCAGGGAGCTGGACGTGATGCCGCTGCTGGCCGATGGGCTGCGCAACAAGGAGATCGCCGCACGGCTGGTGGTCAGTGAGCGGACGGTGCACCACCACGTCAGCGAGATCCTGCGCAAGCTCGATGTCCACTCCCGGGGTGCGGCGGTGGCGAGAGCCGGCCAGCTGAGACTGGTCGCGAAAGACGGGTAAGAGTGCCCATTTCGCCTCAGCTCCCGATTCCTAGCCTCGGATGCCTCGACCAGGAGGAGGGCACGAGATGGGGACGACCATTACCGCGAACGGGGCCAAACTCCACCACGAGGTCCACGGGCACGGCCCCGCTCTGCTGATCATTGCCGGCGCGACCGGGGATGGCGGCTGGTTCGACGCGGTTGTCGAACCGCTGGCTGCTCGCTACACGGTGGTGACCTACGACCGGCGCGGGAACTCCCGCAGCCCGCGCCCCGTCGGTTGGACCACGACGAGCATCCCCGAACAGGCCGACGATGCCGCGTGTCTGCTCCGGGCACTCCAGCTCGAGCCGGCCACCGTGTTCGGGACGAGCTTGGGCGCGATCATCACCCTCGAGCTCGTGGCCAGGCATCCGGACGTGGTCGAGCGCGCGATCGTGCACGAGCCCCCGCTCTATGACGCGCTGCCGAACGCCGACGATCATCGCGCACAGCTTCGGCAGCTGGTCGAGGAGGCGATGTCGCATGGCGGCCCGCCCGCTGTGCTCGAGCGACTACTCCGGGACGTAGCGGGGGTTCCGTTCGATTCGACCCCAGCCGAGTTGCGCGATCGAGTACTCGGCAACGGCGATGTGTTCGTCGGCGCCGAGCTGCCGGCGATGGCCGGTTACCTGCCCGACCTGGCAGCGGTGCGAGCCACCGGTGTTCCTGTTCTACCGGTCAGTGGCGCCGACACCAGCGGCGCCCTGCGTGAGATCGTCGCCTGGCTCGCCGACGGGCTGGGCGTTGCGCCCGAGCAGATGGAGGGCGGCCATGTGCCGTACGTGACTCATCCCGCCGCGATGGTCAGCGCACTCACAGCACCACAACCCACGGGATACCGGGCAGACCGAGGGGGAGGAGCGCGTGCTCGGTAGCGTCCACCTTCTTCGCTCAGTATCCGCCAGGTCTTCAGCAAGGCGAAGATGATGCCCGAGGACACGCTCAGATCGACGCCCGCGAGTACCGCGTGGTCGCCGTAGGACTTGGTCAGCCCGGCGACGTCGATGGTTGGTGTGGTGGTCATGGCCTCAGCCTCCGGCCCTGACCCTGCGTCAAGGTCAAGCCCGAGTCCCGGGTGGCTCCTGGCCGGGCCGGCGACACCGTGGTGCGTCATGAGACTTACCAGTTCGCGGCCAGATACCCCACCCTCCGACCCCAGGCCCCTCGCGAGGGTCAATCCTCGTCGAGGACCTCCCGCAGCCTCCGCGCGAACGCCTCGGGCTGGCCCGGGTAGCCGAACTCACCGTCGAGGAAGCCGCCGTGGTGGCTCGGGAACACCGTCGCCTCCCGACCGAGCAACTGGGCGGTCGCGACGGCGGTGCGGCCGGTGAAGGTGCCCCGGGACTCCTCACCCACGGCGACGACCACTCGGGTCGGCGCGGCGGCGAGTGCGTCGACGTCGGGTCGGTAGCTCGTGACTCCCGCGGACCGGTCGGAGAGCAGGGGGTCGTCGCGGGAGCCGTCGTCGTCGGTCGGCATCCCGAACGCGGCGGGATCGGGCGCGGGCTGGGCGAAGTAGTCGGCGGTGAACTGGCCCTGCCACGACGTCATCGCGATGAAGGCGGCCATTCCGGCCCCCTGGCCCTTGGCCTGGTAGGCCTCCAGGTAGCCGAGCTGAGCGCGCCGGGCGGCGTCGGAGTCGGGGAGCGGGGGGATGAGCGGCGGCTCGTGCGCCACCAGGGTGGACACGTCGTCGGGGTAGGCGGCGACCAGGGCGAGTGCGGTGACAGCGCCGCCACTGCTGGCGAACATCTCGACCGGGCCGGCGTCGAGAGCGGTGATGATGGCGTGCACGTCGGTCGCCTGCACCTCGGGCATGTGGTCGACCCGGCCGTCCTTGCGGACGCTGCGGCCGAGGCCGCGCGGGTCGTAGGTGATCACGGTGCGGTCGGGTAGGTGCGACGCCAACGCGCGGAAGCCGCTGGCGTCCATCGGTTGGCCGATCATGAACAGGGGTGGGCGCCCATCGGCGACCGGCACGGGGCCGCGGACGTCGTAGGTCAGGTCGGTTTCGGCGGTCTCGAGTACGTGTGTCGTCGTCATGGCAGTGTCGACCTCTCGCTCACCGAGAACTCATCGCGAGTCCCGGAACCGATTCTCCGGGGACGGAAACGGGCGACCGGGTGGGCTTCGGTAGGTCGCGCGCCGCCGGCGCAGGGTGGCCCGGTCCTTGTCGGTGAGCGGTCGCGGGTCGGGATGGCCGGTCGCGTGCGCCTCGCAGACGAACAGCCGCTCGGTCCGCGGGCGCGGGTACTCGTAGCGGTGGGCGACGGTCACGGTCGGTTCGGCCACGCACGGGTGGGGTTTCGCGTCCCCGCGGGCGTGCCGGGTGCCCGCGCACCCGGTGTGATCGGCGAACAGCAGCGTGCCGACCCGGTCGCGGTCGAGCTGTTCCCGTCGACGCCCGAGCTGACCCATGCGGGCGTGTCTACCAGCCACCGCGTCGCTTGTCGTGGTGTTTGCCCAGGTCGTGGCGTGATGCGTGGCGCCCGCCCGCTCACCGGTGGCCGTAGCGCGCGACGAGCTCCGACCCCAGACGGGCGAGCTCGATCTTGACCGAGTCGGGCTCGAGCACCTCGACCGTGACGCCCCAGCCGGCGAGCTTCTCGGCGATCGAGATGGCCATCGGTGCTGCGACGCGGACGTGCACGCGCCCGTCGTCGAGCGTCTCCTGCGGCTCGCAGTGCCGGCCGAAATGGTCGCGCAGCACCGGCAGCAGGCGTGCTGCGATGAGCACGGTCGCGGAGAGTAGCGAGCGGTGCTGCTCCACCTCGCCGACCACGCGCTCCCACTCGTGTGCGAGCTCGAAGTCGGCGGGTCGCTCCGCGACGAGGTCGGTCAGGGTGGCCTCGGCGATCCGGTCGACGCGGAACGTCCGCCGGCCCTTCTCGGTCCCGGCGACGAGATACCAGACGTCGTCCTTGTCGACGAGCCCCCATGGGTCGACGAGGCGCTCAGTTCGGCGGTGCTGGCGGTTCTCGTACTGCAGCGAGACCTGGCGACGGCGGACGACCGCGTCCTGGAGCAGGTCGACCAGTGGGGGGCGTTGCCGGCCGCGTTCACCCCACCCCGTGGCGTCGACGACGACGGCGTCGGCGGCGGCCTCGGCGTCGGCCCGGAAGGCGTCGGGCAGTGCCCGGACCAGCTTGCGCAGCGCCGACCGGGCCGCGGGCGCGACCGACGCGGCGGGTCCGGCGAGCAGGAACAGCGCCCTGGCCTCGGACGAGGTAAGGCCGGTGAGGTCGGTACGGGAACCGCCGACGAGGGACCACCCGCCGCCGCGCCCGGGCTGCGGGTAAACGGGCACGCCCGCCGTGGACAGCGCCTCCAGGTCGCGGCGGGCGGTGGCCACCGACACCTCGAGCTCGGCCGCGACCTCGCCCGCGGTCACCCGTCCGCGGGACTGGATCAGCAGGAGGGTGGCGACGAGCCGGTCCGCGCGCATGTCGTGAGTTTGTCACTAAAAGTGCTCACAAGGTGAGCACTTCAGCTCCGAATGATGACGTTGTTCAGCGCGGCGGAGACGCCGCCCGACCTGAGGGAGCCCGATGTTCCGAGGATTCGCCACCTTGACCTACTACGCCGACGACCTGACCGCGGCGCGGGACTGGTACACGGAACTGCTGGGCGTGCAGCCGTACTACGCCTTCCCCGAGCCGCCCGCCCCGCCGGCGTACATCGAGTTCAGGCTCGGCGATGATGCGGACGAGCTCGGATTGATCGACCGCCGGTACGCCCCCGCCGGTGCGTCCGGGACCCCGGGCGGCGCGGTGATGCATTGGCACATCGACGACCTGCACGGCACGCTGGAGAAGCTGCTGGCCATGGGTGCCACTGCGTACCAGCCGGTGACCGAGCACGGCGATGGATCGGGCTTCACGACCGCGGCGGTGGTCGACCCGTTCGGCAACGTCCTGGGCATCATGCACAACCCGCACTTCCTCGAGGTGCTCGCCGCCAGGACGACGGCGTGACCGCCGCCGTGCTCGCTCCCGCGTCAGGCGCAGGGATGCCCGCTGAGACGGCCGTGGTCCGGGCGGCGGAACGTGCGCAGTGGCGGGTGTGGCTGCAGGCCGTCGCGGCATCCGCGGCCGACCATTTCGACGGGTTCTCCCGGTCCGTCCGGCGGGTGATCCTGGAGTGGATCGCGAAGGCCAAGCGGGCGGAGACGAGGCAGCGCAGGATCGCGCTCGCGGTCGATTGCGCCGCGCGGAACGTCCCGCCGCCGCCCTGGGCCCGCAGTACCGGCGGTGACCGGCGTCCGTGACCGGCCGCGGTGGCCGCAGTCGGATCGGCCAACGCGGCATCTGGCGGGTCGCCGCGATCGCGTTGGCCGCCAGCGGAGGCTGTGTCGTGCTGGTCGCGCGACCAGCCGACGAGTTGGCCGAGGCGGCGGTGGACTGCGTGCGCCGCGGCGGCGAGACCTTGATCGTGGCTCTGGACGTGACCGACGCCGACCGGATCGCGTGGAGCAGTCAGGCCGCTCGCGCCGGATCGGGGGCTCGGTACGCCACCCGGAACGGCAGGGCGAACAGCCATGTGGCGCCCCAGGCCACCAGCAACCACTTGGTCAGCAGCGACGTCGTAGGGGCCACCGGGAACATCGGCAAGCATGTGGTCGCCGGGCGTCGGCGGGCACATCGCCCGCCGATTGCTCGGCGCCGGGCACCACGTCACGGGGGTCACGCGCACGGCCGGAGCGGCCCGCAGGCTGCGCGCGGTCGGCGCCGAGGCCGTACCCGGGAACGCCCACGAGCCTCGCTCGCTCACCGCCGCGGCCGACGCCGCCGACGCCGTGATCTACGCCGTGGCGGCGGGCTCGTTCGACGCCGACCACGCCGCCGTCGACGCGCTCCTGCACGCAGCGGGCCGTCCGGTCGGACCGTGCTGTTCACCAGTGGGAGCGCCGTGGTCGCGGACGGCGCCGCCGGCGAGCCGTCGACCGCGGCGGGGCGCTACCTGCCCGCCATCACAACCTATGACGGCGTGTTCGAGCTCCCCGGGGGCGACGGGCGAACGGCGTTCGTCGACACCCGCGACATTGCCGGGGTCGGCGCGTGCTGGTCGGCGAACGATCGGAGGAAGGCGGCCTCGGCTGCCGAGCCGAAGTCGTACCGGCCGATCACGTGGCAGACCTTGGCGACGACGGACGCCGGAGACCAGGAGCGGGCCCGGCAGAGTCTCCAGGTCAGCTCCAGCCTGGTTGCAGCGTGGGGAAGAGGCCCAGGTGCGCGTCGGCCGACCAGTCGACGAGCAGCAGAGTGGCGTCGTCCTGCAGGCGCCCGCCCTGGTGTTGGAGGACGCTTGCCACCAGCCTGCGCAGGGTCTCGGGCGCGGACAGGTGCGCTGCTGCGGCGTGCTCGGCCATCTCCATGAGCCGGTGCTCGCCGAAGAACTCGCCGTCGCGGTCGCGCGCCTCCACGATCCCGTCGGAGTACAGCAGGAGCCGGTCACCGGGTTCGAGCTGTTCACGGACCACCCGCGCCGGCCGGCTACCGGGGACGACCACCCCGAGTGGGAATCTGGGCGGCGCGTCGAGCTCCTTGACCACCTTGCCGTTGCGCACCAGCAGCGGCGGTGGGTGCCCGGCGTTGAGGTAGTCGAGCACGCCGGTCCCGGTGTCGAGCCGGGCCAGCACCGCGGTCGCGAACTGTACCGAGCCGGCCTGGGTGGCGATGAGCTCGTCGGCGAACTCCGCGATCGCGGCCAGATCCTGCTCGCCGGAGCGGCGGGCGTTGCGGACTCCGGTGATGGCCAGCGCGGTGGTGACGCTGGCGCGCAGGTCGTGGCCGACCGCGTCGAACACAGCGAGGTCGACGACGTCACCGTCGAGGTTGTAATCGAAGGCGTCCCCGGCGACCTGCTCGGTCGGTTCGAGCACGGCCGACACCACGATCCGCTCGGTCGCGAAGGTGCGTGGTGGCAGCAGCTGCCACAGCAGCTCCGACGCCGCGCTCAGCGACCCGTTGCTGCGCCAGCGCCGCAGTCGGTCGCTGTAGACGAACTTGGTCGCGATGATGTGCCCCATCAACCCCGCAAGTGTCCACAGCCAGCGCTGCAGATCGGTGTCGTCGGCCGCACCGTTCGATCTGCGGGCCGGGTCGGTGAACCCGACCTGCAGCACCCCGAGGCGGTCGGTGCCGTCGATCATGGGCACCCAGATCACCGCACCGTCGTCGGGCTCGGTGCCGTGCAGGATCTCTCCCAACTGGTACGCACGACCGGCGAGGCTGTTCGCGAGGTCGATGTGCCGTTCGGCGCCGATCCGCATGGAGGTGAGCACGCGCTGTGGGGCGTCGGAGACCAGGACGTTCGCGGTGAGACCGATCTCAGCGACCGCATCGTCGAGCATCACGGCCAGCTCGTCGGCGGCCGCCAGATGCGCGGCATCGATGATGCGCGCGAGCACCCGCCCCCACGCCGCCTGCTCATCGCTGGTCTTCACCACGGGCAATCTACCCAATGCTCGACCACTCAGTGCGGGAACGGACCGTGGCCATGATCAACGCAGGCGGCGCCACACCGCTCGAAGCAGGCTGCCGGTCCCCACGACCGCCAGGAGCAGGATCTGCAGACAGCAGCCACAGCCGCGGCGCCGTGCCGGCGTGCGCAGCGCGGCGCCGTGGCCGCTGACGCCGAAGGTGCCGTCGACGGTGCGCCCGGCGCACCTGTCCACGGACGTGGTCGTCGGACGCCCGACGCACGAGTGCGAAGCCGAGATGCCGGGTACACCTCGGATGGATCTGAGGGTGGACACCGAGCTGATGTCGGCCGACCGCCTCGCCGTGCGATGGTGCGCGGCGGTCAGATCGGCCCCCGGACCACGGGCCAGCAGGAATCCCCTGCGGTGGTAGCCGCACGTCACCCGGTGAGCGGCGCGACACGCCACGCACCATCCCGCGACCGAGGAGAAGCTCCGACGTGACCATCTTGACGACCCCCGACCCCACGAAGCCCGCCGCCACGAAACCCGTCCTGGACGGCAGGCGACCTCGGGGCGAGAGCCTGCTCGTCCACGCCTTCGTCCTGATCCCGATGCTGGCGCTGGTGGCGGCGGTGCCACTGTCCTGGGGTTGGGGCCTGAGTTGGCTTGACGTCGGGCTCGCTGTCGGATTCTATTTTCTGTCCGGTCTCGGGGTGACGGTGGGCTTCCACCGCTACTTCACCCACCGCGCGTTCAAGGCCGACCGGGGCCTGCGCAACAGCCTGGCGATCTCAGGCAGCCTCGCCCTGCAGGGCGATGTGATCACGTGGGTCGCCGATCACCGGCGCCACCACGCCTTCGCCGACAAGGAGGGCGACCCGCACTCGCCGTGGTTGTTCGGCACCAGCCCCGCCGCGCTCGCCAAGGGGTTCTGCCACGCCCACATGGGCTGGACGTTCGGCAAGGACCGGACCAACGCCGCCCGGTTCACCCCGGACCTGCTCGCCGACCGCCACATCGTCCTCATCAGCCGGCTGTTCCCGCTGTGGACTGCGGTGAGTCTGCTCGCGCCGGCCCTGCTCGGCGGCCTCATCACCATGTCGTGGTGGGGTGCACTGACCGCGTGGTTCTGGGCCGGTCTCGTACGCGTCGCGGTCCTCCACCACGTGACGTGGTCGATCAACTCGATCTGCCACATGGTCGGCGACCGCCCCTTCGCCGCGCAGGGCAAGGCCACCAACTTCTGGCCGCTGGCGATCCTGTCCATGGGCGAGTCCTGGCACAACCTGCACCACGCCGACCCGACGTGCGCCCGCCACGGAGTCCGGCGCGGCCAGACCGACATGACCGCCCGCGTCATCTGGGCGCTGGAGAAGCTGGGCTGGGCGCACGACGTGCGGTGGCCCACCCCCGACCGGCTCGCCCGGCTCGACAACCGCACTGCCGCGCCGACCCGAGCGAGCATGTGAGGAACGGCGGGACGGCGATCGTGCTGGGTGGAGGCGGTGTGCTGGGTGCGGTCCAGGTCGGGATGCTGCGCGCGCTGGTCGAGGTCGGGGTGCGGCCCGACCTGGTGCTCGGCACGTCGGTCGGGGCGCTCAACGGTGCGGTGCTCGCCGCGTTGCCACCCGACGAGGTCCCCGACCGACTCGACGCGCTCTGGCGCTCGCCGGACGCCCGGGCGTTGTTCGCCGCCGGGACGTTCGGACGGATGCGTGAACTCGTCCGCAGCGGGGTGGCCGCGCACTCGTCGGGTCCGCTGCGTCGGGCGGTGACCGCGGTGCTGGGTGAGCGGCGCATCGAGGACCTGCCGGTGCACTTCACGTGCTGCGCCTCCAGCATCGAGGACGCCGCCGAGCACTGGTTCGACAGCGGTCCGGTCGTCGACGCGGTGCTGGCCTCGGCCGCGGTGCCCGGGCTCCTACCGCCTGCCGTCGTCGGGGGCCGCCACTACCTCGACGGTGGCCTGGTCAACAGCGTGCCGCTGGGTCGCGCCGTCGAGCTGGGTGCCGACCGGGTGTTCGTGCTGCAGGTCGGGCGCATCGATCAGCCGTTGCGGCCGCCGCGGCGGCCCTGGGAGGTGGCGCTGGTGGCGTTCGAGATCGCCCGCCGGCACCGCTACGCCCGCGACCTGGCCGCCGTTCCCGTCGACGTCGAGGTGCACGTGCTACCGGCGGGTGAGGGTGGTGCGCCGCGGTGGGACAGTCGGGCGGCGTTGCGTTACCGGGACGTCGCTGCGGCGGGGGACCGTATCGCGGCCGCGCACCGTGCGTCGGTGGCCTACCTGCACGCCCATCTGGGCTCCGGGGGCCGGCGATGAGCCCGCCGCCGCGGTGGGTCCGCCGCGCGTTCCTCGCCCCTGCCATGGTGCTGATCACCGTGCTGGTGCTGAGCACGCTGCCGGTGTGGATGCTGTTGGCCGCTGCGCTGTCGCCGCTGCTGCCGGGCCGGTTGCGCGCGCTGCGTGTCCTGTGGGTGGTCGTCGTCGTGCTGGTGATGGAGAGCGTGCTCCTGGTGGCGCTGTTCGGGCTGTGGCTGGTCGCCGGGTTCGGGTTGGCCATCCGCACCCTGCCGTTGCAGTACCTGCACTACCAGCTCATCGGCTGGTATCTGCGGGTGCTCTACCGGGAGGCGGCCCGGGTGCTGCGGCTGCGGGTGCAGGTCGAGGGCCCCGAGCCCGACACGTACCTCGACCGCCCGCTGCTGGTGTTCTGCCGACACGCCGGGCCCGGCGACTCGTTCCTGCTCATCCATGCGTTGACCAACTGGTACGCGCGGGAACCGCGCATCGTCTTGACCGACACGATGCAGTGGGACCCCGCACTCGACGTGCTGCTCAACCGGCTGCCCAACCGGTTCATCCACGGCCGCGGGGGCGGCGGCCTGGAAGAACGGATCGGTGAGCTGGCGACCGCGCTGGACCACAACGACGCCTTCGTCATCTTCCCCGAGGGCAGCAACTTCACCCAGCGCCGCCGGCTGGCCGGCATCGCCCGACTGCGCAGCCGCGGGTTGGAGGACATGGCCCGCCGATCCGAGGAGATGCGCCACGTCCTGCCGCCGCGCCCCGGCGGAGTCGCCGCCGCCCTGGCCGCCGCCCCCGAGGCCGACGTCGTCTGGGTGGCGCACGCCGGGCTCGACCACCTCCACTCCGTGGCCGACATCTGGCGCGAGCTGCCCCTGGACGGGACCGTGCAGATGCGCTGGTGGCACGTGCCCGCCACCGAGGTGCCACACGGCGAGGACGCCCAGGTGGAGTGGCTCTACCGGTGGTGGAAGCAGATCGACGACTGGGTGGACGACACCCGGCAGCCACCCTGACCGAATCACACGGACAGCGGCGGCAGCCGGGTTCACCGGGTCGGGATCGCCCCGTACCGGAGGCGGACCAGCCCGGCCGTGCCGTCGGCGACGACGACCGTCACGACGAACAGGTTGTCGAACTCCCGCTCCCCGATCGCGGGCGCGGACGGCACGCCGAGGGCGTGGATCATCTCAGGGACCGTGTTGCTGTGACCGGCGATCATCACCACCTCGCCGAGCTCGCCCGACCGCACCTGCTCGGCCAGCTCCGCGGTCCCTGGCACCTCTCGCGGCTGCAGCCCGAGCCTGTGGGCGAGTGGCTCCGCGGTCGCCTTCGTCCGGGTGAGGGTGGAGGTGAAGATCGTGCCCACCGCCGACGAGCCGGCGACGTGCGCCAGCGCGGTGGCCCGCCGCCTGCCGGCGGCGTTGAGCGGCGGGTCGGCCGACGCCGCCGGTTGGTCGATGTCGGCGTGCCGCACCGCCAGCACGGTGACCTGCCCGGTCATGTCTTCCTCGAACGGGCGGCTGTCGTCCTACCCCTCCGGGAGGCGTTGGCGGCCACTGCGGTGGTCACACCGTGGGGGAAGACCGCGCGGGTCGCGTCGTCGGCGGGCCGGGACGTCGACAGCCCGCAGTCGTGCAGGTTGTGCGGTCGGAGCAGCAGCGACGTCGGGACCGGGCCGATCTCCCGCCACGCGAAGCACTCCCTGATGATCTGCTGGTTCCTGCCGCCGTCCAGCGCCCGGTCAGCACGCAGCAGAGCCCTCAGGATGTCGTGGTAGGTGAGGAAGTCGGCCGACAGGGTGCCCCAGGTGACGGCGAGGAGGCGGCCGAGGTAGTCGCGGGCCAGCAGGAGCGCCTCGGTGAACTCCTTCTTCTTGCCGCGGTACGCCGCGGCGAAGTCGGCGTCGATCAGGTCCAGGTCCTCGGCGCTTCCCGGCAGGTGGGTCGACCGGTCCCGGAGGTCCGCGGTGATCAGACCCTCGGCGACGAGCGTCTGCTGGAAGACCTCGACCATGGTGTCGAAGATGGCGCCCGTGAGCGGCAACGACCGCTCGTGCGGCTGCTCCCCGACATCCGACATGCGCTTCCCGTTGAACGCGACCCGGATCTCCCGGCTGTCCGACAGCTCGCCCACGCGGTCGAGCCCGTTGACGGTGAGCAGGTTTCCCCTCGTCGTGTCCAGCAGGTGGCCGACGAACGAGTCGAAGTGCAGCAGCGCGACGATCGCCGTGAGGTCCCCGCTCGACTCGTGCATCCCGCCGTAGTCGATCGCCTGGTCGGCCGGGTTCGACGGGACGCCCACCTCCGTGAAGATGATGCTGTGGCCGAGCTCGTGGGCGAGGACGTCGAAGTTCTCGCAGTAGGGCCGCGTGTGGTCGATCGTCCCGTTCGCGGTGCGGCCGAAGCCGAACTCGAGGAATCCGTACCCGGACTGGGCGTTGTCCCACTCGATCAGCGGGATCAGCTCCATCCGCGAGAAATCCGACTCGAAGTGCCAGTCGAGCCGGTGGTCGAAGTAGTCCTCCCAGATGTCGAGCACCCGCCGGACGGTGGCGTACATCGTGGCGGCGGAGAACTCGCGGCCGGCCGGGTCGAGGTGCGTGAAGTGGCCGTCCTCGCCGGGTTCGACCGCCGGGCGGGTCGAACCGGTGTAGGGCGGCCGGAAGAACCTGCTGTAGGGCAGCTTGTTGACCGCATCGACGACGAACATGCGGTCGTCGGCCGGACCGGGCTGGATGTCATCGGGCGCCACCGAGACGGTCACCACCTCCGGTTCCGGGAAGAGCGGGCCGGACCCGTCGGCCTTCAGGAGGAACCGGGGCTGCGGGAAGATCCGGAAGCGCGTACCGGTCTCGGCGAGCCGTTCATCGAGCTGGAGGGACATGGACGAGCTCCTTCGACCGATGGGCGTCTGGCGAACACCCACATCGAGCCGAGAGAACGGCCGATGATACCCCACGCAGGACCCGCGTGGTCCGATGTGGATCCTCACGGCTCGCTCATGCCCCCGCTGCGCGCCGATGCCCCCCGTCGACGGGGGGCACCGCAGGGGGACGGGGAGCACCGCAGGGGGACGGGGAGCACCGCAGGGGGACGGGGAGCACCGCAGGGGACGGGGAGCACCGCAGGGGACGGGGAGCACCGGCTACCCGGCCGCGGTGAGCACTCCGCGCGCGGTGTTCGAGCTCGGCGGCGGCCGCTCGCGGCAGGGCCCACCCGGTACGGCGTTCCAGCTCGACCAGCCGCCACCGGGCCCGGCGGTGGGCGGCGTGGCGCTCCGCGTCGTTGTCGGCGGATCCGGCGGTGGTCAACAGCTTGACCGTGTGGTCGAGCAGGGTGCGTTCACTCCGGGAAGCCGGACCCACCGAACCCGTGCCGGCCGTGATGGTCGTCGAATCCGGGCCTGGCCCACCTCCGCCGTCGTCGTGCACGTCACGCTAACCGAGACGACGCCCACCGGGCCGGATCCTCAGCACATCCGCAGGCGAGGGCGCAGGTGGTTGACCTCGCCTGCGCCGCGGGGCGGACATGTTCAGAGCGTTGCGGCGGGGTGTTCCTGCCGGGCTCGTCGGGCGGTCACGCCGGACGCCGGACCGCCGTCCAGGGGCAGGAGCTCGGGGCGTTTGGGCAGGAAGCCGTCGCCGGCACGACGGCCGTTGCACCTGCCACGCACGTACGGCATCACGGCGTCGCGCATCCACCGGATGTCCTCCCACTGCCGGTCGCGCCACGGGGCCGGTTCGGTGTCGGGCAGCGGCGCGCGCCAGTCGTCGTCCACCGGCTCACCGAGCGTCTCCAGCACGCGCAGGGCCACCCGGCGGTGGCCTTCGGGGGTGAGGTGCAGGCGGTCGGGACCCCAGGAGCGCGGGTCGGCCAGCGGTGCCATCCCCCAGAGGTCGACGACCGTGCTGCCGTGCCGCTCCGCACTGGCGCGCATCAGCTCGTTGAAGCACGCGACCCGGCCGCGCAGGCGGCGGATCAGCGGGTGCATGCGCCCCAGGTCGAAGCCTGTGAAGATCACGACCTCGGCACCGGTGGCGGTGATGCTCGCCAGTGCGTCGTCGAACCGGCGAGCCAGGCTGTCGGTGTCGCAGGCGATCCTGATGATGTCGTTGCCGCCCGCGCAGAACGCCACGAGATCGGGGCGCAGCGCCGTCGCCACAGGCAACTGGTCGTCGACGATCTGGTCGAGCAGCTTGCCCCGTACCGCGAGGTTCGCGTAGCGGAAGTTCGGCCGTCCCGCGCCGAGCCGCTCGGCCACACGATCGGCCCAACCGCGGGTCGTCCCGTCCGGTCGCCAGTCGTCCAGGCCTTCGGTGAAGCTGTCACCCACAGCGACGAAGTTTCTCCGACCGCTCACGGTGCCGCCCCTTTCGTTCACATGCACGACATCCCGGTGTCGGACGGTGATCTCCCAGACTTGCCCGCGATCGAGGTTTCACGCCAGTGGGCGTGATCGATCCGTGTCAACAGGGCACCCTTACTCCATGGCCCGACCCCAGCTGCGCTCCGAACCGAACCTGCGCGAGCTGCTCGGCGGCCGCAGCGGGGCGATCGACGCGACCTTGCCCGTGGCGGCGTTCGTCGTCGGCCTCTCGGTGGGTCAGGCCGGTGCGTGGGTCTCGCCGGTGGCGTGGGGCTGCGGTGCGGCCGTGGTGGCGACCATCGTGCTCGGCGCGGTCCGGATCGCGCGCGGCGGCCGGCCACGGGCGGTGGTGTTCGGGCTGCTCGGGGTGGCCGTGGCGGCGGTCGTCGCGCTCGTGACGGGCCGGGCCGTCGACTTCTTCCTGGTGCGGATCGTGTCCAACGCCGTCAGCGCCACGGCCTGGGCGGTGTCGATCGTGGTGCGGTGGCCACTGCTCGGGATGGTCGTCGGCGCGCTGCTGGGTCAGCGCACACGGTGGCACCGCGATCGCGACCTGGTGCGCGGCTACCAGCGGGCGAGCTGGGTGTGGGTGGGCCAGTACGCCGTGCGTCTGGCCGTGTTCCTGCCCCTCTACTTCGCCGACGCCGCGCTCGCCCTCGGGATCGCACAGACCGCGCTGACCTGGCCGCTCGTGGCGGTGTGCGTGGCGATGTCGTGGCCGTTGGTCCGCGGGGCGCTGCCGGCGGGGCACCCGGGGATCCGCCGTCCCGTCCGCCCGCCGCAGCAGTGATCGCGGTGGGGCCGCGGCGGCCGGGGTCGTGGTGACCGGCGCCACCGTGCTGACTCAAGGCTCGACGCTGCATCGTTGTCCGGGGCTTCCACCGATGAGTCCGAGGTGCCGGTTCGGTCCACCTCTCCAGGAAGGCCGTCGGCAGCAGCCGGCGTCAGGCCGGCGCTCCGCGTCGGTTTCCGTGCCTTCCCTTCGTCGAGTGGAGAGGCCCGTGATGTCCACCGATCATGTCCGTGCCGTTGTTCCGGTCGCCGACTTCGATGCCGCCCACGCGTGGTGGGAACGGCTGTTCGGTCGCCCCGCCGCCAACCTGCCGATGGACGGGCTCGTCGAGTGGCGGGTGACCGACGGCGGTTGGGGTCCAGGTCACCCGTGACGCCACACGCGCCGGCTCGGCCCTCCTGAACCTCGCGCGAGCCGGCGGGGCATCGGAGCCGCCCGTCGCGATCAGTCCGGCGGGGTGCGGGGGGCGCGCAGCCCGAGCCCCCTCAGCTCCAGTGCGGCGAGCCGGTGCACGACGTCACGGTCGTCGCGGCGCCAGGCCGCCGCCGGGTCGGGGGAGACGGTGAGCAGGCGGCGCACCGGCAGGTGGGTCATGGCGCGCAGCGCCAGCAGGTCGGAGTCGACGGTCCGCACCCGGACCGCCGACCGGGCCGCCCGCGCGTAGCGGACCCGAACCACCAGCCACACCACGACGATCGGCAACGCCGCGACCGCCACGATCCCGACCGCGCTCGCGACGGCGACGGTGTTGATGACCTCCGCCTGCTGACGCCCCGCGTCGGCCAGCGAGGTGCCCGCCCCCGTCCCGGCGCCGAGTGCGCCGGCCAGCGCCTCGCCCACGAACGGCACCTGCCCCGCCGTGCGCGAGGCGTCGTCGAACACAGTCCTGATCGAGTCGCCCGCGCCGCTGAGCGTGCGGGCGGCGACCTGCAGCCGCTGGATGAGCTCGTGCGCCGCGATCGCGATGTTGACGCAGAGCACCACCCAGGCGATCACCAGCACGTCGGCCGACAGCTGCAGGAGGAAGCGAACCGGGCGCTCCGCGTAGAACCGCATGGGGCGGCAGCGTAGGGCCCCGGACGGGCGACCCGCCGCGTCTGGGTCGCGCGGCTACAGGAGCCCCAGCTTGGTCGCCGTGTAGACGGCCTCGGCCCGGCGGCCGATCATCAGCTTGCGCATGAGGTTGCCGACGTGGGACTTCACCGTGGTCTCGGAGACGAACAACTCCCCGCCGATCGCGCGGTTCGACAACCCGCGCGCCGGCAGCCACGGCCTCAGCGGGGGGTGCGCCGTCGACGTCGAGGCCCATGGCCTGCGCGATCGGCACGAACCGGTCGGGGACCTCGACTCCGTCGAACCGGACGACGTAGGGGAGCAGGACCCCGTTGACCACGCCGTGGGGGAGGTCCAGCATGCCGCCGACCTGATGGCTCATCGCATGCGTGGCGCCGAGGATCGCGTTGGTGAACGCCAACCCGGCCTCCAACGCCGCCTGCGCCATGGACGAGCGGGCGGCGGTGTCCCGCGGCCCGTGCATCGTGAGCGCGAGGTTGCCGTGGACCAGCGGGATCGCCTGCAGTGCGTGGTGGTCGGTCATCCATATGGTGTAGGGCCACGACGGGTCCGGGTGGGCGTGTCGGCCCGTGGTGGTGGTCGTCCCGGTTGGTTGGGTCTGTTTGCGCTGGTAGCTGTGTTGCGGTGTGGGTGATGGTGTCGAGGTCGTCGCCGGGCAGGTATCGGAGGCGCGCGGTCGGGTCGCACCGACCCGGTCCTGCCCCATCGCCCAGGGCTCCCGGCGGCGGGCCGAGTCGATGATCGCGCCCGCCGGCCCCGCGCCGCCGGCACGGCTGGGGCGGGCCGTCAGAGGTGGATGGGCCCGTCGCGCTCGGCGAGCCGGACGCCGGCACCGCCCCAGTGCTGGGCGATCATCTCCGCCGCGATCGACACGGCGGTCTCCTCGGGGGTGCGTGCGCCCAGGTCCAGACCGATGGGGGACGACATGCGCGCGATCTCCGCATCGGTCACGCCGCGTTCGCGTAGGCGCGCGAGCCGGTCGTCGTGGGTGCGGCGCGAGCCCATGACCCCGATGTAGGCCACCTCGGGCAGCCGCAGAGCCACCTCGAGCAGCGGCACGTCGAACTTGGGGTCGTGGGTCAGTACGCAGAGCACGGTGCGCTTGTCGATGTGGCCGGCCTCGGCCTCGGCGGCGAGGTACCTGTGCGGCCACTCGACGATCACCTCGTTGGCCCCGGGGAACCGTGACGCCGTGGCGAACACCGGGCGCGCGTCGCACACCGTGACGCGGAAGCCCAGGAAGTTGCCCATGCGCGCCACGGCGGCGGCGAAGTCGATGGCACCGAACACGATCATGCGGGGCGGTGGGGCGAAGGACTCCACGAACACCGACAGGCCCTCACCCCGGCGCTGGCCGTCGACGCCGTAGGTGAGGGTGGCGTTGCGTCCGGCGTCGAGGAGGCCACGGGCGTCGTCGCGGACGGCGTCGTCCAGGCGGGCCGAGCCGGTGCCGCCGTCGACCTCGTCGGGCCAGACCACCAGCCGCTTCCCGAGGCGCTCCGCCGGGCCGGAGACGACGGTGGCGACGGCGACGGGTGACTCGTCACGGACCGCCTCCGCCACCAGCCCGAGCTGGGCGTAGGTGTCGGGGCCGACCTTCTCCACGAAGATGTCGATGATCCCGCCGCAGGTCAGGCCCACGGCGAATGCGTCGTCGTCGGACACGCCGTAGCGCTGCAGGACGGGCCGGCCGTCGCCGAGCACCTGTTCCCCGAGCTCGTAGACCGCGCCCTCGACGCAGCCGCCGGACACGCTGCCGACGGCCTCACCGGCCGCACCGACGAGCATCGACGCACCGGGTTGGCGCGGCGCGGAGCTGTAGGTACCCACGACGGTGGCCAGCGCCGCGGTGTCGCCCTTGGACCACCACTCGTCGAGCTTGGCCAGTACGTCACGCATCGCGCACCACCTCGAGCAGTTCTTCCAGAGTGGCCAGGCTGTGGCCCGCCAGCAGATCGTCCAAGTACGGCAGTGCGGCGACTATTCCACCCTGCACCGGTGCGTAACCATCCTTGCCCGCGTGGGGGTTGACCCACACGAGCGTGTGGGCGAGGCGCCGCAGGCGTGACATCTGTACCCCCAGCAGGTCGGTCTCGCCCCGTTCCCAGCCGTCGGAGAACACCACGACCACCGCACGCCGGGCCGCCCCGCGCTGACCCCAACGGTCGACGAAGGCGCGCAACACCTCGCCGAGGCGGGTGCCGCCCGACCAGTCGGGGATCGCCCTGGCGGCAGCGGCGAGGGCGCGCTCGGCGTCGCGCATGCGGAGTTCGCGGGTGATCCGGGTGAGCCTCGTACCGAGGGTGAAGGCCTCGACGGCACCGGGGGCGCGGCGGACGACGACGTGCGCGAAGCGCAGCAGCGCGTCCGCGTAGGGCTCCATCGACCCCGACACGTCGACGAGCAGCACCACCTTGCGTGGCCGACGGGAGCGGTCGCGCCGGCGCAGTTCGCGGATCTCGCCCCCGTTGTGCAGGGCGGCGCGCAGCGTGCGCCCGGGATCGGCCACTCCGCGGGGCGACGGGCGGCGCCGCCGCGACGGGCGGGTCGGGGGTGTCGGACGGAGCAGGGCGAGAAGCCGGCGCAGGTGCTCGCGCTCGGCGGGTGTGAGCTCGGCGAGGTCGCGGTTGCGGAGGATCTCGGCGCCGCCGGCGCGGGCGTGCACCTGCGGCTGCTGCCCGTCGTCGTCGCTGTCACCGGGATCTCCGGCCGGGGTGAGTGCGGCGAGCTTCGGTGGCGGGGGCGGGCGCTCGTCCCTGACGCGGGTGCTCCCACCCGGCTGGGGGGTGAACCAGTCCTCGAACGCGCGGTCGTAGCGGGGCAGGTCGTCGGGGTCGGAGCAGAGGGTGAGCCGGCCCGCCCAGTAGGTCTGCATCCGGCTGGTGACGTCGAGGGTGTCGAGCGCGCCCAGGAACGTCGCGACACGGTCGGTGGTGATCGCCAGCCCGGCGCCCCGCAGGACCACGGTGAAGCCGACGAGCCCGGGGATCGGGTCGTCGACCGGCGGCGCGGTGGTGGTCATCCGCGGCTCAGGAGGCCAGCAGGGTGTCGAGCTGTTTGCGGACGCGGTCGGCGTCCTCGCGGTACTTCAGTACGGCGCCGAGCGTGGCCGCCGCGCTGTCGACGTCGAGGTGCCGCGCCCCGACGAGCTGCAGCGCCCGGGCCCAGTCGATCGTCTCCGCCACGCCGGGCGGCTTGAGCAGGTCGGCCTGGCGCAGGGCACGGACGGCACCGGCGACCTGGGCGGCGAGCCGCTCGGGCAGGCCCGGCAGCCGCGAGTGCAGGATCTCGATCTCGCGGGCCAGGTCGGGGTGGTCGAGCCACAGGTAGAGGCAGCGCCGCTTGAGTGCATCGTGGACCTCGCGGGTGCGGTTGGACGTCAGCACGACCACCGGCGGGGTGCTCGCGCGGATCTCACCGATCTCGGGGATCGTCACCGCGTGCTCGGTGAGCACCTCCAGCAGGAACGCCTCGAACTCGTCGTCGGCGCGGTCGATCTCGTCGATGAGCAGCACACTCGGCGTGGTCTGCAGGGCCCGCAGGATCGGGCGTGCCAGCAGGAAACGCCGGTCGTAGAGAGAGGCCTCGACGGCGTCGGCGTCCAGCGGTGAGCCACCCGCGCTCGCGGCGGCCTCGAGGGCGCGCAGGTGCAGCAGCTGCCGGGGGAAGTCCCAGTCGTAGAGCGCCTGGGAGGCGTCGATGCCGTCGTGGCACTGCAGCCGGATCAGCTCGGCGCCGAGTACCTGGGCCAGCGCCTGCGCGAGGGCGGTCTTTCCGGTACCGGGCTCGCCTTCGCAGAACAGCGGACGGTTCATCCGCAAGGCCAGAAACGTCGCGGTGGCCAGACCGTCGTCGGCGAGATACCCGGTGGCGCGCAATGCGGCGGTCAGTGCGGCGGGCGAGTCGGTGGCCCGAGGGCGATCGTTCACCACATCAGCATGACTCAACTCCGGGGTCGGAGCCACCCTGGGCCCGCCGCGCGTGAGCCCGCCGTGTTCGACCGGTCACCTTCTGTCGGTGTTTCGATGTGACGAGGTCGGTAATACTTGCGTTTTGAAGATGTTGGTCGAGCCGTGATCAGGTCGTGATGTCATGCCACTGACCAGCGGTTACCTGTCCCCGCCGGGGAATGCGTTAGCGACGGTGACGATCGTCACGGTCGCCATGATTGGTTTTTCCTGCCCGTCGACTCGTAGCGTCGATGTCCGGCCGTTCCGAGAGGTGCGGCCGGAAATGCATCCGGAACCGTCGCGCCAGGCCCTGTCCCGCGGTTTCGGTCCGTCGAGATGGAGACGGGACAGGGCCGAGGTCGATCGATTCGAGGCCATGGTCGCGAATGGACAGGCCACGACGGCGCGAAAAGGAGAGCACACAATGACTTCACGACCTGCACTCAGCACGGGCCGGAGTCTCCTTCGCATGGCGGTTGTCGGAGCAGTCGCAGTGGGCACCCCGTTCGCCCTTGTCGGCACGGCCGCCGCCGCCCCCGACTCCACCTGGGACTCCCTCGCCCAGTGTGAGAGCGGCGGCCGTTGGAACGTCAACACCGGTAACGGCTACTCCGGTGGCCTGCAGTTCAGCCCGTCCACATGGAAGGCCTTCGGCGGCAGCGGCTCGGCACACCAGGCCGGCCGGGGCGAGCAGATCGCCGTCGCCGAGCGGGTCCTCGCGTCGCAGGGCTGGAACGCGTGGCCGTCCTGCTCGCGCAAGGTGGGTGCCCGCGGCGAATCCGCCGACACCACCAAGGTGAAGGCCTCGGCGCCGGCCGAGAAGGCCGCGCCCAAGAAGGTCAAGGAGAAGGCGTCCGAGAAGGCCGCCGCCCCGAAGAAGGCCGAGCAGAAGGCCGAGCAGAAGGCCGCCCCGAAGAAGGCCGCCCCGTCGGCGCAGTCCGCTCCGGTCCGTCGGGCGCCGGTCGCCGCCGCGTCGCTCACCAAGGACGGCGCGGACTACACGGTCGTCGCCGGCGACACCCTGAGCAAGATCGCCGAGCGCGAGAACCTCGCCGGCGGCTGGCAGACGCTGTTCGAGCGCAACGCCGATGTGCTGAGCAACCCGAACGTGATCCGTATCGGTCAGCAGCTCGACCTGCGCTGATCGCGCGTGGACGGGACCGGGGGGCACCGTGGCGGCCCCGGCCCGTCTCCTCAGGTGGAGTTGACCCACTCGTCGGTGCCGTCGGCGAAGGCCTGGTGCTTCCAGACCGGAAGCCGCCGCTTCACCTCGTCGACGAGCGCCGCGCAGGTCTCGAACGCCTCACTCCGGTGATCGGCGGCCACCGCGCACGCCAGCGCGACGTCGCCGATCACCAGCCGCCCCACCCGGTGGCTCACCGCGACGCTCCGCACGCCCGTCGCGGCGGCGGCGACGTCCGCGGCCACCTCGGCCACGACCGCCGCAGCACTCGGGTGGGCGGTGTACTCCAGGCCGTGCACCGCACGGCCGCCGTCGTGGTCACGCACGACACCGGCGAACGTCACCACGGCACCCGCCCCGGCGTGGTCCACGAGCGCCGCGTGTTCCGCGACGTCCAGTACGTCCTGGGTGACCGTGGCTCTCGACACGGACGCTCCGGTCACCGGTGATCGCCTCCGCGGAGCTGGTCGACCGCGTGGTCCAGTACGCCGGCGAGCACCGCCAGGCCGTCCCGGACCCCACCTGTCGATCCCGGCAGGTTCACGACGAGCGTCCGCCCGGCCACACCGGTCACGCCTCGGGAGAGCACCGCCGTGGGCACGGTCGGCGTCCCGGCCGCGCGGATCGCGTCGGCCAGGCCGGGCACCTCGTAGTCCAGCTCGCGGCGCGTGACCTCGGGCGTCACGTCGGTGGGTGAGATGCCGGTGCCGCCGGTGGTGATCACCACGTCGACGCCGTCGGTCACCGCGGCGCGCACCGCCTCGCCCACCTGCTCGCCGTCGGGCACCACGGTGGCGTCCGGGGCGTCGAAACCGCGCTCCCGCAGCCAGTCGACGATCATCGGCCCGCCCCGGTCGGCGTACACACCCGCCGCGGCCCGGTTGGACGCCGTGACGACCCGCGCCCGACGGGGGGCCCCGCTCACGACCGGTCCGCCGGACGCGTCCAGGTGCCGGTCTTGCCGCCGTCCTTGCGCTCGACGCGTACACCGTCGAGCACTGCGGCGGGATCGACCGCCTTGACCATGTCGTGCAGTGTCAGGCCGGCGACGGCGACGGCCGTGAGCGCCTCCATCTCGACGCCTGTGCGGTCGGTCGTCGCCACGGTGGCGCGGATCCGCACCTCGGCGCCGTCCGGCTCCAGATCGACCACGACCCCGGTCAGGGCGATCGGATGGCACAGCGGCACGAGGTCGGGTGTGCGCTTGGCACCCATGATCCCGGCGATGCGCGCGGTGGCCAGTGCGTCGCCCTTCGGGAGTCCGTCACGGCGCAGCAGGTCGACCACCTCCGCCGTCGTGCGCAACGTGCCGGTGGCCACCGCCGTCCTCGCGGTGGGCTCCTTGCCGGTGACGTCCAGCATCCGGGCGGACCCGGAGGCGTCGACGTGGGTCAGCTCCACGGGTGAGACCCTACGGTGTACCGCTGCCGTACCTTCATGGTGAGCTGTGTCACCAGTACGCAACCTGCACCGGTGCTGCCGCGGCGGTCGTACTCCGGCTGGAAGGCGATCGTCGCGAAGAACCCGTCCCTGGCCGCGAACCCGGACGCGATCACGCCCGGGCAGCGCCTCACTCTCGCCTGATCGGCACCCGATTACCCCGACTCGCGCGCACCCAGACCCCGACTCGCGGGTTTGGGGTAGCGGGCGAGTTGTTCGGGGGTGTCGACGTCGGCGGGGTCGGCGACGTCGGCGCACTCCACGAGCTGCAGAGCGGTGTTGCCCGACAGGTACGCCCGGGCGCCGGAATCGCCGGTGGCCGACGCCGAGACGGCGCTCCAGTGCGAGCGTCCGATGAGGACCGGATGTGCCGGACGCCCGTCGTAGGACGCGCGGATCAGGGCGTCCGGCCCAACGCGGACGGTCAGGCGCGCGATCGCGGCGGCCGTGACGCCGGGCAGGTCGACGAGGTGCACGAGCACCGCCTCGGGTACCGGCTCGAGCTCCTCGAGCGCGGCGAGACCCGCGCGCAGGGAGGCGCCCATCCCCTCGGCCCAGCCGTGCGCGGGTGCGACGTGCACCTCCGGTGGGAGGACCGCGCGGACCGCCTCGGCCGCGGCGCCCACCACCACGATCAGAGGCGCACAACCGCCATCGCGCAAAGCGCTCAACGCGTGGTGGACGAGCAACCGGCCCTCCAGCTCGACCAATGCCTTCGGGCCACCCATCCGGCGGCCTGCCCCCGCGGCGAGCAGAAGCCCTGCGGGAGCGGCTACTTGTTGATCTCCGTGACGGGGTGCACGTACGGCACCTGCTCCACCGGGAACTCGATGTCCCCGAAGGGCGACAGCGAACCCTGCACGGGACTGGCGAGCTCGCTGACCGGATGTTCACCGTCGGGCAGCTGCGGCCACGACGGATCGATGCGGCCCTGCGGGAGCGACTTGGCCACTGTGTCCTCCTCGTGGACGGGCGATCCATGATGATCGAGGCCCAGAGTACCGGGCCGTCCGCGGTCGGGGACGGGACGACCCACACGGACGGGGCGACTACCGTGGAGGAGATGCCCACCCCGCTGGTCGACCGGCTGCGCGCCCAGGACGACGAGATGCTCGCCGCCCTGCTGCGGCTGCGTCCCGACCTGGCGGTGCCGCCCCCCGCCGATCTGACCGTGCTGGCCACCCGCGCCGGTGTCCGGGCTTCGGTGCACCGGGCGTGCGACGAGCTGGACACCGTCACGCTCGCCGTGCTGGAGGCCCTCGTGGTCGCGGACGCCGACAACGTGCCGGTGCCGCGCGCCGAGGTGGCGCGCCTGCTCGGGCCCGACATGCCCGCTGCGGTGCTCAGCGCGTCGTTGGGGGCCCTGCGTGAGCGTGCACTGGCATGGGGGCCGGACGGGGCGATCTCGCTCGTGCCGGCCGCTCGCGAGGTCCTGCCCCGGCACCCCGGCGGGCTCGGTCGCCGCGCGACGGGTCCGGCCGCATCCGTCGCGCTTCCCGAGCTCGTGGCCGCGGTGGACCCCGAGGAGCGCCGCGTACTCGACGCACTCGCGGCCGGGCCGCCGATCGGCCGCAGCCGGGGCGGCTCGAACCTGGAGAGCCCGGTGGGCCGGCTGCTCGCCCGCGGGTTGCTGTTGCGGGTCGACCCGGAGACCGTGGAGCTGCCACGACAGGTCGGCCTCGCCGTCCGGGGGGACCGGCCCCTCGGCGCCGTCGCCGTCAGCCCTCCCGACCTCGGCACCCGGGATCGCGGCGCCGACGTCGTGGACCGCACAGCCGGCGGCGCGGCGCTGGGCCTGCTCCGCCAGGTCGAGCTGCTCCTCGCGGCATGGGGTCGTGTACCGCCGCCGGTGCTCAGGTCCGGCGGGCTCGGGGTGCGGGAGCTGCGCCGGGCCGCGAAGGACATGGACGCCGACGAGACGACCGCTCCGCTGCTCGTCGAGCTCGCGGTCGGCGCCGATCTGGTGGGTCCGAGCGACGGGGCGGTGCCGGAGTGGGTACCGACCACGAACACCGACGTCTGGCGCGTGGGCGGGCCCGAGGTGCGCTGGTCGTCGCTGGCCCGCGCCTGGCTCGACCTGCCGCGCCTGCCCGGCCTGGTCGGGCGCAAGGACGACGCGGGCCGCCCCGTGTCCGCTCTGTCCGACGGCGTGCGCCGCCCGCTCGCACCGCGCGACCGGCGCCGCGTGCTCGCCGGCCTCGCCGAGCTCCCGCCCGGCACCGCGGCCGGTTCGGCGGCCGCGCTGGCCGACCTGCTGGCGTGGCGCGCACCGCGACGCGGGGGGCGGCTGCGCGACGAGGTGGTGGGTTGGGTGCTGGCGGAGGCCACCGTGATCGGCGTCGTTGCGCTCGACGCCCTGTCCACCCCCGGCCGGGCATTGCTCGACCAGCCCGACGAGATCGTCGCCGCGCTCCGCCGGACGCTCCCCGAACCGGTCGACCACGTCCTGTTGCAAGCCGATCTCACCGCCGTCGCGCCCGGGCCGTTGGAGCCCGAGCTGGCCCGCGAGCTGGATCTCGTCGCGGAGGTCGAGTCGGCGGGCGGCGCCACCGTCTACCGCTTCACCGAAGCCACTGTCCGGCGCGCCCTCGATGCCGGCCGCAGCGCGGCGGACCTGCACGAACTGCTCGCGAAGCGGTCGGCCACCCCGGTGCCGCAGGGGCTCACCTACCTCGTGGACGACGTCGCGCGCCGGCACGGGCGGCTGCGCGGCGGGGTGGCGGCGTCGTTCCTGCGCTCCGACGACGACATCCTGATCGCCGAGGTACTCGCCCAACCGGAGACCTCGGGTCTGGAGCTGCGCCGCATCGCCCCCACCGTGGTGGTCAGCCCGCTCCCCCTGGTGGAGCTGCTCGACGCGCTGCGCGCCGCCGGGTTCAGCCCCGCGGCGGAGGACACCGGGGGCGCGGTGCTCGACCTGGCCGACAAGGGCAGGCGCACGGCCCCACGTCGGCGGGCCGGCGACCGGGTCGCCACGCCGCCGGAGCCGGACCCCCGCCAGCTCGTCGCACTCGTGTCCCGCATGCGGGCCGGTGACGCTCTGACGACCGTCCGGCGCGGCACCGCGAGGCCCACCAACGGGACCACGATCGACCTGCTGCGCTCCGCCGCCGCGGCTCGGCGCAGCGTCTGGATCGGCTTCGTCGACGGGCACGGGGTGGCCGGCGAGCGCGTACTGGCACCTACCGCCGTCGGAGGTGGCGTCGTCGAAGGTCGTGACAGTGTCGACGGCGCCGTGCACCGCGTACCGCTGCACCGCATCACGAGTATCGCGGTGGTGGAGGAATGACCGCCTGGTCGCTCTCTCAGCGGACCCCGGTGGTCATCCGGTAGTGCATGGCGTGTTCGACGAGCGCGATCAACGTCTGCTTCGTGGAGTCGCGGTTGCGGGCGTCGCAGCTGACGATCGGGATCGCATGGTCGATCGACATGGCCTCACGGACGTCGTCGATGCGGTGCTGGAGCAGGCCGTTGAAGCAGTTGAGACCCACCACGTAGGGCAGTCCGCGGTCCTCGAAGAAGTCGATGGCGGCGAAGGAGTCGGCGAGCCTGCGGGTGTCGACGAGGACGACGGCGCCGATGGCGCCGCGGACGAGGTCGTCCCACATGAACCAGAAGCGGTGCTGTCCGGGGGTACCGAACAGGTACAGGATCAGTTCGGAGTCCAGGGAGACGCGGCCGAAGTCCATGGCCACCGTGGTGGTGGTCTTGTTCGGGGTGGCCGCGAGGTCGTCGACGCCGGCGCTGGCCTCGGTCATGACGGCCTCGGTGGTCAGGGGGACGATCTCGGAGACCGAGCCGACGAACGTGGTCTTGCCGACGCCGAAGCCCCCGGCCACCACGATCTTGGCAGAGATCGTCGCCGCAGTGGCGATCGTCTGTGGCCTAGAGCCGACGGAGTCCACTCAACACCCTTTCCATCAGGGCGAGGTCCGGCAGACTGCCGGCGCTGCTCGCGGTCTGGTGCACGGTCACCACGCCGAGGCCCGCCATGTCGCCCAGGAGCACCCGGGCGACGCCGAGTGGAAGCGACATGAGGGCGGCGACCTCGGCGACCGAACGCGTCTGTTCGCACAGTTCGGCGACGGCGCGGTGTTCGACCTGCATCAGGCCCATCTGATCCCGACCCCGCTGGCTGGTGGAGACCAAGGCCTCGATCGCCAGGTCGAGCCCGGACTTGGTCCGTCCACGGGTCCACGTGTACGGCCGCACGGCCGAAGCTCCCTTTCCGGGATCCTCGGCTTCGATTTCCTGAATGTCGATCGGACCGGTGGATGGTGGTTCGTCCGGGGTGGCCTGGCCCGGTATCCGTGAACCGATGCGCTCGGGCCGCAGATTCTGTTGCAGGTCGGTGTCCTCGTCACGCTTTCGCCCCCACCGGCGCCGGCGGGGTGACCGGCCCGCATCGAAGCTGAATCCGTTCATCACGTCGGCGAAAGTCGGCTCCGGAGGTGGCCGGCGCTCGTCGTCGGGAGTGGTCATCGGGACATCACCTGCCTTCTGCCGATCAGAGTGCTACCGAGAATGTCGAACGGTCTCAGGGGCCGAAGGATCCCTGAAGTTCCGCGCGGAGCTCGGGTGTGAGCAGCTGACCGACCCGGTCGACCAACAACGTCATCTCGTACCCGATCAGACCGATGTCACAACTCGGTGACGCCAGCACGGACAAGCAGGATCCGTCACTGATGGACATCAGCAGCACTATGCCACGGTCCATCTCCACCACGGTCTGCACCACACCACCCGCATCGAAGCAGCGCGCTGCTCCTTGCGTGAGGCTGATCAGTCCGGATGACACTGCGGCGAGTTGGTCGGCCCGGTCCCGTGGAAGCCGGTCCGAGCTGGTGAGCAGCAAACCGTCGGCGGACACGACGATGGCGTGCGCAACACCGGGCACGCGCTCGGCGAAGTTCGTGACCAGCCAGCCGAAGCGGCTCGGCTGTGTCTGTGGTGCGGTCATGAGGGCTCCTCGTCGTGATGTCCACCCGCCGGAGCGGGCGCCGTGCCTGTGTCGCCGGAGTCGCTGCGGGACCGGCTCTCCCGACCCTGCCGGACGCCCTGCTGATAACTGGCCAGGCGTCCACGAATGTTTTCCGCACTGCGCCCGGCCGACACCGGCGGGGCCATCACGGCTGAGCCGGCACTACCCGGGATGAGCCGGGCACGCGGGCGGCGTTTGGGCAGCCCCGCCGAGGTGAGCTCGTCGGGCCGGTCGGACTCGATGCCGCGGGCGGCTTGCCAGCCCGCGTCGGCCACGCTCGCGAACTCCTGGTCCCCTGCCGCCCGGGCGGCGGGGGACGTCGCAGCCGCGGTGGCGGGCTCGAGCTCCGGGTCCGGCGTCCGGGCGAAGGGTGCTGGTTCCCGGACCGGTGCGGGCCTGCGGACCGGGAGGCTCTCCCGGATCGGTGCCGTCGAACGGACCGGGTGGCTCTCCCGGGCGGGGCCCGCCGGGCGGGGGGGCCAGGTGGGTGCGACGGGCGCCGCAGGCGCCGTGGGCACGGCGGGCGCCGTGGGCACGGCGGGCGCCGTGGGCACGGCAGGCGCCGTGGCCGCCGCAGGTGCAGTGGCGGGTTGCGGTGGGGCCGCGCCGTCCTGCTCGGTCTCCCAGGTCACCGGAACCGGCCGGTTCGAGCGGAACCAGGCCGATGCGATCTCCGCGAAGATCGGCGTGGACTCGCCCAAGTCGAACTCGTCGGACCGCTCGGCGTCACCGGTGTGGTCATGAGCGGCCGCCTCCGGCTCGGCGATCACCGGGACGTTCGGTGCGAACAGTTGCTCGTCGGGCGACTGGGTCGGCGTCGGCGGGTTCAGCGGCCCGGACGATCCGGGATGCGGCGAACGCTGCGGGTGGGGCCAGGGTCCGTCGAGCCGTTCCGGCTGCGGGTCGTTCGGGGCCGGACGCTGCGGCATCACGGTGTCGGCGCGTCCGACCGGCGGCACCGGTGACGTCGGGGGTGCCAGCCGGACGGGCGGCGGCGCCTCGCGATCGCGTTTCGGCAGCTCTCCGTTGCCGAAGGTGCCGTTGTCGGGGAAGGACTCCTGGAACATGCTCGGCTGTTGCTCGTCCGGGCGGGTCTGGCGCCTGGTGTCGGGCTGCCTGGTGTCGGGCTGCCTGGTGTCGGGCTGCCTGGTGTCGGGCTGCCGCGGGCCGTCGTGCCGGTCGGCGTCCTGCTCGGTGGGGCGTGCAGCGTTCTGCCCGGTTCCGAACGCCGAATCACCATCGGCCGGGCCCGCAGGGGGCGCCTGGGGCGGGGCCCCGGGCATCGGGATGGCACCGTTCGTCTGCCCGCCGTTGCGCGGGGGCTCGTTGCGGCCGGTGTCGCGCTGGGTATCGGGTCTGCCATCGCCGTGTTCGACGGCGCGTTCACGTGCCACCCGGTCACGAGCCGCACGATCACGCGCGGCCCGTTCCGCGGCTTCCTGGTCGCGGCGGGCCTGGTCGGCCACCTCCCGCGCCTGCTCGGCGGCCCGTTCCGCGGCAGCGCGCCGCGCGTCGCGGTCTGAGTTCCGGTCGGGACCGGGCCCGGCAGGCTCCGGAGGCTCGGGCGGACGGCCCGGCACCTCGGGCTGCAAGGACGACCCGGGCCGCCGGGTGGGGAGCCCGGCCGCGGTGCCGTTGACCGGGGGACCGCCGAACTGGCCCCCTTTGCCGAGAGGCGGTGGGCTGCCGTCGGACCCGTCCGAGCCGGCGACCAGCGCGGACAGGGATCCGGTGCGGCCACCGCCGTTCGTGCCTGTCGGCGGGAGCGCACCCGGCCCGCTCTGGGCCGGGATGCCCGCCGCGTTCGGAACACCGATCGGGCGGCCGGTCTCGCCGCGTTCGCCGGTGGGGACGAGGTACGCCGGGACCGTCACCGATGCGGTGAGCCCGCCACCCGAGCCCGCGGCGCCGGTCGTGCTGAGTCGCACGCCGATGCCGTGGCGTGCGCCCAGCCGGCCGACCACGAACAGACCCATACGGCGCGACGCGGAGACGTCGACGGTGGACGGGCCCCCGAGGCGCTGGTTGGCGTCACCGAGCTCGTGTTCGATCATGCCGACGCCACGGTCGGCGATCTCGACCACGATGGATCCGTCACTGGTGCGGGTGGTGCTCATGACCACCTGCGAGTCGGGTGGCGAGAAGTTGGTCGCGTTGTCCAGCAGCTCTGCCAGCAGGTGCACGAGGTCGGACGCGGCCCGGCCGACGATCGTGGTCGTGGGCGGCGCCTGCACGACGATGCGCTGGTACTGCTCGACCTCCGACACGGCGGCACGGAGCACGTCGACCATCGGGACCGGCGCGATGTTGCGCTTCGCGAGGTCGGTGCCGGCCAGGACCAGCAGGTTCTCGCTGTTGCGCCGCATGCGGGTGGCGAGGTGGTCGAGCTGGAACAGGTTCGAGAGCTGGTCGGCGTCCTGCTCGTTGCTCTCCAGCTGCTCGATGAGCTGCAACTGGCGCTCGACGAGAGCTTGGCTGCGGCGGGACAGGTTGACGAACATCGCGCTGACGTTGGACTGGAGCGACGCCTGGTCGGCCGCGAGTCGCACCGCCTGGCCGTGCACCGCGTCGAAGGCTCGGGCCACCTGGCCGACCTCGTCGCGGGTGGTGATCGGCACCGGGTCGACCGTGACGTCGGGGATCTCGCCTGCGCGCATGCTCTCGACGGCCTGAGGGAGCCGTCGTTCGGCCACGTCGAGGGCAGCCGTGCGCAGCACCCGCAGCGAACGGATGAGAGCGCGCGCGATGAGTACCGCGATGGTGATGCCCGTCAGCAGGCCGAGCATCAGGATCACCGAGTTGATGCCGGCCTGGTTGCTGGCCTGCTCCTCGGCGACGACGCTTGCCCCGACCAGTTCCTGCCGGAGCACGTTCGCCGAGTCGTCGGCCGAGTCCTCGGACCCGTTGTACGCGGTGTCCCATCCGCGGATGTCGAGCACGATGGGGCTGTCCGGGGGGAGCGCGAGAATGCTGTCCTTGACTTGTTCCCGGTTCTGGTTGGCCGGGTCGTCGATGAAGTTTCGCGCCAGCGTGAGCTGGTCCGGGGTGAGCGCGACCGTGTACTCGGTGAGGTCGGAGGCGAGCCGCGCCTCCGTGTAGTTCACCGCGGCGGTGAACTCGGCGCCCGACTCATCGGCCGGCAGCGAACGACGCGACTCGATGACGACACCGACGAGGGTGTGCTGCAGTGCGAGCTGCTCGGTGGCGTCGGTGACGGCGGTCAGCGCGTCGGCCAGCCCGGCGGTGCCGGGTGTGCGCAGCTGCCGCAGAAGGGCTCGGTCGAGGACGTCGATCGATTCGATGATGCGGCCGTAGCGCTCGAGGATCTTGTCCGAGCCGACAGCGACGGTGTCCACCGTGTCGTCGCGCAGCCTGGTCAGCTGGGAGAGTTCGGTCTCCGTCCGCTGGAGGGCCGAGAAGGTGGTGGGGTCGAACTCGCTGGCGCTACGGACGGCGGCGAGCATCTCCTCGACCTCCGCCTGGCCCTTCGCGAAGCCGATCCTCATGACGCCGGGGTCGCCGTTCCGGCCGGCTGAGGCGAACCGGGTGGACTCGTGGCGTTCGTCGCGGAGTGCCGAGGCGGCTTCGGCGACCTCTTCGCGGTTCTCCAGGAGCCTGCTGCTGCGGCCGAGATCGGCGGCGGTGCCGGCCTGGTCTGCCACCCGCAGCACGCCCAGTGTCAGCGCGAGGAGCGCGGGTACCAGACCGATCAGTACCAGCTTGGCGGTGAGGGTCCAGTTACGCGGGGTCAGCCGCTCGAACCAGGAAGGCCCGGTCTCGGTGCTGGTCACGTCAACGTCCCCCTGTGGATAGCCGGCGACGGTCGACCGAACTCTGGCACGGTCGGGTCGACCGACGCGAGTGTGGACCGGACGAACTGCGGTCCAGCGGCGGTAGGTGGCCGGAAATGGACGGATCGCACGGAGGGGATGAGCATCGTCGAGCCGTCGCGCCTTCAGGTAGGGGACGGGCCGGTCGGGTGTCCGACCCGCATCAGCGAAACCCCGTCATGGTCCGACACGAGCCCGCTGGGGAGGGGGCGTGGCCACCCGAACCGGTATGATCGTAATGGCACGCGTGCACTCTTGCGACGAAGCGGGGCGAGTGTAACCCAGGCTCGGCCGACCGTCCTTCGCAGCTCCTGCCCCCACCGCCGTTGGGGGGTGCCGAACCGGTCCGGCCGTGACCGGGTCATCGTTGCGGCGATGCTCGCCAAGAAGGCAGGAAGATCGACATGACCGACGGCCCGCTCATCGTCCAGTCCGACAAGACGTTGCTGCTCGAGGTCGACCACGCCGACGCCCGGGAGGCGCGCATCGCGATCGCGCCCTTCGCCGAGCTCGAGCGTGCTCCCGAACACATCCACACCTACCGCGTGACGCCGCTGGCGTTGTGGAACGCCCGGGCGGCGGGTCACGACGCCGAGCAGGTCGTCGACGCGCTCGTGTGCTTCTCCCGCTACGCCGTACCGCAGCCGCTGCTCGTCGACATCGTCGACACGATGGGTCGCTACGGACGGCTCCAGCTGACCAACTCGCCGGTGCACGGGCTCGTCATGGTCGCGTTCGACCTCGCGGTGCTGGAGGAGGTGCTCCGGCAGAAGAAGATCGCCCCGCTGCTCGGCGCCCGCATCGACGACGCCACCGTGATCGTTCACCCGTCCGAGCGGGGGCACCTCAAGCAGGCGCTGCTCAAGATCGGCTGGCCCGCGGAGGACCTCGCCGGTTACGTCGACGGTGAGGCGCACGCCATCTCGCTGGCCGAGGACGGCTGGTCGCTGCGCGACTACCAGCGCCAGGCCGTCGAGGGCTTCTGGGCCGGTGGCTCCGGCGTGGTGGTGCTGCCCTGCGGTGCGGGCAAGACGCTGGTGGGCGCGGCGGCGATGGCTCAGGCGCAGGCCACGACGCTGATCCTGGTCACCACCACCGTGGCCGGGAGGCAGTGGAAGCGCGAGCTCATCGCGCGCACCTCGCTGACGGAGGAGGAGATCGGCGAGTACTCCGGCGAGCGCAAGGAGATCCGCCCCGTCACGATCGCGACCTACCAGGTGATCACCCGCAAGACCAAGGGCGAGTACCGGCACCTGAACCTGTTCGACTCCCGCGACTGGGGCCTGGTCATCTACGACGAGGTCCACCTGCTCCCCGCACCGGTGTTCCGGATGACGGCCGACCTGCAGTCGCGCCGTCGCCTCGGACTGACCGCCACCCTCGTGCGCGAGGACGGCAGGGAGGGGGACGTCTTCTCCTTGATCGGCCCGAAGCGCTACGACGCCCCGTGGCGCGACATCGAGGCGCAGGGCTGGATCGCTCCGGCCGACTGCGTGGAGGTCCGGGTGACGCTCACCGAGGCCGAGCGCCTCGGTTACGCCGTGGCCGAGGCGGACGAGCGTTACAAGATGGCCTCGACGGCCCACACGAAGATCAACGTCGTGAAGTCGATCCTGGCGAGGCACCCGGGCGAGCCGACGCTGGTCATCGGCGCCTACCTCGACCAGCTCGACGAACTCGGTGCGGCCCTGGGCGCACCGATCATCCAGGGCTCCACGAAGAACCGGGAGCGCGAGGCTCTCTTCGAGCAGTTCCGCCGCGGCGAGCTGCCCGTGCTGGTGGTGAGCAAGGTGGCCAACTTCTCCATCGACCTCCCCGAGGCCAGCGTCGCCGTCCAGGTGTCGGGGACCTTCGGCTCCCGGCAGGAGGAGGCGCAGCGGCTGGGGCGGCTGCTGCGGCCCAAGGGTGACGGCCGCCAGGCCCACTTCTACTCCGTCGTCTCGCGGGACACGCTCGACACCGACTATGCGGCGCACCGGCAGCGCTTCCTCGCCGAGCAGGGCTACGCGTACCGGATCGTCGATGCCGATGACCTGCTCGGGCCGGCGGTCCCCGACGTGGGGTGAGGTGGTGCGGGTGCCGGGGGTGTGGCCGGCCGCGATCGGTCGCGCCGCCGCTGAGCCGGCGTCGCGCGTCTGCATCCGGGTGTGTCGCCGGGCCGCCCGCTGTGCGATCGTCCGCTGATGTCGTCGAGCGAGCGCGCCGCTGCCGAGCGTGCTCTCGAGCAGGAACACCTGCTCAACACCCTGCTCGCCGAACGTGACGGCCTGCTGTCCGTGCTCGATCGGGTGCTCGCCCTGAAGGGCACGGCCCGCCTCATCCGGGACGCCGCCGGCGCCGACGCGGGTTTCGTCGCCGACGTCGAGGGCGGCGACCAGGCCGTCATCCGCTGGCTCGCCGGCAACCGCACCGACTCCCTGCAGGATCTCGTCGTGCCCGTCGGGCAGGGCGTCGGGGGCCGGGTGCAGGCGTCCGGCGCTCCGGTACGGGTCAGTGACTACGTCACCGCACCCGGCATCACCCATCAGTTCGACGGTCTGGTGCTGCGGGAGGCCATGGGCGCGATGGTCGCCGTCCCGATCCTGCAGGGCCGGCCGGGCGGCGTCGAGACCGTCGCGGTCGCGTACGCGGCGCTGCGCGGGCCCGGCGACTTCGGTGACGGCGCGGTGCGCGCCGTCGAGGGGGTCGCACAGGACGCCGCTCGGGCACTGCTGCTCGCCGGTCGGGCCGAGAAGGGGCGGCACACGGCCGTGGCGGCCGAACGGCGCCGGATGCAGGCGTCTCTGCACGACTCCGTGGGCGCGATGCTGTTCTCGATCGGCGCCCAGGTACGCGACCTGCGGTCGACCTTGCCCGACAACCCGCTGCTGCGCACGTGTCTGGGACGCCTGGAGTCCGACGTGTCCGCCGCGTCGCTCGCGCTGCGGGAGGCTCTGCTCGCACTGTCGGAGTCGAGCCCCGAGCGGGCGCTGCCCATCGAGCTGGCCGAGCACTGCCGCAGCTTCGAGGCACGCACGGGGGTCACCGCGCGGCTGGTCCAGCTCGGCGAGGTGTGCCCGCTCGACGTCGAGCGCACGACGCTGCTGATCGGCGCCGTCCGTGAGGGCCTGCTGAACGCCGAGAAGCACGCCGACGCGGGCACGGTGGTCGTCAGCCTCGGTGAGGTGGACGGCGGCGTGCAGGTGGCCGTCGCCGACGACGGGCTCGTCCGCGAAGGGGGCCCGGACGAGGTGGCCGTCGGGTCGCCCGGCCTCGGCATCCGGATGCTCGCGGAGAAGGCCGCTCGTCTCGGGGGCCGGGTCAGTCTCGTGCACGACGAGGACGGCGGCACCACGCTGAGGATGTTGCTGCCGGGGCCGTCCCGACCGGCCGACGCGACCCGCGGCCGATGACACCCGCTGCCCGTGTGATGGTGGTCGACGACCACCCTGTGGTGCGCGATGGCGTCGCGCTGCTGCTGCGCGGGGAGCCGGCGCTGATCGTCGTGGGGGCGGCCGAGAGCGGGCGCGCCGCGCTGGAGCGGGCCCCGGGGCTGCGTCCCGACCTGGTGCTGCTGGACCTGCGGTTGCCCGACATGCTGGCTCCCGAGGTGGTGGCGGGGCTCCGCGAGGTGGTGCCGGCGGCCCGGGTGGTGGTGTTCACCGCTCACGGCGACCACCACGGGGTGCAGGCTGCGCTCGATGCCGGCGCGCACGGGGCGCTGCTCAAGGACGCCGCGGCCACCGACCTCGTCGCCGCCCTGCGCCGCGTGCTGCGCGGGGAGCGGGTGTCCGATCCCCGGATGGTGCCGAGCGAGGCGGGCACGACTGCCGCGTTGGCCCGCAGCGGCCTGACCCGGCGCGAGTACGAGGTGCTCCGGCTCGCCGCCCAGGGTCGTACGAACCCCGAGATCGCCGAGACCACCGGACTCGCCCGCAACACCGTCAAGACCTACCTGCAGTCAGCACTGCACAAGCTCGGCGCCCGCAACCGCGTCGAGGCGATCGGGAAGGCCAGCGAGGCCGGCCTGCTGTAGTGCGCGCGTCGCGTCCGGTCGAGGTCACGGACCGCCATCTGTCCCGGCCGTCCTCTCCACGTGGGGGTGCCCGAGTGATGTGATGCGCCACACGATGGTCGGCGTCCGGTCACAGCCGGGACCGACTCGAGGCAAAGGGGCCCGATCTTGGTCGTACGACGGGGTACGCGGCCGTGTTGAGTGTCCGCGGGTTGTCGGTCCGGTACGGGCGCTCGGTCCGGGCGCTGGAGGACGTCGACGTCGAGGTGCCCGAGGACGGTGTGCTGGCCGTGCTGGGCGGCAACGGCGCCGGGAAGTCGACGCTGCTCCGCGCGGTGTCGGGCACGTTGAAGCTGCACCGGGGCGCGATCACCGCCGGGGAGATCAGCTTCGACGGCGAGCGGCTCGACCGGCTCGACCCCGCGGTCGTGGTGCGCCACGGAGTCGTCGCCGTGCCGGAGGGTCGGCAGATCTTCGCCCGGATGAGCGTCGAGGAGAACCTGCGCGCCGGGGGCCTCGGGGCGCGCTCGGCGGCGTCGCGCACGTCGTCCCGGGACCGGGTTCGGGAACTGTTCCCCGTGCTCGCGGAACGGGCCGGCCAGAGGGCGGGGCTGCTCTCGGGCGGTGAGCAGCAGATGCTCGCCATCGGACGTGCGCTGATGTCGGATCCGCGGCTGCTGCTCCTCGACGAGCCCTCCCTCGGGCTCGCGCCGCAGATGGTCGGCCGGATCGCCCGGATCATCCGTGAGATCCACGACCAGGGCACGGCGGTGGTCCTCGTCGAGCAGAACGCCACCATGGCGCTACAGGTGGCCGACCACGCCGTTGTGCTGGAGGTCGGTCGGATCGCCCTGTCCGGGCCCGCGGTCGAGCTCGCCGCCAGTGACGACGTGCAGCGGCTCTACCTCGGGGGACACGCCGAGTCGCAGGCGCAGGCCGAGGCCGAGGAGGCGCAGGCGCGCGCGCACCGGGGTCGCCGGACGCTGTCGAGGTGGGCAGGATGACGGCCCCGACGCGCGTCGAGCTGCGCGAGGGGGTGCAGGAGCTCGCCGTCGAGTCGGTGACCCTGCGCTTCGGCGGCATCACCGCGCTCGACGACGTGTCCTTCACCGTCGCCCCGGGCACCGTCCACGCGCTGATCGGCCCCAACGGTGCGGGCAAGTCGAGCTGCTTCAACGTGATCAGTGGCCTCTACCGCCCGACGCAGGGCCAGGTGCGGCTGGGTGGCCGGCTGCTCGCCGACCTGCGCCCCTACCGGCTCGCGGCGCTCGGCATCGGGCGGTCGTTCCAGAACATCGCACTGTCGCCGGGCTCCACGGTCCGCGACAACGTGATGCTGGGGCGCCACACGCTGACCCGCGGCGGCTTCCTCGCCGGTGGGCTGCGCCTGACCCTGCGGGCCGAACGTCGCCACGTCGCCCGTGTCGAGGAGATCTGCGACTTCCTCGGGGTGAGCGACCGCCTCGACACCCCTGTGGCGGTGCTCCCCTACGGGATCGCGAAGCGCGTCGACATCGCCCGCGCCCTCGCCTGCGAGCCCACCCTGTTGCTGCTCGACGAGCCCGCAGCCGGGCTCGACGCGACGGAGACCGCGGAGATGGCCGTGACGATCCGCGAGCTGCGTGACGCACTGGGCATCTCGGTCCTGCTGGTGGAACACGACATGGGCCTCGTCATGGGCATCGCCGACCGGGTCAGCGTGCTCGACTTCGGCAGGCTGATCGCCGACGGGCTGCCCGCCCAGGTGCAGGCCGACCCGGACGTGATCAAGGCCTACCTGGGCGTCGGCGTGGACGAGCTCGGTGCCGACGAGCCCAGGTCGGGTGGGCCCAGGGCCGACGGGACCAGGGCCGAGAAGGACGGCGAGGGCTGATGGATCTGGCGACGTTCGTCCAGCTGTTCGTCAACGGGCTGGGCAAGGGCGCGGTCTACGCGCTCCTCGCCCTCGGTTTCGTGATCATCTTCAAGGCCACCGAGGTGGTCAACTTCGCGCACGGGTCGCTGGTGCTCGTCGGCGGCTACGTCGTCTACGCGCTCAAGGACACCCTCGGCTGGCCCGCGGCGGCCCTGGTCGGCATCGTCTCCGCGGCGCTGGCGGGGCTGATCCTCGAACGGGGACTCCTGGCCAACGCCCGCAGCGCCGACCACAACAGCCTCGCCCTGCTCACCATCGGCGTCGACGTGATCATCACCGAGGAGATCGTGCGCAGGGTCGGCGCCGACATCCCGTTCATCGGCGACCCCTACGACTCCCAGCCCATCCAGCTGGCCGGCGTCACGATCTTCCGGACGCAGGCGATCGCGCTCGTCGTCGGTGCCGTGCTGATCACCGCGTTCTTCCTGGCGTTCCGGTTCTCCAACTGGGGCGTCGCGATGCGCGCCCAGGCAGAGAACAAGGAGGCCGCCGCGCTCATGGGGATCCGCAGCTCCCGCGTGACCGCCACGGCGTGGCTGGTCGCCGGCGCGCTGGCCGGGGTGGCGGTCCTGTTCATGGCCACCCAGGACTTCTCCGGCGCCGGCCTCGGCCGAGGCACGCACGCCATCGCGCTGATCGCGTTCCCGGCGGCGATCCTCGGCGGGCTCGACTCGACGGCGGGGGCGATCGTGGGTGGCCTGATCGTCGGCGTCACGGAGGCGTTGAGCTCTGCGAACGTCGACTTCCTCCCCTTCCTCGGACCCGAGTTCTCCAAGAGTGCCGTCTTCCTCGTGATGCTGGTGGTGCTGGTGATCAGACCATCCGGGCTGTTCGGGACGAAAGAGCTCAGTCGTGTCTGAGGTCGTGTCCGAGAAGGCCGGTTCCCCGCCCGCAGCGCCGCCGGCGCAGCCGCGTGCGGCCGGCGCCCGGCCCCGCCGCAACCGAATCAAGATCGCCGCGACGGCGGTGCTCGTGCTGTTCCTGGTGCTGCTCCCGATCCTGGTCGGCTCGGAGGTGGCCTACCTCAAGGTCGCCCAGTACATCCTCATCGGTGCCGTCGGCGGCATCGGGCTGACCCTGCTCGTCGGGCAGGCCGGGCAGCTCTCGCTGGCCCACCCGTTCTTCCTGCTGGTCGGCGCTGTGAGCTACGCCGTGCTGGCCGGTGACCCGGAGGAGTCCGACGACCTGGTCGGGCTCGGCCTGCCACCGCTGCTCGCGCTGGTCGGCGCCATCGTGATCTGCGGGCTCATCGGGCTCGCGTTCGCACCGGTGGCGGGGCGGTTGCGCGGCATCTACCTGGGCGTGGCGTCGCTGTCGCTGGTGTTCCTGGGCCTGTGGCTCGGGCAGTCGCTGGAGGCGTTCACCGGCGGCACCTCCTCGGGCCGCACACCGCCGACGTTCGAGCTGTTCGGGTTCCCGTTCTCGAACGCCGAGCCCTCGCCGACGCTGTTCGGTGTCGCCATCGAGAAGCAGCAGCGGCTCTGGTACCTCTTCCTGGTCCTGGCCGCGATCTCCTACCTGCTGGCTCGGGGAGCGGTGGACAGCCGGATCGGCCGCTCGTGGCGCGCGGTGCGCGACAACGAGGCCGCGGCCACCGCGATGGGCGTGAACGTCACGCGGGTGAAGGCCGGGGCGTTCGTCATCTCTTCCGCGTTCGCCGGGCTCGCCGGGGTGATGACCGCGCTGTGGCTCGACCTCGTCAAGCCCGACGAGAACGAGTTCACCGGCAGCTACTCGCTGACCGTCTCCATCGCGTTCCTCGCGATCGTGATCATCGGCGGCCTGGGTTCGGTGCCGGGCGCCGTGGTCGGCGCGGCGGTAGTCTTCGGCCTGCAGCAGTTCTTCCTGCTCGGCGCCAACGAGTTCGGCTGGTTCGCCGACGCGGAGTTCGGCGGGCTCAACGCCGTGGTGCTCAGCGCCTTCGTCTACGGCGCTGCCGTGGTGCTCGTCGTGCTCTTCGAGCCCGGCGGCGCCGCAGCCGTCGGCCGACGTCTCGTGGCGCGACTGAGTCCGTCCGACATCCCGTCCGCCCCCCGCGGCGGGCGGTCCACCCCCGGATCGGAACCCGAGAGGAACGACGATGATCCTACGGCGTAGAGCAGGGCGATCGGCGACGCTCGCCGCCGCACTCGCGAGCACCCTCGTGCTGGCGGCATGCGGCAGCACGGCCGACACCCCGGCCGACACCGCCGCCGGCGCCGGCGGCGTGAAGACCGACAAGGGCGTGACCGACACGACGATCACGCTGGGGATCATGGGCGACACCAGCGGTGTCTTCAAGAACCTCGGCGCGGCGATCAACGCCGGCAACCAGCTGTGGGCCGACGACGTGAACGCGGCCGGCGGAATCTGCGACCGGACGATCCAGCTGGAGGTCGTCGACCACGGGTACAAGGCCGACACGGCCAAGACGCTCTATCCGCAGCTCGAGCCCAAGATCCTCGGCATCGTGCAGCTGCTCGGCTCCCCGGTGCTCGCGGCGCTGAAGCAGAACCTCATCGACGACAACGTGACGGCCGCCCCCGCGTCCTGGTCGAGCGAGATCCTCAACAACCCGAACATCATGATGATCGGCACGACGTACGACCTGGAGGTCATCAACGGCCTCGCCTACCTGCAACAGGAGGGGTTGCTGGCCGACGGTGCCACCATCGGCCACATCTACATCGACGGCGAGTACGGCGGAAACGGGCTGAAGGGATCGAAGTACTACGCCGACAAGCACGGCATGACCGTCAAGGAAGCCAAGATCACCTCGACCGACACCGACCTGACGAACATCGTCACGGGACTGCGCGGAGACGGGGTCACGGCGATCGTGCTGACGACCACGCCGGGTCAGACGGCCTCGGCACTCGCCGCCAACCAGGCGTTGGGTCTCAACGTCCCGGTACTGGGCAACAACCCGACGTTCGACCCCGCGCTGCTGCAGAGCCCGGCCGCCGGAGCGCTCGGAAACCTCTACGTCGCGGCGTCGAGCCCACCCTTCTCGTCGCAGACACCGAAGGCCGCCGCGGTGGCGAAGGCCTACAAGGAGGCGTACCCGGGTGCGCCGCTCAACGCCGGAACGAACGTGGGTTACGTGGAGGGCCTGGTGTGGCAGAACGTGCTGACCAAGGCGTGCGAGAACGGTGACATGACCCGGGCCGGCATCCAGACCGCGCTCATCTCGCTGACGGCGGTCGACACCGAGGATCTCGTCGGCGAGCTCGACTACAGCTCGCCCGGGGCGCCGCCCACCCGAGGCGTCTACATCGCCAAGGTCGACCCCGCCGCCGAGGGTGGCGTCACCGAGGTCGCGACGGTGTTCACCGCGCCGGAAGCCGAGAGCTACAAGGCGCCGTTCCAGGAAGGCTGAGCGGGCGCACGGTCGCCGCAGCCGGGGCCCCGGGGACAGCGTCGTCCACGGGGCCCCCTGGCGTCGGGCCGGGGTCGGGTGTCCGGGTGGGTCTCCGGGGTGACCCCGAGGTGGCGGCGGGGCCCGGTCGGCAGGCTTGTGTACATGGACCAGACGACCAGCACCGACCACATCTCCTTCGACAAGGACGGCGACCCGGCGCCGCCGCCGCCCGTCACCTCCCCGCCGCCGGCCCCGTCCCCCGCCGCGGCGCTGCACGCGGCACCGTCGCCGGGTGCTGCCTACCCGGCGAGCACCAGCGGAAGCCGGTTCCGCCTGCGGCGCAGCCGCACCGACCGGATGCTCGGCGGGGTGTGCGGGGGGCTGGCCGAGAGCCTCGGGGTGGACGTGACCCTGCTGCGCATCGGCCTCGTGGCCCTGACGGTCCTGGGTGCCGGCTTCGGTGCGGTCCTCTACGTGGCGGCCTGGGTCCTGACCCCGGAGGCCGATGCGCCGGTGTGACGACGAGCGCGGGCCGCTGCTCAGCCCTCGTGCGCAGGGTCGTTGCGGACCTGTTCGCGGAACTCCGCGAAGCGGAGCGTCTCGTACACGATGACCGCGTCATCGACGTCGTGACGATCGCGAGGGTGAGCAGGGACGGCAGGAACCCCGCCACGGGGATCAGCGCCAGCAGCAGGACGGCGACGGCGGTGCTCCACGCGTGCTCAGCATCTGTAGCACTCGGTAGCACCGCAGCGCAAACCCGGATACCATCGACCGATGAGCAGTCAGCCGGAGATCACCCAACGCGATCTGCGCAGCCGGTCCAAGGAGATCATGGACGCGGTCGAGGACGGGAGGGGATTCGTCGTCACTCGGGACGGCCACCGCATCGGCGAACTCATCCCGTTGCGCCGTCGGCGCCGGTTCGTCTCCCGGCAGGAGTTCGACGCGATGTCCCGCACGGCCTCATCCGTCGACCTCGACGCCTTCCGGGCCGACCAGGATGCCGCCCACGATCATGAATTCCACCGCGATGGCCGATGAGACGGCTCGGCCCGGTGGCTCAGCGGGCCAGGGTCTTCTGGACACGAACATCATCATCCTGCGCGGGCGGATCGACCCGGCCGAGCTGCCCGACGAGATGGCGATCAGTGCGATCACGCTCGCCGAACTCTCGGCCGGGCCCCACCAGGTGCGCGACAACGACCACAGGGAACGCGCCCGGCGCCTGGATGTACTCCAGCGGGCCGAGCACGAGTTCGATCCGATCCCGTTCGACGTGCAGGCGGCGCGGATCTACGGGCGGCTCGCGGCAGCCGTGGTGGCGGTCGGGCGGACGCCGCGGCGCCGGTTGGCCGACCTGATGATCGCGTCGGTTGCGGTGGCCGAGGGATTGGCTCTGTTCACCACGAATCCGTCCGACTTCGTCGGACTCGACGAGCTGCTCACGGTCGTGCCGGTGACGCGACCCTCCTGACACACCGCAGGGGCGGCGACCCGGCGTACCGGGTTGCCGCCCCTGCGGGACGTGCTGCGAGCGGGCGGGACTCAGGGTCGAGACGGAGCCCGTTGTGCCGCAAGGAAGGACTGCCACAACGACGGGGTAGGCAACACTCGATCGTGCCCCCGTGTCGGCCTGCTCGGCACCTGACCTCACCGCGGAGTCGTCGAACGTCGGGTCACACGCCAGGTGGTTCGAAGCCGGACAGAAGTCCGTCCGCGACCGCGAAGATCATCAACCGGGTCCCGGTCCCGAATGCTGCGGCCAGGCCGTAGCCCGCGGACACCTCCGCCGGGGAGGGAATGGGCGCCCGTCGGCGGAGCACCGACGGTGCGTCAGAATCAGCCGTCACCCACCTGCCCGGGAAGGAATCCGTTGTCCTCCTCGGCCCGACGGCTGGCTCCCGCGCTCCCGCCACGATCCCGATCCGCGCGACGCGGCAGGCGACGCGCGGAACGCCGTCGTTCGGGAGGCGGTGTTCGCGGGCAGGCGGACCGCCGCGACCGCTTCAACGAGGGCTACCCGAGCGTCGTGGCGGAGGTCAGGGTCCGGCCGTCGGCGAAGACGAACCGCGCCGTTGTGCGCAGGTAGGTGTCGAGCAGGACGGGCTTGGACCCGTCGCGGTCCTGCGCCCCGGCGGAGAAGAGGACCACGATTCAGAGCGGGAGGCCGAAGGTGTCGGTGACGATGAACCGCTTCGCCCTTGATCTTCTTCTCGGCGTCGTAGCCGCGCGAGCGGCGATGCCCTCAGGGCTTGTTTATCTCGTCCTGTGCGATCGGGCCGAGCGACCAGGACGGTCCCGCCATGTCGTCGTCGAGCCACACCCGTTGGGTCCGGCGCGTCACGGTCACGCCGAGTCGTTCCCATCCGGGACGGCCGTGCCCGACCCACTCCTGGTGCAGCTTCTCAATGCTGCTCCAGAGCCGGGTGGGTCCGTACTCGGCGACGTCGGCGCCGTCGCTGTGGGGGACGATCTCGGCTCGCGAGCCGTCGGCAGCGTCGAGGAACACACCCTCCCCGAATCGTCCAAAGATCACCCCGGACGGCAGGACCAGCGAGGCGAGGAACCACCACACCGGTTCGGTCCACGGCTCGCGGTAGCCGATCCCGCTCTTGCGGCGCGGCGCGGTCACGTCGAGCGCGGTCGGGGAGCGGGGGACCTCGCCGGCCCGGCGCAGCGGCATGAAGGTGGCCCAGCCGGGGAGGAACCGCCCGGCCGCGCCGTCTTCTGTCCGACGGAGCAGGACCAGATTTCCCGCAGCGGTGCTGGGCTGGAGGTCGACCACGAGGAGGCCGTCGGCAGCGAGCTGGTTGATCCATGCCCGCGGGATGTCGGGCACTGAGCAGGTGGCGATGATGCGGTCGAACGGTCCGTGGTCGGCCAGGTCGTCGGCGCCGTCGCGGGCGACCAGGGTGGGTGTGAAGCCGAGTGTGGCCAGCCGGGTGCGCGCCGCGGTAATCAGGTCGGGCTCGACGTCGACGCTGACGACAAGGTCGGCGCCGAGGCGGTGGCACAGCAGTGCGGCGTTGTAACCGGTCCCGGTTCCGATCTCCAGGACCCGATGTCCGTCGCGGATGTCGAGGCTCTCCAGCATGCGAGTCATGAGGCCGGGTGTGGAACTGGAGGACAGCGGCCCGTCTCCCCACCCGTGCGGGTCGGGCCCGACGAGGGTGTAGCGGCCGACGTTCTCGTACACCGACGCGATGCCCGACGTCACGGTGTCGACCCTGCGCCACCCCCCGCAGCCGTCCGGTTCGAGGTAGTGGGGCACGAACAGGTGCCGCGGGGTGTCGCGGACCGCGGCGATCCACTCCGGCGACCGCAGCTTGCCGGCGGACACGAGCTCATCGGCGAGCGCGGAGGCCAGCTGCCGCCATTCGCTCACGCCGAGCCCCGGGTCAGCAGGTCGGCGATCGCGACCGTGACGCCAATTCCGGTCTGCTGTTCCAGCCAACCGTACTGGCCACCCGGGTTGACTTCCAAAAACCACCATCGCCCGTCGTGATCGACGGCGAAGTCGAGTGCTCCGTACCGCAGACCGAGCCGCGCCATCAGCGTGGCGACGCCGTCCCGGACGTCGGCCGGTGGTGCGACGACCTCGTACCTCAGACTTGCGTAGTCGGCCCTCCAGTCGATGTGCGCAGCAGGACTGCCGGCGTGGATCGCGACGGCGAAGAGGGTGGCGCCGACCACGACGACACGCACCTCGAACGCCTTGTCCACCCATTGCTGAAACTGGTGTGCGGTGGTGGCGATGCCATCGAGCTGTTGCAGCATCAATGCGCTCACCCGCTCGGTGTAGGCAATCCGCCGGCCGTTGCTCTCGTGGATGCCGGGTGATCCGAGCATCTTCGTCACCGCCCGCCGCGGGCGGCAGAACGTGCCGAGCGCCAGCACCGCTCGGCGTTGCGCAAGTGGGACCGGGAGAAGTTCCGTCGCGTCCACGTGCTCACCCATGCCGACCTCGGAGACAGCCTCGCAGCACAAGCCCGCTACGACGAAGCGGTGGGCGCTTGGACACGGTCCCTGGATCTCACGAGCGGCGTCGACTCAGGCCGAGCGCAGACGGCGATGCGATCCGTTGTGCCGGCATTGCTGACCTACCGTCGACGTGGCGTCCCCGGCGCCGTGGACCTCTACGAGCGACTTGCGCGCTACGACATCGACCGGACGATGACGACATGAAGACGAACCCCGACGCTTCTCCACTTGCCGCCGCGACGGAGTCCATGACACTCCTCGTTGCTGCAGTGATCGTGATCGACCGACAGAACGGGCGCGTCGCCCTGATCCAACGAGGCCCGCATGCCAAGTTCGCCCGCGGCTCGTGGGACCTGCCCGTTGGCAAGAGTGCCCCCGGCGAATCGATCACCGCCACCGCCGTGCGCGAACTCGGCGAGGAGACCGGCCTCGTTGTCGACCAGGCGGACCTCCGGCTCGCGCACGTGATCCACAGCTCCTTCGGGGTGGAATCCCCGAACGGCTTTCTGACTGTGGTGTTCGCAGCCGAACGCTGGTCGGGCGAACTGGTCAACCGCGAACCGCACAAGCACTCGCGGGTGGGCTGGGTCGCGGTCGAGGAGCTGCCCGACGAGTTCGTGGAGACCACCGGTACGGCACTGCGCCGATACCTCGCGGGTGCCGACCTGCTGTCGCTCGTCGGGTGGTGGACGGCGGATCCTCAGCGTGCCCCTTCCGTGCGATCATGGCCCGTCGGAGAGTCGTGGGCCGGCGACCAGGCCCAACACGACGATGCAGGCTGACAGCCATATAGACATCGGCGTAGAACGCCGCAGGGGCGGCACCGGAGAACCGGTGCCGCCCCTGCGGAACGTGCGGGTGGAGCAGGTGGGACGGACTCAGAAGTCCATGCCGCCCATGCCGCCTGAGGGGTCGCCCCCGCCGGCCGAAGGGTTCTTCTCCGGCTTGTCGGCGATGACCGCCTCGGTGGTGAGGAACAGGGCCGCGATGGAGGCCGCGTTCTGCAGCGCCGAGCGCGTGACCTTGGCCGGGTCGATGATGCCGGCCTCAATGAGGTCGACGTACTCGCCGGTGGCCGCGTTCAGGCCCCAACCGGCCTGCAGGCCGCGGACCTTCTCCGCCACGACGCCGCCCTCGAGGCCGGCGTTGATGGCGATCTGCTTGAGCGGTGCCTCCAGCGCGACCTTGACGATGTTCGCGCCGGTGGCCTCGTCACCGTCCAGGCCGAGGCCCTCGAACAGGCCGGCACCGGCCTGGATGAGCGCTACGCCGCCACCGGCGACGATGCCCTCCTCGACGGCCGCCTTCGCGTTGCGAACGGCGTCCTCGATGCGGTGCTTGCGCTCCTTGAGCTCCACCTCGGTGGCCGCTCCGGCCTTGATGACCGCGACACCGCCGGCCAGCTTGGCCAGGCGCTCCTGCAGCTTCTCGCGGTCATAGTCGGAGTCGGTCTTCTCGATCTCGTTGCGGATCTGGTTGACCCGGCCGGCGATCTGGTCGGCGTCACCGCCACCGTCGACGATGGTGGTCTCGTCCTTGGTGACGACGACCTTGCGCGCGCTGCCCAGGAGGGACAGGTCGGCGTTCTCGAGCTTGAGGCCGACCTTCTCCGAGATGACCTCGCCACCGGTGAGGATGGCCATGTCGGTCAGCATCGCCTCGCGGCGGTCACCGAAGCCCGGCGCCTTGACGGCGACGGACTTGAAGGTGCCACGGATCTTGTTGACGACGAGCGTGGCCAGGGCCTCGCCCTCGACGTCCTCGGCGATGATCGCGAGCGGCTTGCCGCCCTGCATGACCTTCTCCAGCAGCGGGAGCAGGTCCTTCACCGTCGAGATCTTGGAGGAGACCAGGAGGACGTAGCAGTCCTCCATCTCGGCCTCCATGCGCTCGGCGTCGGTGACGAAGTAGGGCGAGATGTAGCCCTTGTCGAAGCGCATGCCCTCGGTGAGCTCGAGCTCGAGACCGAAGGTCTGGCTCTCCTCGACCGTGATGACGCCTTCCTTGCCGACCTTGTCCATCGCCTCGGCGATGAGCTCACCGATGGTCGGGTCAGCGGCGGAGATCGAGGCGGTGGCAGCGATCTGCTCCTTGGTCTCGACCTCCTTGGCGGTCTTCAGCAGCTGCTGAGAAACGGCTTCGACGGCCTTCTCGATGCCGCGCTTGAGCGCCATCGGGTTGGCGCCCGCGGCCACGTTGCGCAGGCCCTCGCGCACGAGCGCCTGGGCGAGCACGGTGGCGGTGGTGGTGCCGTCGCCCGCGATGTCGTCGGTCTTCTTGGCAACTTCCTTGACGAGCTCGGCCCCGATCTTCTCCCAGGGGTCTTCGAGCTCGATCTCCTTGGCGATCGACACACCATCGTTGGTGATGGTGGGCGCGCCCCACTTCTTCTCCAGGACGACGTTGCGGCCACGCGGGCCGAGCGTCACGCGGACGGCGTCGGCGAGGACGTTCATGCCGCGCTCTAGCCCGCGACGCGCCTCCTCGTCGAAAGCGATCATCTTCGCCATGGGGGTGTTGTCCTCCGATTGGGATGACACGAAAGTCTGTGTGCCGAGCGCGGCGCCCGCGACGGACGACCGGCAACCCTGCGCCGGTCTCACCTGCTCGACAGTTGGCACTCTACCGTGCCGAGTGCCAATCCGGTTCTAGCACTCGGTGCGCGCGAGTGCAAGCTGGTCGGGTCCGGCACGATGGCCTCGTGGCGAGTCCCCCGAGAACAGTCGACGATCACCGCGCGGTCGTCGCGGCCCTGCTCAGCAGCTCGCCGGTCGACGATGTGCCGCTCGCGCAGGCGCGGGGGCGGGTGCTCGCGGCCGACGTCGTCGCGGCGGTGTCGCTGCCCTCGTTCGACAACTCGGCGATGGACGGCTACGCGGTCCGTGCGGCCGAGCTGGTCGGGGCGTCGCAGGCGCATCCCGTGGAGCTGCCGGTGGCCACCGACATCCCCGCCGGACGCGTCGACGTGCCGTCCATGGAGCCCGGCACCGTGCACCGGATCATGACCGGGGCGCCGATGCCCGAGGGTGCCGACGCCGTCGTGCCCGCCGAGCAGAGCGACGGCGGCGTGGCACGGGTGCGCCTGCATGCGGCCCCCGCCCCGGCGGCCCACGTCCGCTTCGAGGGCGAGGACGTCACCCTCGGGGACGTCGTGCTCGCCGCGGGCACGGTGCTCGGGCCGGCGCAGATCGGGGTGGCGGCCGCGGTCGGGTCGGCCACGGTGCCGGTTCGGCGCAGGCCCACCGTGCTGGTGCTCTCCACAGGTTCCGAGCTGATCGCCCCGGGCACGCCGCTGCGGCGCGGCCAGATCTACGAGTCCAACGGCCCGATGCTCGCCGCCGCCGTCGAGGACGCGGGCGGCGTCGCGGAGCTGCTGCGGTTCGTGCCCGACGACGTGGAGGTGTTCCTCGCGACGATGCGTGAGCGAGCTGCCGGCGCCGACCTCGTCCTCACCTCGGGCGGGGTCAGCGCCGGCGCCTACGAGGTGGTCAAGGACGCGTTCACCGGGCGCGGCGTGGAGTTCGTCAAGGTCGCGATGCAGCCCGGCGGGCCCCAGGGTGCCGGACGCCTGGACGGGGGCGTGGCCGTCGTCGCCCTGCCGGGCAACCCGGTCAGCGCCCAGGTCTCGTTCGAGGTGTTCGTCCGTCCCGCGCTGAGGGCGGCGATGGGCCACCCCTACCCGGCGCGGCCTGTCGTGTCGGCCACGCTCGGTGAGCGGATGACGTCCCCGCCGGGGCGCCGGCAGTTCCGGCGGGGGGTGGTGGACGCTGCGGCTGGCACCGTCCGGGAGGTGGGTTCGCCCGCGTCGCATCTGCTCGGCGCGCTGGCGCGTGCGGACTGCCTGATCGTGGTGCCCGAGGACGTCACCGAGTTGCACGCGGGCGCGGCTGTCGACCTGTGGCTGCTCGAATGATGATCCACATGACCTGATGTGGCGCACGTCACAGTCCGACGCTGCAACGACGGGCGTGTTCGGAGCGTCCGTACACACAAGTGTTCGGCCGATCGGTGCACATCACTGGGTTCTGGGCCCGCGACCTGGACTATCGCTGGCTCTCTCGGGAATACTTGCCGCACGGCACACGGTTCACAGAGCACAAAGGTTCAACCGCGTGTCGCAAAGACCCACCGCCCGTCGCTGGGGAGCGGACGAGCGGTTCCACGGCCGGGGTCGTCGTCCCGGGGGATGACGGCTCCGGCCCTTTGCGTACCCGGGGCTCCTCCGGCCGGGACGGACAGCCGGGGTCGTCGACGGGCACGGGTGGCGGATGGTGACCCTCCGGTCTCGCGTAGCGTGACTGCCGCCCACCGCGGCCCGTCCGGGTCGCCACGCCGGAGGAGCTGACCCGCCCAGATGCCCGACCAGCTCCGGTCCTCCCCGCCCGCGCCCACGCCGTCCGGGTTCTCGGTGGTGCACGTCGCCCGCCTCGTCCGCGCGGCCGTCCCACCCGTGCATCCCGGCGGTCTCCCCGTCGTGGCGGGAGTGGCGCTCGCCGCAGGCCTCGTCCGCGTGCTGTCCGGCCGCGGCGCCGCGGCCGGAGTACTCGCCACCGTGGCCACGGCCACCTTCTTCCGCTCGCCCCGCCGAGTCGTCGCGGCCCGCCCGGGCACCGTTCTGGCGGCTGCCGACGGCACGGTGGCCACCGTGGCCGACGTCATCCCCCCACCGGAGCTCGACCTGCCGCGTGAGCCCGCACCGCGGGTCAGCGTCTTCCTCTCCGTGCTCGACGTCCACGTGCAGCGCATACCGGCCGACGGTCGCGTCCTGGCGGTCGAGTACCGGCCCGGCTCGTTCCTGTCCGCCGACCTGGACAAGGCCAGCGAGGACAACGAGCGCAACGCCCTCCTGCTGGAGACCACCGGAGGTGCCCGCGTCGGCGTCGTCCAGATCGCCGGTCTGCTGGCCCGTCGGATCGTCTGCGACGTCCGTGCCGGTCAGGAGGTGGGCGCGGGTGAGACCTACGGGATCATCCGGTTCGGCTCGCGCGTCGACACCTACCTGCCGCCGGGCTCGCGGGTGAGGGTCGCCGTCGGGCAGCGGACGATCGGCGGCGAGACGGTGCTGGCCGAGCTCCCCCGAGCCGGGTGACCCCGGTGCCCACCTACTCCGCCGGGATCCGGCTGCTGCCCAACGCCGTCACCGTCCTCGCCCTGTGCGCGGGCCTGTCCGCCGTCTACTTCGCGTTGCAGGGCCGCTTCGAGCTGTGTGTCGCCGCCGTCGGCGCCGCCGCGCTCTGCGACGCCCTCGACGGGCGGCTGGCCCGGTTGCTCGACGCCAGCACCCGGATCGGCGCCGAGCTCGACTCGCTCGCGGACCTCGTCTCCTTCGGCGTCTCGCCCGCAATCGTGCTCTACCTCTGGCAGCTCGACGGCAACCGGCTCGGCTGGGTCGTCGCGCTGGTCTTCGCCGTGTGCACGGCGTTGCGGCTCGCCCGGTTCAACACCCTGATCGACGTCGAGGACGAGGTGCCCTACGCGAAGGAGTTCTTCGTGGGCGTCCCGGCACCGGCCGCCGCGCTCGTGGCCGGCATCCCGCTGTTCGTCACACTCGACTTCGGACCCGGCTGGTGGTCCGCGCCCGCTCTGGTGGGGGTGTGGGCGCTGGTCGTGGCCGGCATGATGGTCAGCAGGCTGCCGACGCTGTCGTTCAAGTCCGTGCGGGTGCGACCGCGGCTCATCGCACCGCTGCTGGTGCTCGTCGGCCTCGCGGCGGCGGCGCTGATCACCGTGCCCTTCGTGGGGCTCGCGGTCGTGGGACTCGTCTACCTGGCGCTGTTGCCCTACACGGCCTACCGACACCGCTGGCTCGCCCGGCATCCCGAGGCCTGGAACGTCCCGGTACGGGAGCGGCGCGCCGTGGCCAGGGCGGCCCGCTCCGCCCGCCGGCTGGGGCTGCGCCCACCGTTGCGTCGCCGGGTCGCGGGCCGGGCCAGTGCGGTCGCCCGCGCCGTCCGGCGTTTCGGTGACGACTCCGCGGGCGCGGTGCAACGCGCCGGGCGGGGCGACGGCCGCGCGTCGGGAAACGGCCGCGCCCGGGGTCCCGCCTCGACGCCGCGCGGTCGCCTGCGGCTCGGCCTGCGGCGCCGGTGACCTCCGCAACCACGCGCCCGGTTCCGTCCGACGACCAGGTGCGCACGGTCTCGACGATCACTCGATAGCGTGCGGGGTGTGGGTCCCACCATCACTCTCGTCGCCCGGCTCGCCGCTTCCGCCGCTGACGCCCGGCGGGGGGTGGTGCGGCTGCACCCCGAGGTCATCGACGCGCTCGGTCTGTTCGCCTGGGACGCCGTCACGCTGACCGGCGCGCGGGTGACCACCGCGCTCGTCGCCCCCGGGGAGGGACCGCCCGGCCAGGCGACCCTGGACGACGTCACGCTCTCCAACGCCGGGCTCACCGACGGCGCGACCGTGGTCGTGACGCCCGCCCGGGTCGAGCCGGCCCGGCAGGTCCGGCTCACCGGGTCACGCCTGGCGCGCGCCTCGCTCACCCCCGAGACGGTGCGGCTCGCGCTGCTCGGCAAGGTCGTCACCGGCGGTGACGCCGTCTCGCTGCTGCCCCAGGACGTCGAGCCGGCGCCGGGCCTCGACGTGCCCGCGGCCCGGCGGCGGGTCGCGGGCGCGCTGGGCAGCGCGTGGACCACGGAGCTGCTCACCGTGGCGACGGTCGAGCCGGCCGGGGCGGTGGCCGTCCTGCCGAGCACCGTCGTGGGCTGGGAGGGCGGCGCCGAGACGGGCCGGCCGGGGGACGGCGTCCCGACGGCACGGTCGGACAGCGGCCTGCCGGGGCCGCCCACCGCGGTGTCGACACCGGCGGTCTCGACGGCCGCGGGGTCGACGGCAGCGGGGTCGACGGCAGCGGGTCCGGCATCGGGTGAGTGGGGCGGCGGCGGGTCCGCCGCCCTCGCCCGGTCCGCCGGTCCCGCCGCGGACGCCCCGGCCACGCCGGTGGTCGCGCCCGAGGACCTCGTGGGGAACACCGCGGCGGCCGGCCGGCTCGTCGAGTGGCTGGAGCTGACCTTCGAGCGCCCGGAGCTGCTCGTGCGGCTCGGCGGGTCGGCGCGGCTCGGGGTGCTGCTGTCCGGGCCGGAGGGCGTCGGGAAGCTGACCCTGGCCCGCAGCGCCACCGCGGCGATGGGCGCCCGCAGCGTCGAGCTCGAGGCGCCGGGGGCGGCCGCGCTCGAGCCGGGCGCCGCGTCGCAGCGCGTTCACGACGTGATCGGTGCAGCGGTGGCCACCGCCCGTGCCGGCACCCGGACGGTACTGGTGATCACCGACGTCGACGCGCTGCTGCCCGCCGCCTCGCCGACGCCGCTGGCCACGCTGGTCCTGGACGCCCTGCGCGGCGCCGTGGCGACCTCGGGGCTTGCCCTCGTCGTCACGACCTCGGCCCCGGAGTCGGTGGATCCCCGGCTGCGTGGCCCGGACCTGGTCGACCGCGAGCTCGGACTGGCCCTGCCCGACCTGCGCACCCGCACCGAGCTGCTGCGCCGACTGCTCACGGCCGTGCCCCTCGCGGACGGCGTGGAACTGCGCGCGGTGGCCGAGCGGGCGCCCGGCTTCGTGGCCGCCGATCTCGTGGCCGTCCGGCGGGAGGCCGCCGTGCAGGCCGCGCTGCGGCACCCGGGTGCCGGTGAGCCCACGATCTGCCAGCAGGACCTCCTGGACGCCGTCGGGTCCGTCCGCCCGATCTCGATGTCGTCGTCGGACACGCTGCGGACCGGCGGGATCACACTCGAGCAGGTCGGCGACATGGTCGAGGTGAAGCAGGCGCTCACCGAGGCGGTGCTGTGGCCGCTGCAGTACCCGGACTCGTTCGCCCGCCTCGGTGTCGCCGCGCCACGAGGGGTGCTCGTGTACGGGCCGTCGGGATGCGGCAAGACGTTCCTGCTGCGCGCGCTGGCGGGTACCGGACAGCTCAACGTGCTCGCCGTCAAGGGTGCGGAGCTGCTGGACAAGTACGTGGGGGAGTCCGAGCGTGCGGTCCGCGAGCTGTTCCGGCGCGCCGCCGACGCGGCCCCCGCGCTGGTGTTCCTCGACGAGATCGACGCGCTCGCCCCGCGGCGCGGCCAGTCGTCCGACTCGGGTGTCGCCGACCGGGTGGTCGCCGCGCTGCTCACCGAGCTCGACGGCGCCGAACCGCTGCGCGACGTCATCGTCGTCGGCGCCACCAACCGGCCCGACCTCATCGACCCGGCCCTGCTGCGCCCCGGCCGGCTGGAACGCCTCGTCTACGTGCCGCCGCCGGACGCCGCTGCTCGCACCGAGATCCTGCGCGCGGCCGGGCGCCACACCCCGCTGGCCGCCGATGTCGACCTCGACGCACTGGGCGCCGACCTCGACGGCTACTCCGCGGCCGACTGCGCCGCCGTGCTGCGGGAGGCGGCGCTCACCGCGATGCGGGAGTCGCTCGACGCGGCACAGGTGACGGGGGCGCACATCGCCGCCGCCCGCGCCGCGGTGCCGGCGTCGTTGGACCCCGCACAGCTCGCGGCGTTGGAGGCCTACGCGGAGCGCCGCGCCCGTTGACGCCGGGTCAGCGCTTGTCGTAGTCGTTCGTCACGATGACGATCAGTCCCGGGCTCGCGTTGTCCAGTCCCGAGAATCGCGGCTCGACCCGCATTCCCGTCTCGTCGCCGAGCGCTCGCGCGGCCGTCTCCTCCCCGGTGCCGGGGCGGTAGTAGACGGTGGTGGTCGGGATGATGCCGAACGGGTAGTTCGCCACCTCCTCGACGGGCCAGCCCGCGGCGCGGAAGTCGGCGGCCGCGTCGGTGGCCAGGCCGGTGATCGTGCTGTTGTTGTAGACACGCAGCGGTGCGCGGACCGCCGCGCCACCACCGCCGCCTCCACCCGTGGACCCGCTGCCGGAGCCTGCCGCGGCACCGCCGGAACCCGCACCGGCCGCGCCACCGGAGCCTGCCGCGCCACCGGATCCTGCCCCGCCGGCGCCGGCCGACCCTCCGGCGCCGGTCCCGTCACCGGGCGCGCCGGGGGCGGTGACGCCGTCGGTGGGGGTGGCGCCGCCGGGCGGAACGGGCAGGGTGCCGTCGCCGGGTGTGGTGGTGGCACCGGGTGGGGCGCCCGCGCCCGGCGGGGTGGTTCCGGTGGGCGGGACTCCGCCGGGTGGCGTGGCGCCGGGATCGGGGGTCGCGGTGGCCGGGGGCGGCGCCGCGGCCCGGTCGTCCCCACCGCCGTCGCCGATGATGAGCGTCGCGAGGCCGATCAGGGCGGCGACGACGCCGACGGCCAACAGCACGAGTCCGCCGACCCGCAGCGGCGAGCGTCCTCCCGACGGAGCGGCGGGTGCGGTCACGGTGCTACCTCCCAGAGCGCAGGATCCTGATCAAGAACGGGATTCGCTAGATCATGGTGACCTCACCACGGCTCGATGCCCAGCCGACGCGCCGCACGGGTGCGTTGTCGGCTGCTTCGCAGCCGACGCAGCCGCTTGACCAGCAGAGGGTCGACCGCCAGTGCCTCCGGCTTGTCGATCAGGGCGTTGAGCACCTGGTAGTACCGGGTGGCCGACATGTCGAACAGCTCGCGGACGGCCTGCTCCTTGGCGCCGGCGTACTTCCACCACTGGCCCTCGAAGGCCAGGATCTCGCGTTCCCTGCGGTCCAGCTCGCGGAGAGCACATCCGGCGGACGACGTCCCACGTTCGGTGGCGGACTCCATCACGCTCCTGGCTCCGTCTGTACTAGTCCTTCGGAGCGAATCACACTGCTGTCATTCGCGACGGCCATTCAACCACGGTGGACCGTCACCAGTGGGGCAGGCACGCGCAGCGCGATGGCGTCGATCGGCGCGATGGCGGCGCCGTTAGGGTTCTCGTTCGTGGCCGTCCGACCCATCCGCATCATCGGTGATCCTGTTCTGCACACCCCCGCCCGCCCCGTCGAGGAGTTCGACGACGTCCTGAAAGCGCTGGTCGAGGACATGTTCGAGACGATGTCCGCGGCCGAGGGTGTCGGGCTCGCGGCCAACCAGATCGGCGTCGACCTCCGCTTGTTCGTCTACGACTGCCCCGACGAGGAGTTGCGCGTGCGCGTGCGCGGCGTCGTGGTCAACCCGGTGCTGGAGACCTCGGATCGGCCCGAGGGCATGCCCGATCCCGACGACGACGAGGAGGGTTGCCTGTCGGTGCCCGCCGAGCAGTTCCCGACCGGGCGCGCCGATTGGGCGCGGGTCACCGGCGTCGACGTCGAGGGCGCGCCGGTGGAGGTGGCGGGGCGCGGGTTCCTCGCCCGCTGCCTGCAGCACGAGGTGGACCACCTCGACGGCGTGATCTACGTGGACCGCCTCGTCGGCCGCAACGCGCGTGCCGCGAGGAAGGCGCTGCGGCGCAACGGCTGGGGTGTCCCCGGGCTGGCCTGGGATCCTGCCGCGCAGCACGCCGAGGACGTGTAGACGGGCGTACTCTCGACGCAACGGTGTAAGCATCGGGAGGTCATCGTGGACGAACTGGACTCCTACTCCCGCACGGTCAGCGCCGTCGCGGCCGAGATCACGGGCAGGGTTGCGGCCGTGAGAACCGGTCGGAGCAGCGGGTCCGCCGTGGTCGTGGACGCCGACGGGGTGCTGGTCACCAACGCGCACGTCATGGGGGATGCCAGGCGGGGCCGCGCCGATTTCGTCGACGGCACGCAGGTCGACGTCACCGTGGTCGGTACCGACCCGCTGTCGGACCTGGCGGTGCTGCGCGCCTCCCGTCCGGGCGACCTGCCGCCGCCTGTGACGCTCGGGGACGCCGACCAGCTCGTCGTCGGCCAGCTCGTCGTGGCCGTCGGCAACCCGCTGGGTCTGGCCGGTTCGGTCACGGCCGGGGTCGTGAGCGCGCTGGGTCGGGCCCTGCCCACCAGGAGCGGGAGCGCCGGGCGGGTCGTCGAGGACGTCATCCAGACCGACGCCGCGCTGAACCCGGGCAACTCCGGCGGTGCGCTCGCGGACTCCCGCGCCCGGCTGGTCGGCATCAACACCGCCGTCGCGGGCATCTGCCTCGGGCTGGCGGTCCCGCTGAACGCGACGACCCGCCGGATCGTGGCCGCGCTGCTCGCCGACGGGCGGGTGCGGCGGGCCTACCTGGGCGTGGTGGGGAGCCCCGCGCCGGTACCCGCGACCGTCGCCGACCGGTACGGCCGGCGCAACGGGCTGCGGCTCGCCGAGGTGATCGGCGGCAGCCCGGCGGCACGGGCCGGCCTGCGGGCCGGTGACCTCGTGCTCGACGTCGGGCGGCGCGCGGTCCATGACGCCCAGGGCATCCAGCGTCAGCTCTTCGGCGACGCGATCGGCGTCCCCCTGCCGGTGACCGCCCTGCGCAACGGCGCGATGGTCGACGTCGTCGCGGTCCCCACCGAGCTGGGCTGAGACCCGCGAGCGGGCGCGTCAGCACACAGGCCCCCCACCCCCGCGAGTCGGGGTCTGCGTGACCGCGAGTCGGGGTCTCCGCGCGCACCGAGACCTCGACTCGCGGGCATCGAGACCCCGACTCGCGGGCATCGGTCGATGCCGCCCGCGCGGCGGCAGGCGAGGTCGACAACCGGGAGGACTGGTCAGGACGTCAGCGGCTCCAGGACGAAGACGGGGATCTGGCGGTCGGTCCTGCGCTGGTAGTCGGCATAGTCGGGGTAGGCGGCGACGGAACGCTCCCACCACAGGGCCTTCTCCTGGCCGGTGACCTCGCGGGCGCGGTAGTCGCCGGTGACCGTGCCGTCCTGCAGTTCGACGTGCGGCTGGGCCGTCACGTTGTGGTACCAGACCGGGTGTTTCGGGGCCCCGCCCAGCGACGCCACGATCGCGTACACCCCGTCGTGCTCGACCCGCATCAGCGGCACCTTGCGGAGCTTGCCCGTCCTGGCCCCGAGCGTGGTCAGGAGGATCACGGCCCGGCCGCCGATGTCGACGCTCGCGGTCGTGCCGGTCTCGAAGATCTTCTCCGTCTGCTCCCGGACCCATCCTTCGGGGCTGAGCTCGTACTCACCGTCAAGTGGCATGCAGGCATCCAACATGCCGCCGGCGACCGGCGTCACGCGGGCGGTGGGGACCCGGGGCCGTGCGAAGGTCGGAGGATGGAACGCACGGTCGGCGCGACGCCACCCCGGGTGCTGACGATCGCGGGCACCGACTCGGGTGGCGGTGCGGGTGCCGCGGCGGACCTGCGCGCCATGGCCGCATGCGGAGTGCACTGCTGCGTGGCCGTGACGGCGGTGACGGTGCAGAACTCGCTGGGCGTGAGCGGCGTGCACCCCGTCCCGCCGGAGACGGTGGCGGCGCAGATCGAGACGGTCGCCGCCGACATCGGGCTCGACGCCGTCAAGACCGGGATGCTGGCGAGCGCGGCGATCATCGAGGCGGTCGCGGGCGCGTGCGACCGCTCCGGGATCGGGGTGGGCCGCCCGTCGCCGCTGGTCGTCGACCCCGTCGCCGCGTCCACGTACGGCGACCAGATCCTCCCCGACGACGCGCTCGACGCGTTCCGCGCCCTGCTGTTCCCGCGGGCCACCCTGATCACCCCCAACCTCGACGAGGTGCGCCTGCTCGTCGGAGTCGACGTGCACGACCGGGCGGCTCAGTACGACGCCGCGGTGCTGCTGCACCGGTTCGGGTCGCGGTACGTGCTCGTCAAGGGCGGCCACCTGCGCGAGGACCTCGACAGCTGCGTCGACCTGCTCTACGACGGCCGCACGTTCGTCGAGCTGCCCGGGCCCCGGTTCGACACCGGCGACACCCACGGCAGCGGCGACAACATGGCGTCCGCGATCGCGTCCGGGCTGGCCCGCGGGCTGTCGGTCCCCGAAGCAGTGGCGCTGGGCAAGCGCTACGTAGTCGAGGCCGTGCGGCACTCCTATCCGCTGGGCGCCGGCCACGGCCCGGTGTCGCCCCTGTGGGCCGTCCGGCCCTGGTGGGAGGACGGTGTCCCGTGACCCGGCACCACGCGCGGGATACGCTCCGCGCGATGAGCATAATGGGCACGCGCGTCGTCCGCACCGAGGATCCGGTGTTCCTCTCCCGGGGAGCCACCTACACCGACGACCTCACCGACGAACGGCTCACCGGTGCCCTGCACCTGACGTTCGTCCGGTCCCCCCTCGCGCACGCGACGATCACCGCCGTCGACGTCGAGGGGGCACGGAACGCCCCCGGTGTCGTGGACGTGGTCACGGGCGCCGACATCGACCTGGTCGCGCCCAAGCTGTTCGCGGGCGCAGCGGACGGCATGGAACGCCCGTGGCTGGCAACGGACAAGGTGCGCTTCGTCGGCGAGCCGGTCGCAGCCGTGCTGACCGAGGACTCCTACCAGGGCCAGGACGCCGCCGACCTGGTCGAGATCGACTACGACCCGCTGCCCGCCGTGGTGGACCTCCGCGCCGCGGCGAGCGACGAGGTGCTGCTGTTCGAATCCGCCGGCACCAACACGTCGAACGGGTTCGGGCTCGGCAAGCAGTTCGACGAGCACCTGTTCGACGGCTGCGACGTCGTCGTGACCCGGGAGATCGTGAACCAGCGTCTCGCCGCGGCCTCCTTGGAGACGCGGGCCGCCGCGGCGGTGTGGGGTGAGGACGGGCGCGTCACCGTCTGGTGCTCGACGCAGAACGCCCAGGCCGCCCGCGACGCGATCGCCGGCTGGCTCGGGATCGACGTGGCGCTCGTCCACGTGATCACCCCCGACGTCGGCGGCGGGTTCGGCGCGAAGATCGGAGCCGACCCCGAGTTCGCGCTCGTCGCGTGGCTCGCGAGGCGCACCGGCCGTCCCGTGCGCTGGAGCGAGACCCGTTCGGAGAACATGACCGGGATGGTGCACGGCCGCGCCCAGCTGCAGACCGTCACGATCGGCGGCAACCGCGAGGGCGATGTGCTGGCCTACCGCCTCGACGTGCTCGCCGACGCGGGCGCGTACCCGCGGCTGGGCAGCTTCCTGCCCTACTTCACGCGGATGATGGCGCCGGGTGTCTACGACATCCCCAAGGTCGAGTCTCGCGCCCGTGTCGTCGTCACGACCACGACCTCCACCGGGGCCTACCGCGGCGCGGGTCGCCCCGAGGCCACCGCGGCGATCGAGCGGGCGATGGACCTGTTCGCCGCCGAGATCGGCCTCGACCCGGCGGAGGTCCGCCGGCGCAACGTGATCGACCCCGGCGCGTTCCCGTTCCGGACCAAGGGCGGCGCCGTCTACGACACCGGTGAGTACGCCCAGGCGCTCGACAAGGTGCTCGACGCCTCCGGCTACGCCGCGCTGCGCGCCGAGCAGGCCGCGCGTCGCGAACGCGGCGACGTCGTGCAGCTCGGCATTGGGGTCTCGGTGTTCGTGGAGATCACCGGCGGCGGGGCGTTCGCCGAGGACGCCTCGGTGCAGGTGCACCCCGACGGCACGGTCACGGTGCTCACCGGCACGTCCCCGCACGGGCAGGGCCACGCCACCGCGTGGGCGATGCTCGCGCACTCCCACCTCGGCATCCCGATCGAGAAGATCACGGTGCGCCACGGCGACACCGACCTGATCCCGCGCGGCGGCGGCACGATGGGGTCGCGCAGCCTGCAGACCGGTGGCGTCGCCGTCTACCAGGCGGCGGGCGAGCTGGTCGAGGTCGCGAAGCGGCGGGCCGCCGACCTGCTGGAGGCAGACGTCGATGACCTCGTGGTCGCCGACGGCGCCGTCACCGTGGTGGGCACCACCACGGGAGTGACGCTCGCCGAGCTCGCCGGGCGTGCGGAGCTCAAGGTCGACAGCGTGTTCGACAGCGGTGCACCGAGCTTTCCGTTCGGCGCGCACGTCGCGGTCGTCGAGGTGGACGTGGAGTCCGGCAAGGCCGTGGTCGACCGGATCGTCACCGTCGACGACGCCGGCCCGATCCTCAACCCGCTGCTCGCCGAGGGCCAGCGCCATGGGGGTATCGCGCAGGGCATCTCCCAGGCGCTGCTGGAGGAGGTCGTCTACGACGCCGACGGCAACCCGCTGACCGCCACGTTCGCCGACTACGGCTTCCCGTCCGCGGCCGAGCTGCCCAGCTTCACCCTCGTGGACATGGCCACGCCGACACACCTGAACCCGCTGGGTGCCAAGGGGATCGGCGAGGCGGGCACCATCGGCGCCACACCCGCAGTGCAGAGCGCGGTGATCGACGCCGTGTCCCATCTCGGGGTGCGCCACATCGACATGCCGGCCACGCCCCTGCGGGTGTGGGAGGCCATCAACGCCGCGCGTGGCTCCGGTGGAGCACGCGTCGACACGGCCGGGAGTGCCCAATGAAGATCGAGATGACGGTGAACGGGGAGGCCACCGCCGCCGACGTCGAGCCGCGGTTGCTGCTCGCGCACTACCTGCGCGACGTCATCGGGCTCAAGGCCACCAACATCGGGTGCGACACCACCTCGTGCGGCGCCTGCACCGTGCTGCTCGACGGCGAGTCGGTGAAGTCCTGCACGCTGCTCGCGGTGCAGGCCGACGCGCAGTCCGTCGTCACGATGGAGGGGCTCTCGCCCGATCCCGGGTCGCTGCATCCCGTGGCAGCGGCGTTCCGCGCCGAGCACGGACTGCAGTGCGGGTTCTGCACCCCCGGCATGGTGATGGCCGCGGTGGGGCTCCTGCGGGAGAACCCGACGCCGACCGAGCGGGAGGTCCGCGAAGGACTGGAGGGCAACCTCTGCCGCTGCACCGGCTACCACAACATCGTCCGTGCGGTGCTCCTCGCCTCCGGTCAGGACCCCGACGCGGCGCGGCCCGGCGCAACGGGTGACGGTCTGGTCGCGCCGGGCTTCTCCGTGGGCAGCGCATGATCCCCGTCGGGTTCGCCTACGAGCGCCCCGACGCTGTCGAAGGAGCCCTGGAGCTTCTCGCCGAGCACGGCGAGGACGCCACGGTCCTTGCCGGTGGCCACTCGTTGCTCCCGGTGATGAAGCTGCGGCTCGGCACACCCGAGCTGATCATCGACATCGGACGGTTGTCGGAGCTGTCCTACGTCCGTGTCGAGGGCGACGAGGTGGCGATCGGGGCGGGTACGAGGCACCACGCGGTCGAGACCTCCGACGTCGTGGCCGCCGAGGTGCCGCTGCTCGCGGCCGTCGCCCGCACGGTCGGTGACCCCCAGGTGCGCCACCGTGGCACGCTCGGCGGGTCGCTCGCCCACGCCGACCCGGCGTCCGACCTGCCCGCCGCCGTGCTGGCGCTGGGGGGCACGGTGGTACTGCGCAGCCTGCGTGGCGACCGGTGCGTGCCGATCACGGCGTTCTACACCGGGGTGTTCTCCTCGGTGAGGGAGCCCGACGAGCTCGTCGTCGAGGTCCGGGTGCCGCGGACCGGGGGTGCCGGGTGGGCCTACGAGAAGTTCACCCGCCGGGCCAACGACTGGGCCATCGTCGGCGTCGCCGTCGTCGACGGCCGCGTCGGGCTGGTCAACATGGGTTCCACCCCGTTGCGGGCCTCGGCCACCGAGGCCGCCCTGGCCGAGGGCGCGTCGATCGTCGACGCCGCGATGCTGGCCGACCGGGACACCGATCCGCCCGCCGACGTCGCGGGCACCAAGGAGTACCGCCGCCACCTGGCGCGGGTGTTCGCCCGGCGTGCGTTGACCACAGCTATTGTGGCGTGATGGCCGGAATCCGGATCTTGCATGGTCCGGCCCTTTCGAGGGATGGGATAGAGATGAGCCCCGCCCACGCGGCCGCAGCAGACGAGGGACCCGGCCTCCTCGCGGGCCGGTACGAACTCGGCCCGGTGATCGGGGCCGGGTCCTCTGCGGTGGTTCACCAAGGGTGTGACCTGATCAGCGGTGCGCCTGTGGCAGTCAAGATCCTGCACCCGGGGGCGTCCGCCAACGACCTGCGCCAGCATCACCAGGAGATGGAGGCGCTGGCCAAGCTCACCCATCCCGGGCTCGTCGCGCTGCACGGCGGCGGCACCGAGGGCGGCCGCCACTTCGTGGTCACCGACCTGGTGGAGGGCTCCACCCTGGCGCAGCGGATCCGCGGCGGCCCGCCGCTCTCGCCCGCCGCGGTGCGGGTACTGGGAACGGATCTGGCCGAGGCGCTCGCCTACGTGCATGCGCGTGGCTTCATCCACCGGGACATGAAGCCCGCCAACGTCCTGCTCGACCACGCGGGCCGACCCAAGCTCGCGGACTTCGGCATCGCGCGCGCGGTCGACGGGACCTCGTTCACCGGATCCGGGTACGTCGTCGGCACGGCCGCCTACCTCGCGCCGGAGCAGGTCCGCGGGGAGCACGTCGGGCCCATGGCCGACATCTACGCGCTCGGGCTGGTGCTGCTGGAGGCGTTGACCGGGTACCGCGAGTACCCCGGGCTCCCGGCGGAGTCGGCGACCGCCCGCCTGCACCGCCCCCCGGAGATACCCGAAGGGCTGCCCGGTGGCCTCGGCGCCCTGCTGGAGGCGATGACGGACGACGAACCGGCCCGGCGGCCGACGGCGATGTCGGTCGCCGGCACGCTCGCGGGCGGTGCGCCCGCGCGCCGGTGGGCGGCGCGTGCGGCCGCATCGTTCCTGCTGCGTCGCGTCGCGGCGCCGTCGGTCGCGGCGTTGTTCCTGCTGGCTGTCATCATCATCGGCGGTGCGGCCTGGCTCCCGGGGGGCGAGGTGTCCCCCGGCGACAGGACGACGGCCGGGCCCGACGGTGCCGCGCAGGGTGGTCCCGGCGCCGCGTCGGTGCAGGCGGCAGTGACCGACGCCACGGGTGCCGATGCGCCCCTCGACCCGCTCGCACCCCCGGCCGGCGCGGCCTCCGGCCCCGGCGTCCCGGAACTGGCGGGAGCAGGCGACGCGGCGGCCAGTCTTCCCGGTTCGAACCCGCCCGCCGGCACGAGCGCCGGCGCCGCCCCGGAATCCGCGACCGTTCCGAATCCCGAGGTCGGCACGAACGTCACGCCCGAGGCCCCCGCGGGAGGCGGCGCCAACGGCGCCAACGGCGCCAACGGTGCCCCGGCGACCGCCGCTCCCGGCGGGGTACCGGCCGGGCCGGAATCCGACGGCGACGATGCCGCCGACGCCGGCGCCGACGCCGGCGCCGACGCCGACGCCGACGCCGACGCCGGCGCCGGCGCCGGCGCCGGCGCCGCCAACCCTGACAAGAAGGGCAAGAAGAACGACCACGAAAGGAACGGACGCCCGAACGCGGGCGACGACGACTGAACGACTCACCCCGCGTGCCGGCGGCCCCCCGCTCACGTCCGGTGGGCCCGGGGTGGCGAGGACCGTCGCTGACCACCCGAGTCGCCCCTGACGGCCTCGGGTGGTCAGCACAACAGCGCCCGCGGCCGCACCTGCCCCGGACGACGCTCCACTCCCACCGCGCGGGTCCCCACCGGCAGCGGACACGATTGAAAACTTCGAACACCGGTGGTGCGTATAGGTCGCTATTGTACGAAGCTGGGACGGACGACCACCCCCCCGCCTCGGAGAGATAGAGAGACATGACCACCGTCAACCCTGCGCGCACACCGAACTCGACCCGCGCCGACGCGATCGGACGCTGGGCGCTGGTGATCGCGACGCTGGCCACCGGGCTGTTCACGGCACTGATCTGGACGTTCGCTGTGGCCAAGGACCCGGCCGGCCGTGGGTGAGCGGAACGGCCACGCCGACAGCGTGGAGGGCTACCCGTCGTCGTCACGTCCGGGGACCAGGCTGCACAGGGCCGAGTCGACGAGGTACTCGACCAGCCCGGGTTCGGTGACCGGTTGCCGGCTGACCAGCCGCCGGTAGAACAGCGCGCCGCCGATGACGTCGAGGAGTCGCTCCGTGTCGGTGCCCGGTGGGATCTCGTCGCGCGCGATCGCGTCGCGGATCGCTGATCGCGCAGGCTCGCGTCGCCGGTCGATGAACCGGGCGAGCAGGTCGCCGAGCCGGGGATCGCGGTGGGCGGCGTCGGCGAGGGAGGGCAGCACCTGCAGGGACGGCGCGGCTTCCAGACCATGGGCGAGGCGGGTGAACACCGAGACGAGGTCCACGCGCAGGTCGCCACAGCCGGAGGGTTCCGGTGCACCCCAGGCCAGCTGCTCGAACGCCTCGATGAGCAGGGTCTCCAGGTCGGGCCAGTGACGGTAGATCGTACTGCGGGCGACCCGGGACCCCGCGGAGACGGCGTCGATCGTGGCCGCGCCGAACCCCCGCTCGAGGAGTACAGCGCCGGCGGCCTCCAGCACGGCGCGCCGGGTCCGCTCCACCTGGGGATTCCGTCGCGTCACCGGGGCATTCTCCCTGCCCGCCCGCCGGTTCGTCGCCCACCACGGTGGCTCGGCGTGCCGGACCGGTCGATGTCGGCCACCAGCCAGCCGCCGTGGTGGTCGGTCACCCGATGGTCCCGGCCGGTGGCGGCGCCCAGGACGGCCAGCGCGGCGGCGTCGAAGGTCCGGACGTGACCCCACGTCGCGTCCGGCTCGAGCTCGTAGGGCACGGCGACCACGACGCGTCGCCGGGCCAGTCGGAGCATCTCGGCGAGGACGATCGCGTCGACCCCGGGCGGCAGGTGCTCCAACAGGTGCACCGCGAACACGGTGTCGGCGCAGCCGGTGGCCAGCGGGACGGCCGTGGCGTCACCGGCCACCGGCGCGACCGGCACGCCGAGTTCGGACGCCATCCGACCCAACAGCCGGACCGTTCCGCTCGACAGGTCGACGGACGTCACGTCGTGCCCGTCCATGGCGAGGCGCAGCGAGAGGAATCCGAAGCAGCAGCCCAGCTCCACCACCGATCCGACGGCGAGCGCGGCGGCCCGGTCGTGCACCGGCGCCATACCCGCGTTCGTGCCGCCCGGGGTACCGCCGGTGGCCAGCGAGGCGAGGGTGTTGCGGTAGAAGGCGGTCCAGGCCCGCATCGGGTCCGGATCGGTCGACAGCACCACCGAGACGAAGGCGCTCTCGAACGACGACGCCTCCAGCAACCCCGGCGTGACCAGGTCGTCGGCAAGCCATCCGGCGAGGTCGTTGCTGATCTCCTCAGGGCGGATCCGGTGGCGCAGCCGCCCGCCCGGACCGAGCGTCAGGTGCGGCGCCTGCCTGTGAGCCATCCGGCCACGCTAGGCGTCGACACCGCCCCGGACGGCCCTCCGAACGGACGGAACCGGTCGGACCCCGCAGCGTCTGCTCAGCGCCCCACGAGCTCCGTCGCCAACTCCGTCGCCGCGGTCTCCAACCCCGTCAGGTCGCGCACGACGCGGACGCGGCTGCAGTACTCGGCGTAGTCGGGCAGGTCGCAACCCCCCAGACCCCAGGAGTAGCGGGGCTCGGGGGTGAGCCAGATCGTCTCCCGGGCGCGGCGGGTGATCTCGGCGAACGCCTCCAGGTTCGGGTCGTTGTCGTTGTCTCGCCCGTCACCGAGCACGATCACCGTCGAACGCCGGTTGACCGCCGACCCGAAGTCCTCGCCGAACGTCCCGTGCACCAGGTGCAGCGTGAACCGGGCGGTGGCCCGCACCGACAGCGAGACGTCGGCGAGGATCACCAGCCGTGGCTTGTCCTCCGCCCGGGTCACCGTCACGGGCGCGAACGGGATGCCGTCGAAGCGCATGTTCCCGCGCATCGTGGCACCCGAGTCGATCCGGCCCCGGCTGGAGACCTTGCGCTCGTGGGTCAGCCCGCTGTGCAGGGAGCGGGCGAGGCGGCGCAGCGACTCCTCCAGCTCTGTGCGCTCGTGCTCGCCCACCCGGTCGACCTCGGCGACCTTCGAGCTCTCCGCGCCCTCGACGACCCGGTGCTCGAGTGCCAGCAACGCCTCGAGGTGCTTCTTGAGCGCCTCGGGGAGCCCGGCCAGCACGCCGGTGAGGCGGCGGCGCGACGCGGCGGCGTCGTCCTCGGTGCCCTCCTGCGACTCCGCGTCGATGGCGTCGAGCCAGCCCAGCAGCGCCTCCTGCTGCGCGACCGACAGGTCGGCGTCCACCTTCGTGCCTGCTGCTGGGAGATCTGGCCGGGCGTCCCCGCGTTGTGCAGCCGGTCGGTCTCGATCTGGACGCGGGTGCCCTCGGAGGCCTGGCCGGTGTCCTCCTCGGAGATGACGATCTCGTCGGTCATCGCGGCCAGGTCGATCTTGTTGGCCTCCTGGTGCAGGTTGTACTGCTGGGCGAGGTCCTCGGGGTCGAAGAAGTCGCGGATGTCGACGGGTTTGCCGTGGCTGTGGCCCTGCTGGGGGGTCTCGCTCGGCTCCTCGCCGAGGGTGAAGTCCTCGAGGGCGCCGGAGTCGGAGAGGTCATCGTGGCCGTGCCCGTGGCCGTGACCCGTCTCGGTGCCGGGTTCACGGGGCGCGCTTGGCGCCCAGGCCGGCGCCGAAGCTGCGGGTGCCGCGTTCCGCCGGCACCTTCGGCGGCTTCAGGGGCGCCGCACCTTCGTCGCCTCCGAGGGGGTTGCTGCCGTAGGTGTGGCCGGAACCGGCCCGGGGTGTCCTTCGCGGCCCGGACCGCGCGGCCGTCCACCTCGTCGGCGTCGTCCTCGACCGCGGCCGGGCGGGACGGGTGGTCGTCGTGGCCGCCGTGGCCGTGCCCGTGGCCGTGGCCCGCCTCCAGTGCCTCGTCGGCGCGGTCGACCTCGTCGATCAGCAGCACGACGGGTTGCTCGGAGCGGATCGCCTCCAGCAGCGGGCGTGAGGCGAGGAACCGCTCGGAGAAGAAGACGCTCTCCTGCGCGCCGATGCGGTCGACCGCCGACTCCAGCGTGGGTGCGTCCGCGACGACCTGGCCGATCTTCTCGCGCAGGATCTGCGTGTAGAGGAGCTGTTTCCCGTCGTCCCACTCGTAGAGCGCCTCGGTCTCGTCCTGGCCTTCGTAGCACTGCAGGCGCAGCAACCGGCGGCCGTGCTCGCCCAGCACGGCGACGACCTCGTCGACGGAGGTGAACTGTCCGGTTCCGGACACGAACTGCGCCTGCTGCTCCTCACCGAGCGACCGAGCGAGGGCGTCGACCGCAGTCGACGCCCCGAGGGTAAGCGCTGTCACTCAGGTCAGCAGGTCGTCGAGATCACCGTTCATGCAGTGGTCGACGGCGGGGCGGACCGTCTCGAAGGTGCACTCCTCGGGGTTGCCCGGTGTGCCGTGGGTGTCGACGCCCATCGCGTCGGCGATGTCGGCGAACCGCTTGTAGTGCACCGGCATGTTGAACGCCCACACCCGCGGGAGCGCGACCGCGTTGTTCAGGCCGTGGTGGGTGTCGTAGAACGCGCTGACCGCGTGCGAGATCGAGTGGATGATCCCGAGGCCGCCGGAGTTGAACGCCTGGGCCGCGATGTACTGCGCGTGCATCATCCCCGAGCGGCCCGCGTAGGACTGCGGGTTCCACACGGCCTCACGCAGGTTGCGCGCGGTCAGCTTGATCGCGTGCAGCGCGTTGCCCAGGGACGGGTCGAAGTCCAGCCGCGAGACGTAGGGCTCCGAGGCGTGCGCGAGGACGTCGAACCCGCACTGCGCGGTGTAGTCGATCGGGCAGCGAACTCGTTGACGTTGTGTCCGTCGTGGGCCACGGAGACCCGCGCGCCCTTGCAGGCGTCGTGGGACGAGCCGCCACCGATCGAGACGAAGCTGTCGCAGTTGTTCTGCCGGTAGAGGCCCACAGCGTCCATGACGTTGTAGTCCTTGGGGTTGGACTCGACCTGGTCGTAGATGACGACCTCGAGGCCGTGGTACTTCATCGACTCGGAGATCTTGTGGACGATGTCGGAACCACGCAGGCCCGAGGTCATGATCAGCGACTTCTTGAAGCCCAGTTTGAGGGCCTCCGGCCCGATCAGCTCGTGTGCGCCCGGACCCAGCAACGCGCGCGGGAAGGGGTGGAACTCCTTGATCGGGAAAAGCGGAAGCATCCCGTCGACCTGCATGGCAGCCCTTTCCGGTGCAGGGGGTGGTCGACCCCGACGCTCGGTGAGGAGGTGGCTGCCGGACACCGTCGCGCGGACGGGCGCGCACCCTCCGATCGGGCAGGTCCGGTCAGGGAAGTCGGGTGGCCGAGTGGGACCGGGTGACCTCGGTGAAGCCGCGGCGCGTATACCAGCGGTGCGGCCAGTCGGCCGCGTCGGCCTCCAGGACGACGAGGTCACAGCCCGCCTCGCCTGCGAGCGCCCGGGCGTGCGCCACCAGCGCGTCCGCATGCCCGCGGCCCCGGTGGGCCGGGTCGGTCCCGACGGCGTCGAGCTGCGCGGTGGCACCGTCGATCTTGAGCAGGCAGCCGGCGACGACCTCGCTGCCGTCGCGGACCGCGAGATGGCGCAGGTCGATCACGGCGGCCTCCGCGTCGTAGCGGTCGGCGAGCTGGGCGACCGCGGAGTCGCTGACCCCGGGGATGTCGCGGCGCCACATCGCGTCCCACAGCGGTCGCAACGCCGCACGTTCGACCTGTTCGACGCGTCCGTTCCGCGCGCCACCGGCGGGGGCGGCCATGCCGACGAGCTCCTCGATGTGCCAGCCGAACTCGACGAGCCCGGCCGCGGTCGGGGCGAGGTGGGCGCCGCTCAGCAGAGCCATGCGGTGACCGATACCGGCCCCGCCGAGGACTCGGTCGGCCTCCGCGACGACGGCGGTGGCATCGACCAGGCCGTCGATCAACATCTGGTTGTGCTGGTGGGACTGCGGCACGGACGCGGTGAGCACGGCGACGCCGCCCGTCACCGGCACCTCGGAGCTCGCGGCGCGGCGCAGCAGGGACGGTTCCAGCGTCGCAGCGCGCCCCGCGGCGTCCATGGCGGGGACGAAGGGCGGATCGAAGCCGCCGTCGGTGCGCGGCCGGTAGGGCAGGACGCCCAGCACGGCACCGACCGGCACCGGACCGTAGGCGTGCGGGAAGCGCTGCGACGCCGGATCCGTCGGCACCCCGGGCTCGTACCGGACCTCGACGCCCAGCTCCGCCGGGTCGAGCACGAGCAACACCAGGTCGGTCCGGCCGGCGTAGAGCCGGTTCGCGGGCAGCGCCACCTGCTCCGGTGTCGACAGGTGGACGAACCCCGCCTCGTCCAGCGAAGGCGGCGAGACGACCCCGCAGGCCAGCGCGGCCCGCCACGCCACGGGGGTGGTCAGGTGAAGGAGGTAGGGGCTCACCGACCCAGTCTCCCGCACCCCTCCGACGATGATCATCGAGCACCGGGGTGAACCGTTCGGGGCGGCACAACCTGGCCGCCACCGTCGCCGGCATCCCCGAACCGCTTCGGCGACGACGAAGACCGGTTGTCACCTGCCTTCGGGTGGGGGTCGGGTCCGCTCGTCCGGTGAGCCGCCCCTCCGTCCGGGCGGGCCCGACCTGGTCGTCCGGCGGGCCTTGCCTCTGGCACCGGGTGCCAATATGGTCCTGATCACCGTCAGTCCGCGATGTCAGGAGCAGCCGATGGCCCCCAGCAGCGATGTCGAGTCCACTGACACCGATGAGCCGCTCGCGGAGGAGACGCTCGTCGAGGAGGTCTCGATCGACGGCATGTGCGGTGTCTACTAGCGCCGCGCCCGGGCCCGGCGGCGCGGCGCTGGACCCCGCCGCGTTCGATCCCGCCGCGTTCGATCCCGCCGCGTTCGATCCCGCCGCGCCGTTCCGGTGCAGCCCGAAGGTGGCCGTACGCCCGGAGTCGTTCGGGGCGTTGGTCTACCACTTCGGCACCCGCCGGCTGTCGTTCCTCAAGACTCCCGAGCTCGTGGACGTCGTGTCCGGCCTGGAGCACCACCCGTCGGTGCACGCCGCGATCGAGGCTGCGGGCGTCGAGCAGTCCCAGCGCCCCGCCTACCTGCGCGCGCTGGCCGGCCTGGCCGCCAACGGAACCATCGAGGAGCGTTCGTGAAGCTGGTCGAGCACTTCCAGTACGGCCTGAGCTCGCCGATCTGCCTGACCTGGGAGCTGACCTACGCCTGCAACCTCGCGTGCGTGCACTGCCTGTCGTCGTCGGGGCGGCGCGACCCGCGGGAGCTGTCCACACAGGAGTGCAAGGCCGTCGTCGACGAGCTGCGGCGGATGCAGGTCTTCTACGTCAACATCGGCGGCGGTGAGCCGACGGTGCGCCCGGACTTCTGGGAGCTGCTCGACTACTCGATCGACCACGACGTGGGCGTCAAGTTCTCCACCAACGGCATCAAGCTCGACCGGAAGCGGGCGGACCAGCTCGCCCGCACCGACTACGTCGACGTCCAGATCTCGCTCGACGGCGCCACCGCGGAGATCAACGACCAGGTCCGCGGTCCCGGCTCCTACGCCACCGCGGTACGGGCGCTGGAGAACCTGGCCGAGGCCGGCTTCGCCCAGCCCAAGATCAGTGTGGTGATGACGCGCCAGAACGTCGACCAGCTCGACGAGTTCGCGGCGATCGCCGCCACGTTCGGCGCGCAGCTGCGCATCACCCGCCTGCGCCCGTCCGGTCGCGGCGCCGACGTCTGGGACGAGCTGCACCCGCTGCCCTCGCAGCAGCGGCAGCTCTACGACTGGCTCGTCGCGCACGGTGACAACGTCCTGACCGGCGACTCGTTCTTCCACCTCTCGGCCTACGGCGAGGCGTTGCCAGGGTTGAACCTGTGCGGAGCGGGCCGTGTGGTCTGCCTGATCGACCCGGTCGGTGACGTCTACGCCTGCCCGTTCGCGATCCACGACCAGTTCCTCGCCGGGAACGTCCGCTCGCCGGGCGGGTTCGGGGAGGTCTGGCAGAACTCGGCGTTGTTCACCGAGCTGCGGCAGCCGCAGACGGGCGGGGCCTGCCGGAGCTGCATGCACTACGACTCCTGCCAGGGTGGGTGCATGGCGGCGAAGTTCTTCACCGGCCTCCCGCTCGACGGGCCGGATCCCGAATGCGTGCGCGGGTTCGGCGAGGCGGCTCTCGCGGCGCGGGACGGCTCGATCGCGGTCCCGACGTCGCAGGTGGACCACTCACGACCGGGCCCGAGACCCCGCGTGCCGGTGACGATCGGGATGCCGTCGTTGCGCGGATCCGCGGGCGGGGGCCCGGCGATGCAGCCGGACAAGGCGTGCGAGACCAGCCCGCTGGTCGGCATGCCCGGTGACCCGTCGGACTCACGGCTGCGCGTGCCGGCCGCGGGCAGCTGACGTCCGGGCCGTGGCCGCTCCCGCCGGCCGCGTCCGACATGTGTCGCTGAGGTGAGGGGACATGTGGTGCCGAGCCTCGTCACCCCGTCACGCTGCGGGGGCGCAAGGCGTCGAGCCGGGTCGTGTTCGGGCCGCACGAGACCAATCTCGGGTACCGGCGCGAGATGTCGACCCGGCACGTCGCCTACTACGCACGACGGGCCGCGGGGGGCGCCGGGATGGTCGGCACCGAGGTGGCGTCGGTGCACGACTCGGACCACCCCTACGAGCGTGCCCCGCTCGCGGCCGACTGCGGTGCGGGATGGGCGGACGTGGCGCGCGCCCGCCGTCCGCACGGCGCGCTCGTGCTCGCCGGTCTCGGCCACGCCGGCGCCCAGGGCAGCACGGCGTACGGGCCGACGGTGCTGTGGGGGCCGTCGCGGGTGGCCGACGTGGTGACCCGCGAGGTGCCGATGGAGATGGAGCAGCCCGAGGTCGACGCGTTGGTGGCGGGCTTCGGCGACGCGGCGGCGCTGGCCGTCCGGGCGGGTCTCGACGGTGTGGGGGTGAACGCGGGGCAGCACTCGATCCTGCGCCAGTTCTGCTCCGGGCTCACCAACCACCGGACCGACGCCTACGGCCACGACCGGGACCGGTTGCTCCGCGAGGTGCTGGTCGCCGTCCGTGCGGCGCTGGGGGAGGACCGGATCCTGGGCCTGCGGCTGTGCGGCGACGAGCTCGCCCCGTGGGCGGGGATCACCCCGGCGCAGGCGGCCGTCACCGCGGCGGCGATCGCGGGGTGGATCGACCACCTCGTGGTGGTGCGGGGCTCCGGCCTGTCCGTGCACGCCACCCGTCCCGACCTGCACACCTCGCCCGGCTTCAACCGCTTGCTCTGCGCACACCTGCGCATCGGGCCGGGCGTCGCGCCGGCGCTGCCGGGCAGCGGCGCGCTGGTGCTGCCGGGCAGCGTCGTCGACCCCGGCTTCGCCCAGGCGGCGCTCGACGAGGGCGTCGCGGACCTGGTCGAGATGACGCGCGCACAGATCGCCGAGCCCGACCTCGTCGCGCACGTCCGAGCGGGCACGTCCGAGCGGGTACGCACCTGCACGCTGTCCAACCAGCGCACCGCCGTACGCGACACCCGCAACCCCCTCGTCTCCGACGACGCCGAGCCCGGCGCGGGCCACGAGCTGGAGGATCCGCCCGTCGACGGCACCGATCCGTATCCGCGTGACGTGCTCGTGGTCGGCGGCGGCCCCACCGGGTTGGAGGCGGGTGCTGGCCCTGCGCGGGCAGGGGGTACGGCTGGCCGAACGGTCCGACGCCCTCGGCGGGCCCTGCGGCTCGCCGCGGCAGTGGGGGGCCGGGCGCGGATGGGGTTGCTGATCCGCTGGTGGGAACGCGAGCTGGCCCGGCTGGACGTCGACGTCCGGCTGGGCACCGAGTTCCACCCCGCCGAGTTCCACCCCGCCGAGTTCCACCCCGCCGGGCTCGACGGGCACCTGGTCCTGCTCGCGACCGGTTCCCGGCCCGGCCCGCGCACCTACCCGTCCGACGGCGTGGTGCTGGACGCGGCCTCGTTCGAGGCCTCGGTCCTCGCTGCGGGCTCCACCGCGGCCGCACTGGACGCACTCCCGCCCGGGCCGGTCGTCGTGCACGACCCGATCGGCGACTGGACCGGCGTGGGGGTGGCTTCTCAGATCGCCGCAGCGGGGCGGCCGACCGCGATCGTCACCCCCGACCAGGTGGCCGGCATGCGGCTCGGCGACCCGGCGTCGGCACATGCCTGGTTGGCCCGCGCCGCGGTGACCCCCGAGCTGCGCTCGACGCTCCTGCAGGTGCGTGCCGGTCGCGTGCTCCTGGAGCGCGTGTGGACCGGTGAGCGGCGTGAGATCGGCTGCGCGTTCGTCGTCGACTGCGGGCATCGGCTCCCCGAGGACGCGTTGTGGCTCGCGCGACGCGCATCGCCGCGCGCCGGTGACTGCGTCGCACCCCGCACGGTGTACGAGGCCGTCCTGGAGGGCAGACGGGCCGCCGCGTTTCTCGTGCGCGAGAACTTCGGAAGAGCGACTCCCGAGCACCGGTGTGCTGATGCTGCACTCGCCCCTGAGGCTGGGCCCGCTGACCCTGCGCAACCGGATCGTGTTCTCCGCCCACCTCATCGGCGCGGCTGTGGACGGCCTCCCCACCGCCCAGCACACCGCCTGCTGTGCCGCGCGGGCCGCGGGCGGGGCCGGACTGGTGATCACCGAGGAGCACTCGGTGCACCCGGCCGACCGGCCCTACGAGAAGCTGATCCGGGGGCACGACCCCGCCGTTGTGCCAGGGTACCGGCGCCTCACCGACGCCGTGCACGCCCACGGTGTCCCGGTGCTCGCGCAGCTCAACCACAACGGTGGGCAGTTGTCAGGGATGTACTCGCGGGCGCCCGTGTGGGCCCCGTCGCCGGTGCCGGACCCGATGTTCCGGGAGGTCCCGAAGGCCGTCACCGTCGCCGGCATCCGCGAGATCATCGACGGCTACGCGCGGGTGGCCGGGCACTGCGCGGCCGGCGGGTTCGACGGCGTCGAGCTCCAGTGCTCGCACGCGTCGCTGCTGCGCCGGTTCCTCTCGCCGCTGGCGAACCTGCGCGACGACGGCTACGGCGGTCGCTGGAGAACCGCGTGCGGATCGTGCGGGAGGTCGTGGTCGCGGTGCGCGCGGCCATCGGCTCGGGCCGCGCGGTGGGCGCCCGGCTCTGTGGTGACGAGGGCATCCCCGGGGGCACGCCGCTCGCCGAGGCCGTGGAGACCGCACGGATCCTCGAACGCGACGGTGTCGACTACGTCAACACCTCGGTCGGGGTCGCGACCGCCACGCTGCATCTCGTCGAGGCGCCGATGCCGGTGGGTCCGGGTTACGCGCTGTGCGTCCCGTCTGCGATCCGGGCGGCCGTGTCGGTGCCGGTGATCGGCGTCGGTCGGTTCACCGTTCATGGCGACGCCGAGCGGGCGCTGGTCGCGGGGCACTGCGACCTGGTCGGGGTCGTCCGCGGGCAGATCGCCGACCCCGATCTCGCCGCGGCCCCGACCCGGACCTGCGTCGGGTGCAACCAGGAGTGCGTCGGGAGGGTCGGGCTCAACCAGCGACTACGGTGCGTGGTCAACCCCCGCGCGGGCCGCGACGCCGTGCGGCTCCCGGCGCCGACCGTCCCGGGCCAGCGGGTGCTGGTCGTCGGCGGCGGGCCCGCCGGGTTGGCGGCCGCGGCCGCCGCCGCCGCGCGCGGGCACCGGGTGACGCTGTGTGAGCGCGCACCGCGGACGGGAGGGCAGGTCCGCGTGGCCGCGTCGGCGCCGGGCAGCGCCGAGTTCGGGAACGTGACACGCGACCTGCTCGCCGAGTGTCGGCGGCGCGGCGTCGAGATCCGGATCGGCGTGGAGGTGGCGCCCGCCACGGTGGACGTGATCGGCCCCGACGTGGTCGTGCTCGCCACCGGATCCCGGCCGACGCGACAGGCGTGGGCACCCGTACCCCGACTCGCGCACACGCAGACCCCGACTCGCGGGGGGTCGGCCTACGACTGGGTGGTCTGCGCCGTGCCGCCCACCCCCGAGGACGGTCTGTGGCATGCGCTGGCCGGGACCGGGGTCGCCGTGCACCGGATCGGCGACTGCCTGGCCCCTCGCCGCGCCCACGCCGCGATCTCCGAGGGCGAACGGGTGGCGGTCGCGCTGTGAACGTCCTGCGGCTGGGCGAGCGGACCTGGACCGAGCTCGACGGACCGGCCCCGCGCACTGTGGTCGTCCCCGTCGGGGCGCTCGAACAGCACGGCCCGCACCTTCCCCTGGACACCGACGCGCGCATCGCGGCGGCCGTCGCCCGCCGGGCCGCCGACGACGATCCGGCGCTGTTGCTCGCCCCGCCCCTGGCCTACGGCGCGTCGGGCGAGCACGAGGGCTTCCCGGGGACGCTGTCGATCGGGCACGCGGCGCTCCGCGCGCTGCTGGTGGAGCTGGGTCGCTCGGCGGGGATGTGGGCGTCGCGGCTGCTGTTCGTCAACGGCCACGGCGGCAACCTGCCGACCGTCCCCGAGGCCGTCGCGCAGCTGCGCTACGAGGGCCGTGACGTCGCGTGGTTCGGCTGCACCGTCCCCCGCGGGGACGCCCACGCGGGCCGCACCGAGACCTCGATCCTGCTCGCCCTCGACCCCGATCTGGTCAGGACGGACGCGCTGGCGACGGGCAACACGACACCTCTGGTGGAGCTGCTCCCCATCCTGACCAGCGGTGGAGTGGCCGCGGCAAGCCCGAACGGCGTGCTCGGCGACCCCCGGGCCGCCACGCCCGAGGAGGGCTCGAGGCTCCTGGCGGAGATGGTCGCGTCCCTGCGCGAACGCCTGGGCCGGTGGAAGCCCGACGAGCGCGGCCGCCTCACCTGATCAGGTCGCCGGGGCTCGACTCGGCACGGGCCAGGAGCAGGGGCACGAGCTGTTCCTCCGCCGAGAGCGAGCCGTGCTGCCCGGGCAGCACGGAGATGTGCGGCTCCGCCGCGGACCGGATGACGGCGGCCGTCCCGCGGGCCGCCACCACGACATCGCCGAGCCGGTCGGCGAACCGTGCGCCCATCGGACCGAACCAGCCCTCGGCCACAGCCTGCTCGCCCGGCACCACCCAGGCCGCGTCACCGAGCACCTCCCGCCAGGTCGCGAGCACGTCGGCGGCGGCGCCGGGGTGGGCGTGAACGTGGCGTGACCGGGGGTCGCCGCCGAGCAGCAGCACGTCGCGGAGCAGGTCGGGATCGGTGTCGGCGTCGAAGCGGCGGTCGACGGCCACCATGCCGTGGTCGCCGGTGACCGCCAGCAGGGCATCGGAGGGCAGGTGCTCCGCGATCAGCGACGCCAGCCGGTCCACCTGCGCGAGCTGGAGACGCCATGGCAACGAGCCCGGGCCGTGGAGGTGACCCATCGCGTCGAGGTCGGCGTGGTACCCGTAGCAGAGGCGGCGTCCCGGGCCGGTCAGCGCGGTGATCATCGCGGCGGCGAGGTCGCCCAGCGCGTGCGTGCCGCGGAACCGCCCGCCGCGCAGCGTGGCGCGCGTCAGGCCCGAGTCGCGGAACGCCCACTGCGACACCACGGCCACCTCGACGCCGGCCGCCGCGGCCTGCTGCAGGACGGTCGGCATCTGCTGGACCTCTTCGGGAGGATGCAGCTCCCGCAGGTCGACGGCCTGGTCGGTGCCGTGCGAGGTCCAGTGCAGGGCGTCGATCACCTGGTTCTCGGACACCCGGAACGAGGTGCCGAGCATCCCGTGCGCGCCCGGCGGCAGCCCGGTGCCCAGTGACGCCAGGCTGACGGCGGTGCTGGACGGGAACCCGACGGTCAGCGGTCCCGCGTCGGGCAGGCTCGACAGGAAGGGGGCGTCGGCAGCGTGGGCGCGTAGCAGTTCGGTGCCCAGCCCGTCGACGAGCAGCAGCGCAGCGGCCCGCACCGGCTCGACGACCAGCGCCGGGGCCGGCCCCGCCACCCCGAGCGCGGCGAGCAGGGCGGGCAGCACCTCGGCGAGCGAACGGCGGCCGTACTCGGGCAGTACCGGGCTGGTCACGGTGGCAGCGTTGCAGGTGCCGGGCCACCCCGCGGAGTTCGGGTTGACCGCCGATGCGTATGGGTGCGCAGAGCCGCGGTCGATGCGCGCCCGGGTTGGCGGCCGCCACGCCTACGCTGGGCGCCGTGGGAGGGTGCGACGAGGTCCGGCACCGATCGCTCACAGGGCTCGTCGGGCCCGGGCGGACGGCGCTGCCGCTCGGGTTCCGGGTCGCGCTGGAGCGGCGCGCCCGGGTGCTCGACGACGGTGCCGTGCTGCTGGGTGGGGCGCCGCCGCGGATGCTGCATCTCGCCCGGGCCGCGCGGGTGCTGCTGGCGGGTGGAGCGTTCACCGTCACCGATCCGACGTCGGCCGCGCTGGCCCGCACGCTGCTCGACGCGGGAATCGCCCACCCGGTCTCCGCTCCTGCCGAGGTGGTGCCGGGTGCCGCGGACGTCACCGTCGTGGTGCCGGTGAAGGACCGTGCCGCCTCGCTGGCACGCCTGCTCGCCGCGCTCCCACCGATGGGTGGTCTGGTCGTGGTGGATGACGGCTCGACGGACCCGGCACCCGTCGCCGCCGTCGCCGGGCGTGCGGGTGCGACGGTGCTCCGCCACCCGCGGTCGCGGGGTCCGGCCGCGGCACGCAACGCCGGGCTCGCCACCGCCACGACGCCCCTGGTCGCGTTCCTCGACTCCGACGTCGTGCCGGAGCCGGGTTGGCTCGCACCGCTGCTCGCCGGGTTCGCCGACCCGGCCGTCGGGCTCGTGGCGCCCCGGATCGTCGCCCTGGCGCCCGTCACCGGCTGGTTGCCGACCTACGAAGCCGTCCGGTCCTCATTGGACCTCGGACCCGATCCGGCGCTCGTCGTCCCGCGTTCCCGTGTGGCGTACGTGCCGAGTGCGGCGCTGCTCGTGCGCCGCCACGCCGTCGGCGAGGGGTTCGACGAACAGATGCGCGTGGCAGAGGACGTCGATCTCGTGCTCCGGCTGCACCGGGCCGGCTGGCGGCTGCGCTACGAACCCGCGGCCCGCGTGGCGCACGACCACCGCACCACCGTGGGCGCGTGGTGGCTGCGCAAGGCCTACTACGGCACCGGGGCCGCACCGTTGGCGCTGCGCCATCACGCAGCCGTCCCCCCGATGGTGGTGAGCCCGTGGTCGGCGGCCGCGGGCGGGCTGGTGATGCTGGGACGGCCGCTCGCGGCACTGGGCGTGTGTGTCGTGGCGGCCGAGCGGCTGGCGCGGCGGCTCCAGAAGATGCTGCATCCGCGCGCCACCGCGGCGCGGCTGATCGGTCTCGCCGCCGTCGGTGCCCTCGCTCAGACCGCGGACGCCATGACCAGGCACTACTGGCCGTTGACGGCGCTGGCGTGCCTGTTCTCCGCCCGGGCCCGCCGCACCGTCGTCACGGTCGCGGTGGCCGGGGGGGTGGTGGACTGGTGGCGCCACCGCCACCGTGACGCCCGCGTACGCCCCGGGTTGGCGGGGTACGTGCTGGCCCGCAGGCTCGACGACCTGGCCTACGGTGCCGGCCTGTGGTGGGGGGCGGTGCGGCATCGCACGGTGGAACCGCTTCGGCCGGTCAGCTCCGCGCCGGCACGTCCACCTCTCGGACGAACACCGCCTACTCGTCGGCTGTGAGGGCGCGGTCGGCCGGGTGGGTGTGTGCAGTCCGTCAGGGTTAGTCCGAACGGCTGAAAAACCGGTTCACTGCGACTCCGCATGTGCGGCGTTTCGAGCAATACCACGCCGACTCCGCGGATTCCACAGGCTCGTGACGGCGGGCGAGTCGTCTGTCGCCTCCGGGCGGGTGACCACGGGAGGGTAGGGCCTGTTGCACAGGTCGTTGATCGGCGGTGTGATGTGTTCGCCGCCACAACGGCGTGTGCGGTGCCGGTGGTGTGTCCGCCTCCGGCCGATCCCCGGAAAGTCCTGGCGGCTGAGACATCGAGGTCGCGGTTGAGGAGAAGCTCATGGCACAGGTCCGGGTCACCGTCGACGGCGTGAACTACGCCGACGACGTCGAGCCCCGCACGTTGTTGGTCCACTACCTGAGGGAGCAGCTCGGCAAGACCGGCACCCTCGTCGGCTGCGACACCAGCAATTGCGGTGCCTGCACCGTCCACCTGAACGGGCAGAGCGTGAAGTCCTGTTCGGTGCTGGCCGTCCAGGCCGACGGGGCCGAGGTCACCACCATCGAGGGCATCGCCCGCGACGGGAAGCTGCATCCGATGCAGGAGGCGTTCAACGAGCAGCACGCGCTCCAGTGCGGCTACTGCACGCCCGGGATGATCATGCAGGCCATCGACCTGCTCGGGGACAATCCCGATCCCGATGAGCAGGAGGTCCGCGAGGGCATCGAGGGCAACCTCTGTCGTTGCACGGGCTACCAGAACATCGTCCGCGCGGTGCAGAGCGCAGCGCACAAGATGAGGCCGGGCGCCCACGCCCTCGACCCGAACACCCCGGTCCCCGTGGCCGGAGGAGGCAACTAGATGACGACCACCGCCGACCCCACCACGCTCGAGTTCGGCAAGGCGCGTACCCGCAAGGAGGACGCGCGCCTCATCACCGGCCGGACCCGTTTCACCGATGCCATCACCCCGCACGGCACCCTGCACATGCACGTCGTGCGCTCGCCGCTTTCGCACGCGACGATCACCGGGGTCGACGGGTCCGCCGCTCAGGCCTCGCCCGGCGTCATCGGCGTCTACACCGCAGCCGACCTCGGCGTCGAGGCAGTCGGCCTGCCCTGCGCCTGGCCGATCACCCCGGACATGAAGTCCCCGCAGCGCCCGCTGCTCGCCCACAAGACCGTCCACTTCGCCGGGGAGGGCGTGGCCGTGGTCCTGGCCCGCACGCCCGGTGAGGCCCGCGACGCCGCGGACCTCGTCGAGATCGACTACGAGCCGCTGGAGCCCGTCCTCGACATGGAGGCCGCGCTCGAGCCGGGTGCCACGCTCGTGCACCCCGAGCTCGAGACGAACGAGAACGCCACCTGGGTCTTCGACTCCGGCGCCGCCGGCACCGGGAGCAGCGTCGACGAGGCGATCGCGGCCGCGGAGGCGGACCCCGACTCGGTCGTCCTCAAGCGCCGGTTCCGCCAGCAGCGACTGATCCCGGCGTTCATGGAGCCGCGAGCGGTGGTCTGCGACCCCTCCGGTGAGCAGATCACGCTGTACTCCTCCACTCAGGTGCCGCACATCCTGCGGACGATGACGACGGTCACCCTCGGGGTGCCGGAGAGCAAGCTGCGCGTCATCGCCCCCGACGTGGGCGGCGGCTTCGGCGGCAAGATCGGCGTCGTGCCCGAGGAGATGCTGTGCATCGTCCTCGCCCAGAAGTTCGGCAAACCGGTCAAGTGGAACGAGACCCGCTCGGAGTCCCTGCTCGCCGCGCACCACGGGCGCGACCAGATCCAGGACATCACGATCACGGCCAAGCGCGACGGCACCGTCACCGGCCTCGACGTGCACCTGCTCGCCGACATGGGCGCCTACCTGGGCCTCGTCGGCCCGGGTGTGCCGATCCTCGGCGCGTTCATGTTCAACTCGATCTACAAGTTCCCGGCACTGAAGTTCACCTGCACGAACGTCTTCACCACCAAGACGCTGACCGACGCCTACCGCGGCGCAGGGCGTCCGGAGGCCACCTTCGGCATCGAGCGCATCATGGACGAGCTCGCCGTCGAGCTCGGCCGGGAGCCGATGGAGCTGCGCAAGCAGAACTGGATCACCCACGGTGAGTTCCCGTTCACCACGGTCGTGGGACTCACCTACGACTCCGGCAACTACGAGCAGGCCACCGCCCAGGCGATGGAGACCTTCGGCTATGCGGGCCTGCGCCGGGAGCAGGAGGAGCGGCGGCGCTCGGGTGACCCGGTGCAGCTCGGCATCGGCATCTCGACATACACCGAGATGTGCGGGCTCGCTCCCTCGCGGGTGCTCGGCTCGCTGTCCTACGGCGCGGGTGGCTGGGAGGCCGCCAGCGTCCGCATGCTGGCCACCGGGAAGGTCGAGGTCGTCACGGGGGTCTGCCCGCACGGGCAGGGTCACGTGACGTCGTTCAGCCAGATCGTCGCCGACCAGCTCGGTGTCCCGTTCGAGGACGTCGAGGTGCTCCACGGCGACACGCAGATCTCGCCCAAGGGCATGGACACCTACGGTTCGCGCTCACTGGTCGTCGGTGGCATCGCGATCGTCAAGGCCGCGGAGAAGGTCGTCGCCAAGGCCCGCAAGGTCGCGGCGCACCTGCTCGAGGCGTCCGAGGACGACATCGAGTTCGCGAACGGCATGTTCACCGTCCGCGGCACGGACAAGGGCAAGGCCATCCAGGAGATCGCGTTCGCCGTGTTCCTGGCGCACGACTACCCCGAGGACATGGAGCCCTCGCTCGACGCGGACGCCGTGTTCGACCCGGAGAACTTCTCCTTCCCGCACGGCACGCACCTCGCCGCGATCGAGGTCGACACCGAGACCGGCCACGTCGACCTGCGCCGCTACGTCTGCGTGGACGACATCGGCAACGTGGTCAACCCGCTGATCGTCGAGGGCCAGGTGCACGGCGGTCTCGCCCAGGGCATCGCACAGGCCCTGTTCGAGGAGGCCAACTACGACGAGCAGGGCACCCTGGTCAACGGCACGTTCGTCAACTACACCCTGCCGTCGGCGGCCGACCTGCCGAGCTTCGACACGGCAACGGTCAGCACGCCGGCCACGTCGAACCCGCTGGGTGTCAAGGGCGTCGGCGAGGCGGGCACCATCGCCTCGACCCCCGCCATCGTCAACGCGGTCCTGGACGCGGTCCGCCACCTCGGCGTGACCGACGTGCAGATGCCCTGCACCTCGCAGCGGGTGTGGCGGGCCATCCAGGCCGGCAAGGGCAACGTCACGCAGGAGACCCCGGTCGCCACCCACTCACCCGGCGCCGGCCTGGGCTCGATCGACCCGAACAACCCCCAGGGAGAGGTCCTGTGATCCCGTCCAAGTTCGACTACGTCCGGCCGACGTCGGTGGCCGACGCCATCACGGCGCTGGTGCAGGGCGGGGACGACGCCAAGATCCTCGGCGGCGGGCAGAGCCTGATCCCGGTGCTCCGGCTGCGCCTCGCGGCGCCGTCGGTGCTCGTCGACCTCGGTGGGATCCCGGAGCTCCGGGGCATCCGCGACGAGGGCGACCGGATCGCGATCGGGGCGATGACCGTCTATCACGACATCGTCGGTGACGACCTGGTGCAGCAGCACGTCATGCTGCTCGCCCAGGCGACGCAGACCGTGGCCGACAGCCAGGTGCGCCACCTCGGCACCCTGGGCGGCTCGCTGGCCCACGCCGACCCCGCGGGCGACCTGGGTGCCGTGGCGCTGGCGCTCGACGCCGAGTTCGTCATCGCCGGGGCGTCGGGGACCCGGACGGTGCCTGCGGCGGAGTTCTTCCTCGACTACTTCACCACCGCCATCGGTGAGGGCGAGATCCTCACCGAGATCCGGTTCCCGCGCTACACCGGGTGGGGCAGCCGGTACGAGAAGTTCAACCGGACCGCGCAGGCCTGGTCGATGGTCGCCATCGCGGCTGCGATCAGGGTCGAGTCCGGCGCCATCGCGGCGGCGCGGGTCGGCCTGACCAACATGGGGACCACGCCGATCCGTGCCACCGGGGTCGAGCAGGCCCTGATCGGGCAGCCCGCCACGGCCGACGCGGTGCGCGTCGCGGCCGAACGCGTCACCGAGGGCACGGCCGCGCCGAGTGACGCCGACGCGGCTGCGGACTACCGTGAGCACCTGGCCAGGGTGCTCACCGGCCGCGCGGTGCTGGCTGCCGCGGGCTGACGTTCGTTCCATTGCGGACGCCCGCCCCGGCCACCGGGGCGGGCGTCCGTTTCTCTTGAGGAGACCTCATGCAGTTGGAGAACAAGTTCACCATCGCCGCGCCGATCGAGAAGGCGTGGGAGGCACTCAACACGCCTGAGACCATCGCCCCGTGCTTCCCGGGCGCGACGCTGACCGAGTACGAGGGCGACTCGTTCACCGGCACGGTCAAGATCAAGCTCGGGCCGATATCGCTGACCTACAAGGGCACCGGCACCTACATCGACCGTGACGACGCCGCCCACAAGGTCGTCATCAAGGCCAGCGGCCGTGACTCCCGTGGCAACGGCACCGCCAACGCCACCGTCACCGGCACGATGGTGGCCGACGGTCCGGAGCGGACCGCCGTCGTCATGGTCACCGACATGACGATCACCGGGCGACCCGCGCAGTTCGGTCGCGGTGTGATCGCCGACGTTGCCGACAAGATCATCGGGCAGTTCGCGGGGTGCGTGGCCGAGAAGCTCGCACCCGAGACCGCGTCCGCGGCCCCGGCGGCCCCGGCGGCCCCGGCGGCCGCGGTGTCCGCGGCGGCCCCGGCGGCCGCGGCGTCCGCGGCCGGGAGCGCGAATGGCGCGGCCAACGGTTCCTCGGGCACGACGGCGGCCACCGCCACCGCACCGGCCACCGCGTCGGGTCCCGTGCTGTCGTCGACGCCGGTCGCCGCGGCCGTCACCACGCCCGCCGCACCCGCCGTCGCGCCTGCGGCCAAGCCGTTCACGCCGATGAAGAGCGAGATCGACGCCATCGACCTGTTCGACACGGCCGGTTCACCGGTCCTCAAGCGCCTCGCCCCGGTGATCAGCGGTGGGCTCCTGCTGTTCTTGATCATCCTGCTCATCAGGCGGGTCCGCTCCAACTGACCCGACCCGATCGGGCGGGTTCGGCGATGTGTGCCGGACCCGCCCGCCCATCTCCCGGGGCCAGGATGGGCCCATGCGCACCGGCACGCACAACGACCTGACCGACGTCCCCGGCCTCCGGGTGGGCCACGCGCAGGTGGACGGTGGGTTGAGCGGTACGACGGTCGTGGTCGCCCCGCCCGGCGGTACCGTCGGCGGTGTGGACGTGCGCGGCGCCGCACCCGGCACCCGCGAAACCGACCTGCTCGACCCCCGCAACATGGTCACGCAGGTGCACGCGGTCGTCCTGAGCGGCGGCAGCGCCTACGGGCTGGCCGCGGCGGACGGGGTGATGGCCCGGCTGGAGGCCGCCGGCGTCGGGTTCGCCGTGCCCGGCGGGGTGGTGCCGATCGTGCCGGCCGCGGTGGTCTTCGACCTCGGCCGCGGCCCCTTCGACGTCCGCCCCGATGCCGCCACCGGCGCGGCCGCGTACGACGCCGCGCGTGGTGGGCCGGTCGGGCAGGGCGTCGTCGGCGCGGGAACGGGTGCGGTCGCGGGCGGGCTCAAAGGCGGTGTCGGGTCCGCGAGCGCGGTACTGGACGGCGGCGCGATGGTGGCTGCACTGGTCGTGGTCAACGCGATCGGATCGGTCGTCGATCTCCGGACGGGTGAGTTGCACGGCGCCCGCGTCGGGCTGGCGGGGGAGTTCCCGCCCCACGTCCCGGATGCCGCGGCCCTCGACGAGCTCCGCCGCGCCGCGGCGCCATCGGCACCGGCGCTCGGCACCGCGACGACGCTCGCGGTCGTGGCCACCGATGTCACACTCGACAAGTCCGGTTGTGCCCGCCTCGCCACGATGGGCCATGACGGCCTCGCCCGTGCGATCTCGCCGGTCCACACGGTCCTGGACGGCGACACGGTGTTCGCGCTGTCCACGGCGGCCCGCCGGGCTCCCGACCTGCCCGAACTCGTGGCGCTGCACGCCGCCGCGGCTGACGTGGTGTCACGCGCCATCGCGCACGCTCTGCTTGCCGCCACGTCCGTCACGTCGCTCGGACAGACCTGGCGCTGCTACTCCGAGGTGGTCGCCTGAGCGCGCGTACACCCGGGATGCGAGATCCCTCTGGGGGGGTTGGGTGCTCCGTTCGGGGTATCGCGCGCCACACCGACCGCTCAGACTCCGGCGGCGAGTCCCGACCATGCCGGAGGAAAACGAGCCATGCCGTTCACCCATTTCGTCGCACGCCGCCCCATCGCGTCCGGGCAGGAACTGACGTTCGACTACACGATCGACCACGCCGGGGACCGACCGAGGAGATCGTGCGCCGTCAGCCTCCGGCGAAGGGGGGCAGGACGTCCAGGGTGGCGTCCTCGGTCACCGACACCGTGCGGTCGCGGACGGCCATCTCGTTCAGCAGGAAGCTGCAGCGGTCCAGCACACGGGAGAGCTCGGCGCCGTGGGCCGCACGTACGGCATCGAGCAGGTCCTCGACCGTGGCGCCGGCGGTCAGCTGGACCTTCTCGATCTCGACGCCCGCGGCTGCGCGAGCCGCGGCGAAGTAGCGCACGGCGACGGTGGTGGTCACGGGGGTCATCCTGCTCATCCGCCGATCGCGCTCATCGGGCGGTCGGGTTGCAGGAATCCCGGGTCGTCGATGCCGTGGCCGGCGAGCTTGCCCCACATGGCGTGCCGCCAGGTCTCGGCGATCTCGGCGTCCGTGCAGCCACCGCGGAGCATCGCCCGCAGGTCGGTCTCGGTGCGGGCGAACAGGCAGGAGCGGACCTGGCCGTCGGCGGTGAGGCGGGTGCGGTCGCAGGCACCGCAGAACGGCCGGGTGACCGAGGCGATCACACCCACCACGGCCGGCCCCCCGTCGACGACCCAGCGCTCGGCCGGGGCGCCCCCGCGTTCGGCGGGGTCGGGCGTCAGGGTGAACGCGGTGCGCAGCGACTCCATGATCTCACCCGCGGTGATCATCTCGGTGCGTTCCCAGCCGTGCTGTGCGTCGAGCGGCATCTGCTCGATGAACCGGAGCTCGTAGCCGTTCTCGACCGCGAACCGCAGGAGCGGAACGGCCTCGTCGTCGTTGAGACCGCGCAGCAGGACAGTATTGATCTTGACGGGGCCGAGGCCTGCGGCCCGGGCGGCGGCGAGGCCCTCCAGTACGTCGGACAAGCGGTCGCGGCGGGTGATCGTGGCGAACCGCTCCTGCAGCAACGTGTCCATCGAGACGTTGAGCCGGTTCACCCCGGCCGAGGCGAGGGACTCCGCGCGGCGCGCCAGCCCGATGCCGTTGGTGGTGAGCGAGATGTCCGGGCGGGGTTCGAGCGCCGCCGACGCCGTCACGAGGCCTTCCAGGCCCTTGCGCAGCAGCGGCTCACCGCCGGTGAAACGCAGCTCCGCGATACCCAGGTCCCGGACCGCGATCTCGATCAACCGCATGAGCTCGTCGTCGGTGAGCTGCTCGTCGCGCGGCATCCAGTCCAGGCCCTCGGCGGGCATGCAGTAGGAACAGCGCAAGTTGCAGCGATCGGTCAGGGAGATGCGCAGATCGGTCGCGACCCGGCCGAAGGTGTCGATGAGTCGAGCATCGGCGGGGCGGGCCGGGTCTCGGGGGGTCGCCTGTCGCACTGCGGGGAGGCCGAGCTCGGAAGCCGTCACTCCACCACCGTAGCCGCCGTGAGTGACCTCCAACCGGCCCTCGATCTGCGAGAACGCCTGCCATCCTCATACACGGACCGTCGCACCCCGCCGGCCCGCATCTGCCCCTCGGCCTTCCCGAGCGAACTCACCAATAGTCCAGCCGCCCGCGAGTCGGGGTGTGAGCGTCACCGAGTCGGGGGCTCGGAGCGCACCGAGGCCCCGACTCGCGCGCACCGAGGCCCCGACTCGCGCGCATGTGGGCCCCGACTCGCGGGGTGGTCAGTTGTGGCGGCCCAGTTCCTGGCGCGCGACGGTGCGCATGTGCACCTCGTCCGGACCGTCGGCGAGGCGCAGGGCCCGGGCCCACACGTAGAACCCGGCCAGCGGGAGGTCGTCGCTCATGCCCGCGCCGCCGTGGATCTGCAGCGCCCGGTCGATCACCGTGCACGCGATCCGCGGGCAGACCACCTTGATCGCGGCGATCTCGGTGGCCGCGCCCCTGGCGCCGTACCGGTCGATCAGCCAGGCCGTCTTGAGCACCAGCAGCCGCGCCTGCTCGACCTCGATCCGGGACAGGGCGATCTGCTCGCGCACCACCCCCTGGTCGGACAGCGGCCTCCCGAACGCGACGCGGGACCGGGCGCGCCGCACCATCAGGTCGATGGCGCGCTCGGCCATGCCGATCAGGCGCATGCAGTGGTGGATGCGGCCGGGGCCCAACCGGGCCTGGGCGACCGCGAAGCCGCCGCCCTCCTCGCCCAGCAGGTTGCCGACCGGAACGCGGACGTCATGGAACTCCATCTCGGAGTGCCCGTGCTGGTCCTGGTACCCGAACGTGGGCAGATGCCGGGTGATCCGCAGGCCGGGGGTGTCGCGGGGGACCAGCACCATCGACTGCTGGCGGTGCGTGGTGGCCTCGACGTCGGTCTTGCCCATCACGATGAACAGCGCACAGCGGGAGTCGGCGGAGCCGGAGATCCACCACTTCTTCCCGGAGATGACATACGAGTCGCCGTCGCGGCGGATCGTCGTCTGGATGTTGGTGGCGTCCGAGGACGCGACGTCGGGCTCGGTCATCGCGAAGGCCGAACGGATGCGGCCCTCCAGCAGCGGTTCGAGCCACTCCGCCTTCTGGTCGGGAGTGCCGAACAGGTGAAGCGTCTCCATGTTCCCGGTGTCGGGCGCCTGGCAGTTGATCGCCTCGGGGGCGATCACCGGTGACCACCCGGACACCTCGGCGACGGCCGCGTACTCGAGGTTGGACAGCCCCGAGATGCTCGGCAGGAACAGGTTCCACAGCCTGCGCGCACGTGCTTCGACCTTGAGTTCCTCGACGACGGGCGGGAGGTCCCATTCCTGCGGGGTGCCCCGGCGCTCGGCGCGGAAGGCGTCGTAGGCGGCCTCGGCCGGCAGTACCTTCTCGTCGAGGAACGCGCGCATGCGCTCGGTGTGATCGGCAGCGACGGCGCTGGGTTCGAAGTACACGACCCGCAGCCAACCACACGGGACAGGCCCCCTGGGCGGACGCGCATTCGCGGATCTATGATCTCGTTCGTGCCGCAATTCAGGATTGCCGATGCCGCCCGCCTGCTCGGTGTCAGCGACGACACCGTCCGCCGCTGGGTCGACGCCGGGATGCTCCCGGTCCAGCCGGACGCGTCGAACCGCAAGGTCATCGACGGCGCCGCGCTCGCCGCGTTCGCCCGCGACCACGCGCAGACCGCGCCCGACCCGTCCGGCGTGCAGCGCTCGGCGCGCAACCGGTTCGTCGGGCTGGTCACGGCGGTCGTCACCGACACGGTGATGGCGCAGGTGGAGATCCAGTGCGGCCCGCACCGGGTGGTGTCGCTGATGTCGAGCGAGGCCGTACGGGAGCTCGGACTGGAGCCCGGGGTACTGGCCATAGCCGTGATCAAGTCGACGAACGTCGTCGTGGAAACACCCGGAGGAACTTCGTGAGGATCCGTGCAACCACGGTCGGGGCCGTCGGCATCGCGCTGCTGCTCGCCGGCTGCGGCAACGCCGCTCCCACCACGCCCGCGGCCGGGCCGACGTCCGCGGCGCCCGAGGCGCGGGAACTCGTCGTGCTCGCGGCCGCCTCGCTCACCGAGACGTTCGAGACCCTCGAGACCGAGTTCGAGACCGAGAACCCCGGCGTGGACGTGAAGTACAACTTCGCAGGCTCCTCGGACCTCGCCCAGCAGATCGTCAACGGCGCGCCCGCCGACGTGTTCGCCTCGGCCAGCGACGCGACGATGAAGACCGTCACCGACGCGAATCTCACCGCCGCCGCGCCGACGATCTTCGCCACCAACACGCTGCAGATCGCCACCGCACCGGGCAATCCCCAGGGGATCGCGACGTTCGCCGACCTGACGAAGCCGGACCTCAAGGTCGTGGTCTGCGCGCCGCAGGTGCCGTGCGGCGCGTCGGCGGAGAAGATCGAGAAGGCCACCGGCGTGACGTTGACGCCGGTCAGCGAGGAGCCCGAAGTCAAGTCCACGTTGGGCAAGGTCACCTCGGGTGACGCCGACGCCGGGCTGGTGTTCGTCACCGACGTCACCTCCGCGGGTGCCGACGTCCAGGGCGTGACGTTCCCCGAGGCGTCGCAGGCGGTCACGAACTACCCGATCGCCGTGCTCAGGGACGCCCCGCAGGCCGAGCTGGCCGCGGCCTTCCAGGAGCTGGTGACCGGTGAGGCCGGCCAGAAGGCGCTGGAGGTCGTCGGGTTCGGCGCCCCGTGACGTCCGCCCTCACCGGGAAGCGGCGCGACGACGAGAGGCGGCGTGACCACGAGTTCGGCGTCGGCCTGCCGCCCCTGCTCTGGGTTCCGGCCGGGCTCGCCTTCGCGCTGATCGCGTTGCCCGTCGTCGGGCTGGCGATCCGGGCCGACTGGCCCCGCGTCCCGGAGCTGCTGCTCAGCGGGTCCGCGCTCGACGCGCTGCGGTTGTCCCTGGTCACGGCCGCGATCTCGACGACGCTGTGCATCGTGTTCGGCGGGCCGCTCGCGGTGGTGCTCGCGCGCGGGCGGCTGGCGGGGCTGTCGGTGCTGCGGTCGGTGGTGCTGCTGCCGCTGGTGCTGCCGCCGGTCGTGGGTGGGCTCGCGCTGCTGTTCCTGCTCGGACGGACCGGGCTGCTGGGGCGCGGGCTGGACCTGTGGTTCGGCGTCACGATCCCGTTCTCGACGACGGCCGTCGTGCTCGCGCAGACGTTCGTGGCGCTGCCGTTCCTGGTCGTCAGCACGGAGGGGGCACTGCGGACCGCCGGGCAGCGCTACGAGGCGGTCGCGGCGACCCTGGGTGCGTCGCCCGGGCTCGCGTTCCGGCGGGTGACGGTGCCGCTGGTGCTGCCGGGGCTCGCGTCCGGAGCGGTGCTGGCGTTCGCGCGGTGCCTGGGTGAGTTCGGGGCGACGATCGCGTTCGCGGGCAGCCTGCAGGGCACCACCCGGACGCTGCCGCTGCTGGTGTATCTGGAGCGGGAATCCGATGTGGACGCGGCGGTGGCGCTGTCGCTGCTGCTCGTCGTCGTCGCGGTCGCGGTGATCGCGGTGGCCCGGCCCCGTGGCGTCGAGGGGTCGCGATGAGGCCGGGCGTGGCGGCGCGGGTGGTGGTGCGGCGCCCCGAGTTCACCCTGGACGTCGAGCTGGACGTGGCCGAGGGGGAGGTGCTCGCGGTGCTCGGCCCCAACGGGGCCGGCAAGTCCACGCTGCTCGACGTGCTGTCCGGGCTGCTGCGGCCGGCCGAGGGCCACGTCAGGGTCGGGGACGAGACGCTCACCGGGGACGGCCGGCACGTGCCGCCGCACCGGCGCGGGGTCGGGCTGCTCGCCCAGCAGGCCCTGCTGTTCCCGCACCTCACGGCGCTGGGCAACGTGGCGTTCGGACCACGCGCGCAGGGCGTGCCGCGCGGGGAGGCCGAGCGCCGGGCCCGGGAACTGCTCGCCGCCGTCGACGCGTCGGAGCTGGAGCAGCGGCGTCCGGGCCGGATGTCGGGGGGCCAGCAGCAACGGGTCGCGCTGGCCCGCGCGCTCGCGCCGGGACCCGCGCTGCTGCTGCTCGACGAGCCGCTGGCCGCGCTGGACGTCGACGCCGCGCCTGCGTTGCGCTCGCTGCTGCGCCGGGTGATCAGGGAACGGAAACAGACCGCGCTGCTCGTCACCCACTCCGCGCTCGACGCGCTGGTGCTGGCCGACCGCGTGCTCGTGCTGACGGGCGGGCGGGTGGTCGAGCAGGGGCCGACCCGGGAGGTGCTGGCGCGTCCCCGCAGCCCGTTCACGGCCCGGATCGCCGGTCTCGACCTCGTGCCGGGGATCGCGTGCCCGGACGGCCTGCGGACGGCCGACGGCCTGCTCGTGTCCGGTCGGGCCGCCGGCGTGGACGACGGCGAACCCGCGGTCGCGGTGTTCCCCCCGTCGGCCGTGGCGGTGTATGCGCAGCGCCCGAGCGGCAGCCCGCGCAACGTGCTGCCGGTGCGGCTGGCGGCGATCGAGCCGCGCGGCGACACCGTGCGGCTGCGCGCCGCGGCCGTGGACGGCGGCCCGGCCTGGGTCGACGGGCTCGCCGCCGACGTCACCCCGGCCGCGGTGGCCGACCTTGGCGTCGAGCCGGGCGTCGAGCTGTGGTTCGCCGTGAAGGCCACCGAGGTGGCGATCCACGCGGCGGGGTGAATCATCGGCGACGATGCGGCGATCACGCCGTGATTGTGAGTGCACTCCACCCACTCCTCGCGACGCTCAGTGCGATTGCGATGCGATCCGTTGACGTCGAGCCGCCGGATGTGCCAGCCGTGAACCATCAGGTAGACGGTCGGGGAACAGGCGCAGGAATCACGCGGCGCTCTGTCGGATGCAACCACAAGCGCTCGCGCACGACATGCGGCCCCCGGCCGGCCAATGCCAGGGAGATGAGTGGTTTCGGGCGGCCGTCTGCGCATCCCGCCGGTGGTTACGTTGTGTGATGTCTGGTGGGGTTGTGGGTGGCTGCGATGTGCGGTGTGCTCGGCGTGGCGTCCTGGGGATGTGGGGAGGCTCCCGGTAAGAGGACGGGTGTTGACGCCATTCCTCGTCCCAGGAGCCTCCTCGTGTCTTTCTACTCTGTCCTGCCCTGGGCCGTGAGCACCCTGGGGGACGGCGGGGGTGTTGCGCCGCCGGAGGGCGGGGAGACGACGCGGATGGTGGCCGTCCCGGTGTCGGCGCTGGCCTGGCCGGTGCGGGTGGGCTCGGGCGGTGACGGGCGTTCGGCGCTGGTGGTCGCGGGGGCCGAGCCGATCACGGCCGGTGGCCTGGTGGTGTGGTGCAAGGTCGTGGTGGTGGCGCCCGCGGTGCTGCGCCGGGACGGGCGGGTCCAAGCGCAGGGCCGCCCGTGTGATCATGCCCGGCTCGGGGCCGCGGAGCAGGAACTGGACCGCCGCTGCGGACCGGGGGTGATCGATCCGATCGCCGCCGACGTCCGCCCGACCGGGAAGATCAAGGCAGCCACCCAGGCCTGGGGGCGGCGGGAGATGAGCGTGGCCGCCACGATCCGGGCGGTGCTGTTGATGACCTTGATGCCCGACGCCGATCACCGCGAGGTGCTCACCACGCTGCTCGGGGAGCTGACCGCGGTGCCGTGGCGGCGGGCGCACGCGGTGCCCTCGGGGACGGTGCTGTCGACCTGGCGGACCGCGATCGGCGAGGCGCCGCTGCAGCAGCTGCAGCGGGAGCTGCTGGCCGCGGTCGGGGCCGAGCACCTCGACCCGGCGCCGCCCCGGGTCGAGGTGGGCTGCGGGCTGCGGCTGGGCTCCATCGACGGCACGGTGACCCGGATGCCCGACACGACGGCCAACCGGGCCGTGTTCGGCACCGCCGGAGCGGGCCGAGACCGGCTACCCGCAGATCCGCCACCTGCACGTCACCGACGCGTTCACCCGCGCCACCCTGGGCGTGGTGACCGGTCCGGCCGGCGGGGACAAGGCCGAGGTCGAACAGCAGTTGTTGGACCGGATACTGGGCGAGCAGCCCGACGTGTTCACCCCCGACCGGTTGTGGATCATGGACCGGAACTTCCCCGGCGTGGCCCGGATCACCGCGATGCCGGCCACCGGCAGCCATGTCCTGATCCGCGTCAAGAGCGACATCCGGCTGCCCCGCACCGGCCCGTTCGCCTCCGACGGGTCCTACCTGGCCCACCTGTCCGGCGCCGGGACCACCCTGACCATGCGGGTGATCGAGTACCACATCGACATCGACGGGGCGACCACACCGGAGTTGTTCTGCCTGCTCACCGATCTGCTCGACCACACCACCCACCCGGCGCATCTACTCGCCCAGGCCTACCGGTGGCGGTGGGACGGCTCCGAAACCGCCCTGCGGGAGGCCAGATCGGCCATCCACGGCGCCGGCCCGGGGACCGGGGCGATCCTGCGCTCCACCACCTCGGAGCTGATCCGCCAAGAGCACGCCGCGTGGATCGTCGCCACCGAACTCGTCCACGCCGCCACCCGCTGCGCCGCCACCATCGCCGCACCCTTCCAGAAGGGCCTCCGCACCGGGCAGCCCGTCGCGGCCCGGCATCTGTCGTTCACCACCGCCCGCCGCACCCTGATCACCACCGTGCGGGCCGGGACCGCCACCGCCTCCATCCCCGAACCCGCCCGGGCCGCCGCCCACCACCACGCCCTGGCCGTGATCGCCACCGCCCGGGTCAGCACCGACCGACATCGCCACCGCGACCACAAGATCAAAAGCAGGCAGCCGTTCCCGCACGCCCCCCGCGGTATCACCACCCGCACCGCACCCGCCCACCTGCACGTCTGCGGCACCGCGGCCTGACCTCCGCACCGTCCCGTCCCTCGACCAGGACATCACCACCACCCCCCG